>OICL01000679.1_pt1 | contig 16444 bp, 9 predicted proteins | sample 1581231 | NCBI WGS metagenome assembly OICL01 (sample SAMEA3882542, study PRJEB24775) | human gut metagenome | biome: human-associated habitat; feature: intestine environment; material: feces | place: Netherlands | collected 2009/2010 | reverse complement strand
CCTGTCGCTCCTCCATGACCTCCAGCAGCGCGGACTGGGTCTTGCTGGAGGTGCGGTTGATCTCGTCCGCCAGCAGAAGGTTGGTCATCACCGCGCCGGGCTGGTAGACGAAGGCACCGCTCTCCTTGCGGTACAGGGAGAAACCCACGATGTCCGAGGGCAGCACGTCCGGCGTGAACTGGATGCGGCCGTATTGCAGACCCAGCGCGCGGCTGAAAGCCAGCGCGGTGGTGGTCTTGCCGGTGCCGGGGACATCGTCCAGCAGCACGTGTCCGCGGGAGAGCACCGTCATCAGAATTTTCTCCAGAGTCGCCGCCTTGCCCACGATGACCTTGCCGACCTCCTGTAATATCTTTTCAATGTGTGCGTTCATACTGTTTTCTCCTCACCATTCTCTGTAATAGTTGCCGCTGGAGGCACCGTAGACGCCGGCGTCGGCATTGAAGCCGCCGATGTCCTTGCCCAACGCCAGCGTGAAGCGCAGGCGTATCTCTGCGCCGTCCTGCGGCTTGCAGGCACTCATGCTGTAGCCGGGATAGCGTCCGTTGTAGGAATACATCCAGCCCGACCAGCGGTAAAAGTCAAATTCACCCAGACTGTCCATGGACGCGGGCTGGGGGTCAAGGCCTGCGCCGAAGTCGTCCATTTCGTCACTCACGATCAGCTCCATCAGCTCCTCGTCAATGTAGAAGCCGTCGCAGATGCCGGGCCTCTGTATGGCGGCGAGATAGTTGCTGCTGACGGAGGGGGAGAAGCCGTTGTCCGACAGCAGCTGCGTCACCATGGTCAGGAGATCCGTGCCGCCGGGAACCGTTACGTCCGTGGGGGGCACCAGATAGCCAAGACCTACGGTGGTCGCCTCTACGCTAATGGTGACGGTCACGTCGCCCTTTTCATAGTACACCGTCCAGCTCTGCTTGACCGCGTATCCGTCCGCGTCCGTGGCGGAGATGGTGATGGTGTTGGCTCCCTCGTTGGAGAGGTACGTTTCGTAGCCGAAGGAGCTGCCCGTCTGGCTGCAGGGGGAGTAGATCTCCTGCTCGTTGACCCAGACGCGGTAGTTGTTCAGGTAGAGCTGCTCGCCGCCGGAGCTGACGGAGTTGATGATCGTGATGACATCCGGGCTTTTCAGAACAAGACCGTTTTCCAGACCGATCACGGTGCTGCCCACCTCGATGGAGGCGTTGATGATGGGCTTTTTCTCCTCCGGCGTCGCCTCTGCGTTCCGGTGGAAGCGCACCAGCCACTTGTAGACAAGATCCGTACCGTCCGCGTTGGTATAGTGCAGCGACAGGTACGCGGGCCGCCGGGTATCCAGCGTCGCCGTGTACCAGCCGTCGCCGTCGGGGGACAGGGGCTTGTTGTTGTAGCGCACCTGCCGGAGCTGCTCCCTGCCCGTCTCCTGATTGAGATAGAAGCGGAAGCGGAAGGACTCAGTGTCCAGATAGACGGGGAGCTCCTCGGCAATGTGGGAGGGCTGGCTGGTGGTATTGTCGATGACGGTGCCGTTGAAGCTGTTGGTGATCTTGAAGCCGTCCTCCTTGTATTCGACAGTGTAGCGGGCGGTGACGGTGTCGTTTCTGCCGCCGGCACTGATCTCGAAGGTGTTGACACCGTATTCCAGCGTTGCGGAGAAGCGGTCGCCGCTGCCGGTGACGGTCTTGCCGTTGAAGCGGACGGAGGCGCGGAGCTTATTGCCGTCCTTCAGACCGTAGGCGGTGAAGGAGAGGGTGCTGTCCGACGTGGTGTGGAGATCCGCAAGGGATACGCCGTCGCTGTCGCGGACGGCGATAATGACCACCTCACCGCCTGCGCCGTAGTAGACCGTGTAGCCCTGAGACGCAGTGACGGTGTTTGCGCCGTCGCTGTAAAAGGCGCGAACCACGATGGAGTTGGCACCCTCGGCGAGCTTCAGGAGCACGCTGGAGGAGGACGCTTTATAGTCGAGGGACTGACCGTTCAGGGTGACGGTGAGCCCCAGCACCTGAAGCTCCGGCTTCAGATGGCGGATGGTGAAGGTGTAGCGTTCGTAGTCCACCACGTCGCCGTCGATGATGCTGGTCTCGAAGTAGCGATCCGGGTCGCCGACCTCGGCACTGCCCTGTGCCTCGCCGGGGCGGCGGGCTGGCAGCTGACCGCCGGATCCGCCGCCGCTGCTGCCAATGTCCATAAGGTCGCCGATGCCGCTGTCGTCCGAGGGCACGTCCTGGGGCGGTGCCTCAGCGGGAGCGTCCGTCTGCTCCGGGGGCGTCTCCTGGGGCGGCTCCGGCTGCTCCGGCGGGGGCGGCTCCTCCGCTTCCCCGCTGAGAGAGGAGCTGTCGATCTGGGAGGTGCTGTCCGCGTCGTAGAGAAGTTCCGAGGAGGACACCAGCATACGGGAGGCGGCGTCCACGTCCTCGCGGGGCGGGGCCTCTGAGCGCAGTGACAGCGCGCATAGCGTCAGCGCGACGCACAGCAGCAGCCACAGACCGCCGCGCAGGAGACGTATCGTTCTCTTTTTCATTGATTTTCTCCTTGGTTCAGAACGCCGCTCGAAGGGAGAGACCATAGAGGTCTCCCCCTCCGGGCGAGGTTATTCGTCGTTTCTGCGGCGGGTCTGCTTTGTAGCGGAGAACCACTTCCACAGCAGCACGATGATGCCCAGTGCCGCCAGAATGCCCGCGCCCATCCAGATGATCGTCCAGTCGAAGGGGCGGTCAGGCTTTGCAGCCTCTTCTGTCCGCAGGTCGTCCAGAGGCAGCTCCGCAGGCTGCTCCGCCGAGACGGTATCGTCCGCCGCCGTCAGCTCCTTGTACTTGGCGGTCGCCTCCTCCAGAAGATCGATCGCCCACTGGGGCACCAGAGCCTTCTGCACGGGGGTCAGCGCGTTATAGGCGTCGGTGGCGCGCTTGATGGCGTCATAGCTGTCCTTGGTGACGGTGCCGATGGCTTTGATGAACTCCACGACCCTCTGCGCCGCCTTGTAGTTTTCCTCGTAGGCCGCCATACGTGCCGCAGCGGTTTCCAGTGCGGTGACGCCCTTGACCAGCTTTTTCTGCGCGGCGGTCAGGGCGTTGTACGCCGACTGCGCCCGGGAGATCTTGCCGCGGAGCACCGCCGCATCGGATTCGGACATAACGTCCGGCACGTAGCCGATGTCGTCGATCAGCGCGTCCACCACGGAGGCGGCGTAGCGATCCAGCGCGGAAAGGATGCCGGAGGTGTCCACACTGCTGTCCATGGCGTTGCGGGCGCGGCTCGCCAGACGCTCCAGCTTGTCCGACAGGTCTGGGTACGCCTTTTTATCCTGCTGGAGACGGGAGCTTAGAGAGGAGATGCCGCTGTTGTAGGCGGAGAGCAGCGATTCCGCACCTTGCAGTGATGCAAGCAGATCCTTGTCAAAGAGCTGCTTCTGCTCCGCTGTGAGGCTGTTGTACGCCGTGCGGGCGTTCTTGATGCGCGTTTCCAGATTCTTCAGTGCGGAGGCGGGGGTCTTGCCGGGCTTGTAGGCAATGTCGCCGGTCAGAGCTTCCGCAATATCCACCACGTAGCCGTTCATCACCGCGTCCATGGCGGCCTTGTCGGTGCACTCGCCCAGCTGCGTCACAGCACCGTTGTACAGCTTTTCCACCGTCTTTTTGATGTAGTCGTATCGCTTGCAGTCCTCGCCGTACCACTTTTTCAGGGCTTCAAGGTTTTCCGTGTACTGCTTGTACAGCTGCTGCATACCAGCCAGCTTGCCGTATTTCGTCACAAGGGACTGCCGTGTCTTGTCCAGAGCGTTGTATGCCGATTCGATGGTCTTGAGCTTGGTCGCCAGCTCCTTCAGCCTGGCACCCGCCGCGTCGTCGATGAGAAGATCCACCACGCCGGCGGCGAAGGCATCCACGCAGCTCTGCACCTCGGCACCGGTCTTGCACTTGTCCAGCGCGGCAAGCCGGTCGTCCAGAAGGGCTTTCAGCTTGTCCTTGATGGCGGGGTAGGTCTTGGCACTGTCCTCCTTCAGCCTGTTCAGCTCGGCTTTCGCCTCGTCCTTCGCCGCCTGCACCAGCGTGTCGGCGTTCATGGCGGAGAGCATGGTCTCGTAGGCTTCCACGATAGCCGGGGCTTTAGAGGCGGGAGCGTTGATAACGGCTTCCGTCTCGGCCAGTTGGGTTTCCAGCGCGTCCCGCTGGGCGGGTGTGGCGGCTGTGCGGACGTTGTCGGTATAGTAGCTGCGGAGATAGGCGATCACCGCGCTGCGGCTTGCCGTTTCCTCCAGCTGCCACATAAACAGGGGGCAGCCGCTGTTCAGCTGGGCGATGCTGTCCACCATGTCGCCGGTGCGGTTTATCGCCGCCGCCGTCAGTGTGTCCAGAACGGTGATGCACTCGCCCTGAGAGCTGAACCAGCCCTTCGCCTGACGGGAGCTGCTGCCGAGGACGTAAAGACCGTCACGGTACTGTCCGGCAATGGGGAAGCCCACCAGAGAGCCGATGCGGTTGGTTCTGCTGCCCACGTCGAGAAGTCCCGCGTTATAGCAGTTTTCCACGGTGAGAGAGGGGTTGCCATTGGAGATAGATGTGCCATAATCTCCCGCCTCGCCGCCGAGGATACCGCCGACGATGGTGGTGCCGGAGACAGTGCCGGTGTTGTAGCAGAGGGAGATGGACACGTTGCCGCTCTTGCCCACGCCGAGGATGCCGCCGGTACCGCCCTTGGGCTTTTCGCCGCTACTGAGAACGGCGGTGGTGTCGTTGGAGATATGGCCGGTGTTGGCGCACTGGGTGAAGGTGACCTCGCGGGAGGTGATGCCGGCGATGCCGCCCACGCCTGTGCCCTTGTCCACGGTGACGGCGCCGGTATTGACACATCTGGTCAGGGCGCCGCCGGCGGCATTGCCCGCCAGACCGCCCACACCGCCGGAGATATAGGCGCCGCCGCGCTTGCAGGTAATATCGATGCTGCCCTCGAAGCGGCAGTCGGTCATGGCGCCGCTGAGCTTGCCGGCGATGCCGCCCACGGCGCAAGTATCTCTGGTGCCGAAGCCGGCGGCGCTGATGCGCACCCGGGATACGCAGCGCTCCAGCTTGGCGTTGGCCTCGCCCACGATGCCGCCTATGTGCTTGGCGGTGGTGGAGACGTCCTCAAGGCGGATCTCGCCCTCGACGGTGAGGTTTTTGATGGTGGTGCTGCCGGAGGTATAGCCAAACAGGCCGGCATAGCCGTTGCTCAGCGCGGTGACGTACAGGCCGGACACGGTGTGGCCCTGGCCGTCAAAGACGCCGCGGTAGGGGTGGTTGCTCTGCCAATCGACATAGCAGCCGATGGGCGTCCAGGGGCGGTAGCCCAAGTCGATGTCCGCCGTCAGCACGGCGCTGTAGCTCTGAGAGTTGTTGGAGGAATTGTTGATCTCCGCGGCCAGCCAGGCCAGCTCCTCGGCGGTGCCGATCTGATAGACGCCGCTGGCGTCCTTCCCGGGCTCGACAGTGGTGCCGTTCCAGGCGCTCTCGTTGGCGGCGGAGGCGGCCAGGGCCGTCAGCCGGGCAGAGACGTCGGCGAAGATGTCCGACAGAGCCTGCTTGCCGGTGGCCAGCTTGTCCTCCAGCACGCCGTAGTCGTCGATGTCCTCCAACGCCGGAGTGGCCGCCGCGTGAAGGGCGGCCTTGCCGCTGTCCAGCACGGCGGTGAGACGCGCCTTCCACGCATAAGAGAGGGCGTCCATGTCACCGGCGATGGCCGTCAGAGCGTCGATGTAGCCCTGCTCCAGCATGGCCAGGCTGTCCAGCACCTCCTGCCGGGCCAGCGCCCGGGCGGCGGAGGCGGCGGTGTCCATGTCCGGCGCGGTGTCGCCGGTGGTGAAGTCCCTGGTCAGAGCGTCCATGGCCTTGCGGGCGTCGGCGTACACCGCCTCCACGCCGTCAAGGTCCGGGGCGCTGAACAGCTTCAGCTTCCAGCCCTCATAGGCGCGCAGGGCCTTGGCCATGTCCTCCGGGGCATAGCTCCGGTCGAAGATATACTTGTTATACAGCTCGTCTGCGGCCTTGGCGGGATAGGTCTTGATCCCCGCCAGCTCGCCGTCGATATTCTCCGTGCCCATATAGACCTGCCGCAGCTTGGCCACGGCCGCCACGGTGGCGGCGCTGTCGATGGCCTGGGCGGCGGTCTCCAGCAGGGCGTCCATGGCGGACTGCTCGTCCGTGTCGTAGATGTTGGCCGCGGCGTAGGCCCGCATATCCGCCAGCAGCGCGGCCTTGTCGGCCTGCAGCTGGGTGGGCACAGCGGACAGCGCGGCGTCGGCCTCGGTCAGCAGGGCGCCCACGGCGCTGTCTGCCGCCTCCTCGATGCGGCGGACGTAGTCCATGATAACGGCGTTGTAGGCCGCGCTCTGGTCGCCGTAGACGGCGTAGCTGCCGTCCCGCTTGGCGTCAAAGCGGATCAGCTTACCCAGCAGGGCCTGGGTGGCGGAGAGCTTCTGCGCGGTGCCGCCGTCGGCGCGGACGGGGGAGCCATAGCTGGCGACCTTGGCGGTGTCGCTGCTGCCGGTGGTGGCCATATTCGCGATGCCCCACAGGGAGGTGTCGCTGCTGCTGCGGGCGTGGGTGACGGTGCCGCTGAGCCATACGCCGATGATGCCGCCGGCAATGCCGTTGGTGGTGCCGCTGGCCGCCGCCGAGACGGCGCCGCTGTTATAGGCGTGGGTCAGGGACACATCGCCCACATACTGGCTGCTGCCGCCGGTGGTCTTTTCGCTGCCGGCCTTGCCGAGGATGCCGCCGGCACCGCGGCCGCCGGCGGTGGAGCTGCCGGAGCGAACCGTGCCGCGGTTTTCCACATAGGCGGCGGAGAAGGACGCGCCCTCGCCGGGGGTCGCCGAGCCTACGATGCCGCCCACGTCATACCCGCCGGTGACGGTGGCGCGGTTCACGCACTCCCGCACCTTGCCGATGCCGCTGCCGCCCACAATGCCGCCGATGGCGTAGCCGCAGGGGGAAGAATTTCCGTAGGTGAAGGTGTAGCAGTCGATCTGCAGGTGGTTTTCACAGTAGCGCACCAGGCAGCCGTCCTTTTCCTGGGAGGCGCCCATGCCGCCCACGATGCCGCCGATCTGGCAGAGCATGGAGGAGTTCACCAGATTTCCCTCGTCGTAGCTCTCCGGGTTGGCCAGGAACAGGCCATAGGCGCGGCAATTCTCTATGTAGCCGGCGGCCATGTGTCCGGCGATGCCGCCGATGTTGCCCACGCTGCTGCCGGTGCTGCCGGCGTTATAGCTGTTTTTCAGGAAGGCGGACGCCTCGCAGTTGTAGAGGACGCCGTTGTTCTCTCCGGCGATCAGGCCGGCGCCGCTGCTCTGGCGGACCAGAACGCGGCCGGCGGCCTTGACGTTCCGCACCGTGCCCGTGCGGGCGATGATGCCGAACAGGCCCTGGGGACGGCTGCTGACGCCGGTGGTCACGCAGATGCCGTGGATGACGTGGCCCTGGCCGTCGAAGGTGCCGGTGTAACCGTTGTTGACGCCGCTGTTGGCGATGGGCGTCCACTCCTGCCCGTTCAGGTCGATGTCCGCCGTCAGCACGGCGCAGGCGGAGCGGCTGCCGCTGTTGACGGTGTCGGCGAACCAGGCCAGTTGCGCGGCGGTGCCGAGCTTATAGGGAGAAGCGGCGGTGCCGCTGCCGGAGGGCTGGGCCTTGCTGCTGCCGTCCCACTTGTCCGCCACGCCGCTGTCCACGGACACGGTGAAGTCCTGCAGCACGGCGGACAGCGCGGCCTGACTGCTGCGCAGGGTGGCGTCCAGCGCGACCGTGTTGGTGCAGGCCTCCAGCTTGGCCTTGCCGGCGTCCAGCGCGGCTTTCAGCGCAGCGGACTTCTCCGCCAGCTGCGTCAGGACCTCGCCGTTTATCCCGTGCCACACGGCGGCGGCCTCGCCCCGGAGGTCGTTCAGCTCTTTCAGCTCGTTGGTATAGGCGTCCTCCAGATCGCGTATCGCGTTTTCCTTTTCTTTGACAAACTGGGTCTCATGTGCCTTGGTGGGCACTGCCTTCATCTCCGCCAGCGCCGTCTGGGCAATGGGCATCAGTTTGTCGATCTCCGCCTGAGCGTAGGCGGTGATCGCGTCGACAGACTTGTCCTCCAGCTTGCCATAAGGGGTAAGGCTGGCGCCGTTCAGGGCTGCCTTGGCCTTGTTGTAAATGCTGTTCAGAGAGGTCCAGCCGGTGTCGCTGTACTGGGATTTGTCGTACGTATTGAAGTCGTTTTTCAGCTTGTCCAGCGCGGCGGTCTTGGCGGCTTTGAAGTCGTTTTCCGCCTTGGCATAGGCCGCCTCCTCCGGGTTGGTCACCACGGTGGGGGTCTTCAGCTCCCAGGCGAGAACGGGCCAGCCGCCGGTGATGTCGCTGTCGGCGGTGTATATGGCGCCATCGTCACCGTTGAGGTATTCGACCATCTCCTGGGGGGACATATAGTTGGATTTGCTGATCTGAGCTTCGTCAAAATCCTCGTCACTGATATTGTTATTGGCGCCAAACTGATCACAATAGATCAGCATACGCTCCAGCTCATACGACGACGTGTTGCCGAACAAGTCGCCATAGTTATTTCCGCTGAGTGTCTTTCCTTCCAGCCCTCTGGGTGCATTGTGCGGTTCAGCAGAGGCCGCGGAATAGCAGCCTACAGCGGTAATATCATTATTGCAGCTGCCGATGAGACCGCCCATGGCGCCGTCACTATCGTAGTATTCTATGTCCGCGTAGTTGTAGCAATAGCTGATTTGAATGGCGTTGTCGCTGTATCCAGCAATACCGCCGACGCCCATGCAGCATGTATTGCTTCCAACGGAGATGGTTCCCCAGTTGGTGCACTGCTCAAAGGTGACGTCAGCGTACATCATGCCTACAATGCCGCCCACGCCGTTGCCGTTTAAGCCGGTGTCCTCGCCCACGGTGATGGCGGTGGCATTTTTGCAGCTCGTAAAGCCGGAATACGAGCCTACACACGCCGCAATGCCGCCCACAACGGGATAACTCTGGCAATCTGCGGTCACCCGGATGCTGCCGTCGGTTTTGAGGTTCCGGATAGCGGCATTCTCCAGATAGCCGAACAGACCGATGTACTCATATTCATAGCTGCCGTCCGCCGTGATGTCCAGCGTGACCGTAAAATACTTTCCATCAAAGGTACCGCTGTAGGATGCACCTTTCACTCCGATGGGCACCCAGTCCTCGCCGGTGAGATCGATGTTCGCCGTCAGCTCGGCGCAGATACCGGATTTACCCCCGTTGACCATCTCGGCAAAGGCCATCAGGTCAGCCGCGCCGGCGATCTGGTAGGGGCTGTCCGCGCGGCCGTCGCCCGCCAGTTCGCCGCCGGCCGCCAGCACCGCCGTGGGCAGAAGGCTCCATACCATGACCACTGCCAGCAGCAGAGATAGTACACGTTTTTTCATTCTCTTTTCTCCTTCTTTCTGTTGATCTCTATTTGAAATAACAGGATAACATGGTGCCGGGGAAAGGAAGAAGCCGGGAGAGGTCGGTGTACCTCTCCCGGCTCGTGGGAAACACGGCTTATGCCGCGCCGGTATACAAAACAAAACGCCCGTCCCCGGAGGGACAGGCGGTACGTTTTTTCCCGGAAAAAACGCTGCTTTTATCCATAAAAGCAGCGCACGATGACTTTCCTGCACACGGAGAGAACGCCCGCTACACTCACAGCTTCTCCTTCGTGCAATTCTCCTGCCCTAACGCCGCGAGACTGACGTCTCCCGTACATGACCTACCTTCTCGAAGCTTGCGCCCCAATGGATGCTGTTCGCCACGGCTTCGCCGCTTTGGTCACTTCCTTGCGTTCACAGTGCCGTTCGCAGAGGGTATCACCCAATTCCTTTTGAACTGCCGCCTGACCGGAATCGGTCTTTACGGCGGCAGCCACACGACATCACAGAACCTGAATATTCAATTTTACGTTATAATTATATAGGGGAGATGATGCTTTGTCAATATGGCGGGGGTTGATTTCCGACGGGATGTCCATTAAAATAGGGGAAACCGCGCCTGCGGCGCGGGGACGGGGGGACGGATTCCCACGTCAGCCTGCGGGCTGCCTCGGAATGACAGGGTGTCCGCGCCTGCGGGCGCGGAGACGGGGAACGCGGATCGCGAACCAGTGACAGCAATATTGGGGGCTGGCTCGGAATGACAGGAGTTTCGGGGCTGGCTCGGAATGACGGGAGAAATGGGCGGCGGTGAGAGTGATGGGGAGGTTTGTCACATGAAAAAGAGAGGGATATGCTTGCTGCTGGCGGCGGTGATGCTTTGCTGCGCCGCCTGCGGGAGCCGTCAGACAACGGAGGGCGGCGGGGAGAAGGATCGGTACATGACTGAGCCTGTCCCGGATGGCAAGCCCGATCCGGTAGAGCCGCAGGATACGACGGTGGATACCACTACGACCCACACCTGTACTTTCTCCATCTCTTGCGAGACCATTCTGGATAATATGGACAAATGTGTGGAGAACAAGAAGTTTCTCGTACCGGCGGACGGCGTTATCTTTCCTGCCACGGAGGTAGAGTTCAGCGAGGGCGAGAGCGTATTCGATGTTCTCCAGCGGGTATGTCGGGACAACGCCATCCACATGGAATCCAACTGGACTCCGGTATATAACAGCGCCTATGTAGAGGGGATCAATAACCTCTATGAGTTCGACGTGGGCAGTTTGTCCGGCTGGATGTACAACGTCAACGGCTGGTATCCCAACTACGGTTGCTCCCGCTACCAGGTGAAGGACGGCGACGTCGTGGAGTGGCGCTATACCTGCGATCTTGGCTATGATCTCGGCAGCGGTATGGGTGGATAATGGAGGCGCCATGATATAGAGAACGCTGGTATAGGAAGCGGGATTTCCAGAACGCATTGGCCTCTGGAGATATTCGAGAGACCATCTAACCGTGCGGGCAGACAACACAAAATAATGTACAAAAAGCCAGGGATGGCCCTTTGTGACCATCTCTGGCTTTCACATTCCCATTGACGTGTTTGTGGTTGTGTGGTAGTTGTGTTTGCTACCAAAACCGAAGGGAGAACACGACTATGAAAAAGTTGATACTGCTGACCATCTGTACCATCTTGCTGCTTACAGGCTGCGGGCAGGCTGCTGCGCCGGAAGTGGGCACCGTTCTTGCGATAGTGCAGGAGGAGACTACCCCCACAACTGACACACAAGATGTGCCGACGGGAATAGCGGAAGTAGCTGTCGAACCAACCATATCAGAAATCCCCGCGCAGTCGCAACACGCGCCCGTTGTTGCGCCGCTGGAGGAACCCGCGGTCACTGTGCCAGCCGAGCAGCCAACAGCGGACACACCCACACAGACACCCGAACCTGCACCCAATACAGGCTTAGACACCGTGCCGGCGCAGACGGCAGAGGAAGTGCCCTCTGTGCCTCCCGCCACCGGTGGCATCTACTCCGTCGAGGAGGCTGTGCGTGTGGGCAACGAGTACGCCAAGGCACAGTACGGCGTGACCATCGACACCAGTATGACCACCGCTGACTCCAGCTACTATCCCGGCACAGCGGACAGTGTAGCGCGGCTGACCGAACACGGCGGACAGGCCGCATTGAATGCCGCCGTCTGCGGCAATGTGGATGCCACCTTTGCATGTCTCGCGGCATTGGACAACGCGGATGTGGTCAGCGCATACGCACGGTTCAACTGCACCGTTCGCTATAACGCGGCAGGAGATGAGTACATCGTAGTGGTGCTGTACGGCTGATATACACGGAGCAGCTTCTGCGTCGGTGTAAGCAAAAAATAGGGAGCCGGTCGTTCGACTGGCTCCCTATCATATTCATACCTCATTCAGTTTTACTCTCAGCGTATCGACGATCTCGTTTCTTTCCTCGTCTGTGCGTGCGGAACGGTATCGCTCCACCGCCGCGTCGCGGAGCTGCTCCGACTGCCGTGACCATACTTCAAAATCCGCTTTGCTCATTGTCCCCTTACGGACACGGGCAAAGTATTTTTTATAGGCGCGGATCTGTATCTGCCATAGCGGATCGTTCTTGGACTTCTCCTTAAAACTTGTCATAGCCCCCACGTCCCGGCAGGTCTTACCTCCCAGCTGCTCAGACGGCCTGTCGCAGTAGGTATAGCTCATTCCCGGCTTTTGTAAGAACCACCGTCCGCAGTGGGCGCATCGCTTTGGCACGAAGCCCCGCTGCAAACCTTTCATAAACTCCACATACACGAAATCCAGCAGCCCGTCAAAGTACATTCGCTCCACGATCTCCGGCTCGGTACAGTACATCCCCTTGAGCATGTACTGCGTCTTTACCTGCGGCGCATCTACCTCTCTGTCCGCGCCGAGGCTGACGCCGCTGATAAACGGCTCCAAGTGCGCCTGCAAAATGTGTTCCGCCAAGGGCAGCTTCCGCTGCCCTTTCTTCTTTTCGAAAACGGCCTTGCTGAAAAGCTCATCCAAGAACCACGCGTAGCGTTCCTGTACGAAGCGGATGGCCTTGACCTGCTCCTGCATGAAGGGGATCAGCTTGCTCCTGCGCTGCAGTACAAATTCCTCGATCTCTTCTCTTATTTCGCCGGTGAATAGTTCCTCCACCGAGACCATCTCTATATCCTGTGCCAGATACAAGTAGCTGCGGTACAGCGGCAGCCGCCCAAACCATTTCAGAGCATTGAAAAACGTTCCCAATACCGCCTCGGTATGGCTCTGGGAGATCACGCTCTCCAGCTCATCCAATGCTTCCTGAAACGGCGTGACATCCATGTTGAGGATCTCCGTCAGCACAAATCCGTATGGCAGCGGGTACACCTTCTCCTCCACCCAGTATCCCGCCGCACCAAACTCGACGCGTGTGTTGGTGCACATCCCGTCCATATCGAACATATCTTTTCCCAATATTCCCACGGCGCGTCCCTCCTGCGATTGATAATCTATTTCGAATAATAGTGTATCTGCTAATATCGTAAATTATCTATTGCTAAATGTCAAGGGAAATGGTACCATCGCAGCACTCGAATATTCACAGACGATATAGATTAGCAAAGGAGGACTGCTATGACATCAAGAAAAACTCTTTCTACCATCGACGCGGACACGCTGCTGTCCACTACATTGCCGCCCACACGGTTAATCATAGACCGGCTGTTGCCGCAGGGGTTACACATCCTTGCCGGAGCACCGAAGGTGGGCAAATCGTGGCTGGCTCTATGGCTGTGTCTGCAAGTGGCGCAGGGAACAAGCGTGTGGGACTTCCCGACCCATAGAGGTACTGTGCTCTACCTCTGCCTGGAGGACAGCCTCACCCGTATCCAAAGCCGCCTGTTTCAGATTACCGACGACGCGCCGGAGGCACTGCACTTCGCCACCATCGCCGCAGGCATCGGCGAGGGGCTGGAGGAGCAGCTCACCAACTTTCTTACGCAGCACCCCGACACCTCGCTGGTGGTCATCGACACATTACAGCGCATCCGCACCGGCAGCGACAGCGGCAATCCCTACGCCAACGACTACCGTGACATCTCTGTATTGAAAGCGTTGGCGGACAAGCACCACATCGCCATCCTGCTCATTCACCACCTCCGTAAGATGAACGATGACGACCCCATGAACATGATCTCCGGCACGACAGGCATCAGCGGAGCGACAGACAGCAACTTCGTGCTGAAGGAACGCAGGCGCGGCAGCGGCGAAGCCACCCTGTACTGCACCGGACGGGACATAGAATACCGCGAGCTGCCGCTGGTATTCGATAAGAGCGGCTACACATGGCGGCTGACAGAGCCGGTGGAGGGGGAGCGCATTTCCATCGACCCGGAGGCAATTTCCCTCTCTGCCTTTCTGCGGGGGCTGGGCAGCTTTGAGGGAACAGCTACGGAGTTGAGTGCGCTGCTGGAAGCAAAGACAGGGGAGAGGCTAACGCCCAGCGTGCTGTCCAAGCGGCTGGTGAAGTACGCGGAGGTACTGGAGCAAAACGGTATCCGCGTGGTCAGCGAACGCACAAGGACGGCGCGGACACTGAGTATCCTTTGCCTTCCGTGTGACGGGAGTGACGGCAGTGACGGGAAAAGCTGATATGGTGTCTGTGTTGGATTTGCCGTCACACCTGTCACAGCCGTCACAGAGCGAAAATGTACCGATTTTTGACAGCGGTACACGATGCCATTTCGCTCCGGAAAATCACGATTTTGGAGCAAACCCAGGGAAGGAAAAGGAAAGTTCACAGCCACACCGCGCCTCGCGCCGGTTGCCCGCCGTGTTGCCGCCTGTGGGCCGCCGTGTGGCTTCGTGGGGCGGAGGTGGGGTACGGATACCCCCCAGCCTATTTGGGCGCGTGTTGGGGAGCTTTTCGGTGCGCCGAAAGCGAAGCAGGAGAAAGGGGCGGCGGCGTGGACGCCCCCGCCCCGGTCACTTCTGCCCACAGCGCGGGCAGTTGCGCCGTTCCACCAGCGGCGTCGTAGAAGAGGATTTTCGGCAGGCGGTGGGGTCGAGAACAGAAATGATCCCGCAATTACGGGAAAAGCTGCGGGGTCGCGGCAAAATTTCAAGGAGGAAAATGAAATGACAAATAACAAGGAAAAGTACGCTTTTTGGCTTACGCCGGAAGCGAAGAAAATGATAGAAATAAACGCACCGCTGGCTAACTGCGGCAGCCAAAGTGAGTTCGTAGAGAAGGCTGTTCGGTTCTACGATGGCTACCTGAAGGTGCAGAACGCCGGTGCGTTCCTGCCACACGCAGTGGCGGATGTGCTGGAAGGTACGCTGGGCGTGTTCGCAAACCGTATGGCCAAGCTGCTGTTTAACCTGACCGTGGAACACAACATCACCAACCACCTGCTGGCCGCAGACGTAGATATGACACGCGAAGAATACAACAAGATGCGTGGCGGCAGCGTCCGCGAGGTCACCAGCACACGCGGCACGATCTCGCTGAAGGATGTGATTCAGGAGGACTATTATGACTGAATACGAAGAATACAAGCAGACCGGTATGCTGGGCAGCTACCAGCCGGAACGTACTCTGCTGCGTGAGACAGACGATGGTGTGCAGCCTGTATTCCGTGATACAACTTATCACTATGACGAGGATGCTGTCATCGTGGAGCGTGACATGATGGTGGGCAAGCACTGCTTCCATGTCACCTCTATCTTCCCCGGCCAGCCAACAACTACCGCCACGAAGAAGTTGCTGGTCTGCATCGACTCAAGTATAGAGAAGGAAAAACGGTAATTCTTTCAGTAGACTTTGGACGAGCCTTGCGGTATGGTGTGTGTACCGCATCGGCTTGCCCTTGAGAAAGGAGGAAACATGGCAAGTCAAATCACAGCCAACATCATCAAGAACGGAGAGCCGGTGGACATCCTGTATGGTCGCTTGAGCCAGGAGGACGACCACGCTGGTGACAGCAACAGCATCGTCAACCAGCGCAGTTATCTGGAGAAGTACGCCGCCGACAATGGATTTCAGAACCCCGTGTTCATGGCGGACGATGGTTACAGTGGCACCAACTTTGACCGTCCCGCGTGGCAGGACATCGTAACGCTCATTGAGGCCGGACTGGTGCGTACCCTGATCGTGAAGGATATGTCCCGCTTGGGCCGCGAGTACCTGAAGGTCGGTGAACTGACGGAACTGTACTTCCCGTCCAAGGGTGTCCGCTTCATCGCGGTCAACGATGGCGTGGATTCACTGGTGGAGAGCAGCAGTGACTTCAACCCCATCCGCAACTGGGCCAACGAACTCCACGCCAAGGACACCAGCCGCAAGGTGCGTTCCGTGAAACGGATGCAGGCGGAGAACGGAGAACGTTTAGGCGGCAAGCCGCTCTACGGCTACCGCAAGCGGGACGATGACAGCAAGCGACTCGTACCCGACGAGGAGACAAAGAGTGTCGTCCAGCGCATCTTCAAGCTCTGTGCTGAGGGGAACGGGCCGAATCAGATCGCCCGCATACTGCGGGACGACCATGTGCTGAACCCCACTAACCAGTACTACCAACAGACCGGCGTAGCCTGCACCCGGCTGGATACCACACGCCCGTATAACTGGTGCGGCGCAACGGTGGCGAACATCCTCTCCAACCCTGTGTACTTGGGTCACACACTGAATATGCAGAGCAGCACCCTGTCCTACAAGAACAAGCAGATATTCCACCGTCCGCCGGAGGAGCAGGTGCTGGTGAAGAACACCCATGAGGCCATCATCGACCAAGAGCTATGGGACACGGTGCAGCGCGTTCGGGAACACAAACGCCGTCCGCCCAAGCACATGGATGCGCCGGGACTGTTCGCCGGATTAGTCTACTGCGCTGACTGCGGCGGGTACATGGTGCTGTGCCGCACGGGTAAGATGAAGCCGGAACGGTACTACTTCCGCTGCTCCACCTACGGCAAGCGAGGCAAGGATGCCTGCACGGCTCACCATATCACGGAAGCCAACCTGAATGCTATCGTACTGGATGACCTGCGGCGGG
>OICL01000677.1_pt1 | contig 16475 bp, 15 predicted proteins | sample 1581231 | NCBI WGS metagenome assembly OICL01 (sample SAMEA3882542, study PRJEB24775) | human gut metagenome | biome: human-associated habitat; feature: intestine environment; material: feces | place: Netherlands | collected 2009/2010 | reverse complement strand
CTCTCTCTTTTTTCTTTTTATTTCTGTAACATATGTTTTATCACATTACAAATTTTGCAGAAACACAGAAACAGGCCCCGGCAGCCGGATCTGGCGTCCGGCCCCGGGGCCCGTTCCCGCAATTTTAGGTTTCCCAATCGTTTATCTGGTCAGAACAGCTTCTTTTTGCTTGTTGGTCAGACCCAGTTTCGCCAGGACCTTCTTGTCCTTGTCGATGGTCGTCGCGCCGGCCGTCGTGAGCATGTTGCCCGTAATGTAGGCCGAAGCGGCGCGGCCGATGACGGTGGCGCCGGACTGCGGCAGGGCGCCGCGGCCGCCGGCCATGCGGACATTGGCTTCCGGATTGATGAAGCGGAAGATGCCGAAGGTGCGCATCGCGTCTTCTTCGGAAATCTGGGGCTGGTGTTCCAGCGGCGTGCCGGGGATGGGCATGAGCACATTGACCGGGATGGACTTGATGCCCAGTTCCGCCAGGGACAGGGCCATGCTGAACCGGTCGTCCCAGCTTTCGCCGAGGCCTATGATACCGCCGGAGCAGACGCTCAGGCCCGCTTTCTGGGCGGCTTTGATGACTTTGACTTTATCGTCGAACGTATGGGTCGTGCAGATATTCGGGAAGTTTTCCCGCGACGTTTCGAGGTTGCAGTGATAGCGCGTCACGCCGGCTTCCTTCAGCTGGACGAACTGGTCCTCGTCGAGGAGGCCCATGGAAGCGCACAGGCCGATATGCAGTCTGGCGTGCATGTAGCGGTAGGCATCGAGGGCCTTTTCAAAGTCCTTACCCTTGAGGGCGCGGCCCGCCGTCACGATGGCGAAGCGGTTGACACCGGCTTCTTCGTTGGCCTTGCCGGCTTCGTAGATCTCTTCCGTGGACAGGAAGGGATATTCGTCGCAGCCCGTGTGGTGGCAGTGGGACTGGGCGCAATACTTGCAGTCTTCGCTGCAGCGGCCGCTCTTGCCGTTGATGATGGAGCACAGGTCCACCAGGTTTCCAAAGTAGTGCTTTTCCAGCTTTTCCGCATGGTCCAGCAGGTCTTCCACGTCGCAGTGCAGGAGCAGGTCCTTCGTGTCCGCGTCCAGGTTCTCCCGGGTCAGGCGCCAGCCGCCGAGGATTTTATCGGTCAATTCATCCAGTGTCATTTTTGCCATTCTTGAAACTGCCTCTCTTCAATGAAAAATCGGAACTGCGGGAACGCATAGTAAACCATTCCCGTCAGTTAACGTTAACCTTATTATAGTTAACTTATTCCGATTCGTCAATGCTTTTTCCGGCCGGCAGCTCCGTTCCGTCCGACAGGTCCAGCTCGGCGGCCTTCCTGAGTTTCCGCTGCATCACGTTGGTGCGGGTCGTCATGAGGGTGTTCAGGTTTTCGTCGGCCTTCTGCAGCTGGGACTGCACCTTGGCCAGGGCGTCGGAATAGGTGCCGAACTCCGCCTGCACCTCCTGCAGCACCTTGAGGATCGTCTCACTGTGCTGCTGGACCGCGGCGAAGCGGGTCACCATGAGGACGCAGTTCAGGATGGCCACGAGCGTGCTCGGCCCCGCCACGACGACGTTCTGTTTCTGCACCTCGTCGGCCAGGCCGTTGTTGACCACTTCGGCATAGAGTCCCTCAAAGGGCAGGAAGAGGATGCCGAATTCCGTCGTCCGGCCGGGTACCAGATACTTGTCGTGAATGTCTTTGGCCTCGCTGCGGACGGTGGCGCGCAGCTGCGCCAGGGCCGCCTTCGCCGCATCTTCGTCCCCCTGCTCCGCGGCCTCGCGCAGATGACGGTACGTGTCGCCGGGGAACTTGGAATCGATGGGCAGCAGCAGGCTCGTGCCCGATGCCGCCGGCACTTCGACGGCAAATTCGACGAAGCGTTTTTCCTGGATCTGGGCATTGCGATGTACCATGCCGGACGGCAGGATGTTCTCCAGGATGGCCCCCAGCTGGACTTCGCCGGACATGCCGCGGGTCTTGACGTTGCCCATGAGCTTTTTCAGGTCGCCGACGCTGGTGGCGAGGTTCTTCATGGAGCCCAGGCCCTGCTGCACGCTTTCCAGGTTTTTGTTGATCAGCGTGAAGGAGCTCGTAAGGCGGGCCTCCAGGGTCTTTTGCAGCTTTTCGTCCACGACGCCCGTAATGCGGTCCAGCTTGTCCTGCACGTGCTTGTCCAGGTCGCGCACCTGGTCCTGGTAGGCCTTCGCCTGGTTCATCGTGTTGTCCGCGATGATCTTGGAAAAGGACTCCATGGTCTTCTTGACCGTTTCATCGGTCGTCTTGGCCAGGGCTTCGCCCCGCTGCGCGAAATCGGCCTTGAGGGCGTCCATGTCCCGCGTCAGGGCCGTATCGCGCTCCTGCAGGTAGTTCCACATTTTCGCCTGGCCGTCCGACAGGCCCCGGTCCACATTCTGCTGGACCTGGTCCACGCGCTGGAGCAGGGTGGCCTGGCTGCCCTGCAGGGCCTGCTGCACCTGGGTCTGCGTGCGGGCGATTTCCGCCTGCGTGTCTTCCAGCTCCTCCTTCAGGGTGCGCACGCTGTTTTCGACGTGCACGAGCCCGTCGTGCAGTTCCGCCGCCGCGGGGTCCGGCAGGGGCGGCTGGTGCTGCGCCCGGTACACGGCCCAGAGCAGGGCGAGGACGAGGAGCAGCAGTACCACAAGGACTATTTCCAAAATCGACATAACGAAGCCTCCTCCAAATTGTTGTTTTATCCGTAAAACATTTGTTTACGGACCCATTATACGACACGGGAGTGACAAAGAGCAATAGAAAAACGGGTGCCCCGCATTACTGCGGAGTACCCGTTCCGTTTCAGTTGGCCTTGCCCAGCATATACAGCGGGTCGACGGTCTGCCCGTCCACCTGCACCTCGAAATGCAGGTGCGGCCCCGTGCTGTAACCCGTGCTGCCGGCGAATCCGATGATTTCGCCCTTGCGCACCTGCTGCCCCGGTGCCACGGCGATGCCGCTCATGTGGCCGTAGGCCGTCGTATAGCCGTGGGCGTGCTGGATGCGCACGTAGCGCCCGTAGCCGCTGACCCAGCCGGCCGTGTCCACCGTGCCGGCTGCCGACGCGTAAATCGGCGTGCCGTAATCGACGGCGATGTCCAGGCCCGGGTGCCAGTCCTGCCCGCTGCCGCCCATGGGTTTCATGCGCGTGCCGTAGTAGGAGCTGATGGTGCCGCCCTCCGTGGGCCACAAATCCGGCAGGCTCGAGCCGGAGTCATAGCGGTTTTCCAGGATCGAGAGCAGCTCGTTCATCTTCGTCTTCTGCTCGTGGATCTGGGCCTTCAGGTTCTTGTTCTGCGCCCCCACGACGTCCATCATGCTGATGTCCGCCATCGGGCCGCCCTGTCCCAGGTAAGCCGGGCCGGAACCGCTGCCCTTGCTGCCCGCATTGTCCAGGCTTTCCGAAAAGTCGCGGTCGCCGCCGTTGCGGATGACGGCGCGGCGCAGCTTCGTCTCCAGCGTGTGGATTTCGCTCATGTCGCGCAGCATCTTCTCGTTGTCCGCCAGCAGATTTTGCAGCCGGGCTTCCTGTTCCTTCTTATGGGACAGGTATTCCTGATAGCCCTTGCGGTCGACGGGATAATGATAATACTGGTAGCCGAAATAGCCCGCGGCGCCGGCCAGGACACCGACGCAGGCCACACAGGCCGCGACAGCCGCCAGGAACTTTTTCCGGGCGAAACTAAGCATGCGGCCCCGGCCGTTTTTCCCCGGCAGGACGAGGACGACGGGGGCTTCCTTTTTTTCTTCAACGTTCGTGTTTTCCATAATTACCTCTTAATTCATAAACCGGAATTGTCCCATTCTTATCAGATGTATTTGTCATTTCTGTGGCAAAATAAGCCGGCGGGACAGCCCGGCACGGGAGTTCACAAAGTGTTTGCCTTTACCGGAAGCAGCCGAGTTTCTGGCCGATGCGGAGCATGCGGCGTCCGACGTAGGGGATGCTTTCCAGGTCTTCCTTCGTCAGGCCGCCGATGGCGGTCAGGCCCACGGCGTAGACCGGGACGGCGACGATGATGGAGAAGAGCACGGCCCAGGCGCCCATATGGCCCGTCACGTGCAACACGCCTTCGACGGCGGCGCCCATGACGACGGAGGCCAGGGCGGGCTTGAAGATGCTCTTGGCGGACATGCTGTAGCCCGTCAGCTTATAGACAAAGTACATGTTGATGATGGCGGCTACACCGAAGTCGGCCACGGTGGCGATGGCGGAACCCTTGATGCCCATCCAGGGCAGGGCCGTCAACGTCCAGTTGAGGATGACCTTGACGACGCAGGCGATGATCATGTTCACGACGGGGATGCCCGTGTGGCCCAGACCCTGCAGCACGGCGGTGCTGACCTGGTGCAGGCCCAGCAGGACGATGCCGACGCTCATGGTCATGATGGCCGGCGCCGCGCCGGGGGCGTTATAGATGAGGGCGGCCACTTTTTCCGCCAGGGTCAGGAGCCCGATGAAGCACGGGAAGGTGACGATCATGGCGACGCGCAGGGCCACGCCCGTCTTATGGCGTACGTTCTCATCCTGGTGCAGGGCCCGCGCTTCCGAAATGGCGGGGACCAGGCTGATGGCCAGGGCCGCCGTGAAGATGGTGCTCAGGTTGACCAGGGGCACGGCCATGCCGGTCAGGTAGCCGAAGAGCTCCGTGGCGTGGCTTACGTCGAAGCCGGCCGCTTCGAGGCGGTACGGCACAATGGCCAGGTCCAGGTTGGCCGTGACGGGCAGCATGAGGCTCGTGACGGACACGGGCAGGGCCAGCTTCAGGAGGCGCTTGATGATGAAGCCCGACGGTTCGCGGGGCGGCTCCGTCCAGGCCTTGCCGCTGCCCAGGGCCGCGGTATCGCGCTGAGCCGAAAGGACGGTGATGCGTTTCTTCAGTTTACGGTAGAAGAACAGGAGCACCAGGAGGGCGCAAAAAGCACCGAAGCCGGCGCCCATGCTGGCGCCGCCGGCTGCCGCCGCCAGACCGCGGGGCAGGAACCAGACGGCGAAGAAGAGCATGGTGACGACGCGCACGATCTGTTCCGTCACTTCGGAGCAGGCCGTGGGCACCATATACTGCCAGCCCTGCATGTAGCCGCGGAAGCTGGCCAGGAAGGTGACGAAGAAGACCGCCGGCGCCAGGGCGACGATGGAATAGTACGCCCGGGGGTCGCGGATGATGATGTGGTTGTCGATGATCCAGCCCGCCCCGAAGAAGAGGAAGGACGAGAACACGAGGCCCGTGACGAAGAGCAGGCGCAAGGTCACGTGGAACACGCGCTCCGCCCCGCCGTAGTCCTGCTGGGCCACCTTTTCCGCCGTGATGATGGAAATGGCCACGGGAATGCCCGCCGAAGACACGGTGATGGCCATCAGGTAGATGGGGAAACCCATCTGGTAGAGGCCGATGCCTTCGCCGCCCAGGACGCGCGACAGGAGGATCCAGTTGACGGCGCCGATGACCTTGACGACGATGCTCGACATGGTCAGGATCAGCGTCCCCTTGAGGAACCCGCTGCCCGACGGCGGCGCGCCCAGGTTGTCCCGCCGGGCCTCCGCGCTGTCCGCGGGCCGGTCCTGCGGCTCCGTATTCACTTGTCGTTTGGTTTGCTCTGTATCGTTCACAGTGACATCCTTATCATTAAAATGCAAATTAGGGTCATACATAGTTACTATACCCTGTTTCGGGATTTTTCGCAAGATGGCCCTTGCACAGGAAAAGTTAACATGAAAAAGACAAGTTTATGTAACATGTACGGAAATTGTACGAAAACTTTACATTTCCCGCCGAAAACGTGATAGAATATAGTTAAATAATAGGATGAAAGGGGGTTGCGGCCATGCGTGCAATGGGAAAGGTGCTGGCAGTGCTTCTGCTCTGCGGCTGCGGCTGTTTTTACTACGGCGGCCAGGCCTGTGCGTCCCCGCTGAAGAATTACGAGCCGGGCCACGTGGCGGTTTCCGCCGGCGGCAATATTCCGACGAACATGCATTTCACGGAGTATGACACGGACAGCAAGAAAGCCTCGGTGTACGGCGGTGTGACGGCCGGCATCGGCAGCAATACGGCGTTGAACTACAAGTATGATACGTATAAGACGAGTTCCGACGAGATTACGACGAACCAGCTGAATTTGATGTACCAGTTCATTCCGGGACTTTCCGTCTACGGCGGCTACTTGCACGCCAAGACGGATCTGGCGGACATGGACCGGAACAGCAATTCCGGCCAGATCGGCCTGCAGGGCCGCATCGACATTCCCCTGCTGTTCACGGTCTGGGGTTCCGCGGGCTACGGCAATAAGCTCAATTCCTTTGAAATCGGCGTGAGCAAGCCCATTCTGAACAACCTGGACGTGGATGTCTCCTATTATGACAACCGCTTCAAAGACCTGGACCAGGGCGGCGACGCGACGACGCGCGGCGTCCGGGCCGGTTTGACGATTAAATTCTAAATTGCGGCGACCTGAATCCCAAGGCAGCGCTAGACGTTTGGCCTTGGGATTTTCTTCTTCCCGCACGGGAGGGGGTGTTTGCGGGCCTGGTGCGAAGGCTTTTAAAAAAAGTTATAGAAAAATATTAATTATCCGTTGACATCTTTTATTCTATGTGGTATAGTAAGGGTGTCAAGAGGAACGGCGTGCGCCGTTCGAACCAAGATATCCACCGGACAAGCAGTCCGGCACATTTTAAAAATCATTAAAAAACGAGGAGGAAATTCACATGAAAAAGTTTGTATGCTCTGTTTGCGGTTATGTTTACGAAGGCGAAGCTGCTCCGGCAAAATGCCCGCAGTGCGGCGCTCCTGCTTCCAAGTTCGTGGAACAGAAGGGTGAAATGAGCTGGGCTGCCGAACACGTCGTCGGCGTTGCCAAGGACGTTCCGGAAGACATCAAGAAAGACCTGCAGGCCAATTTCGCCGGTGAATGCTCCGAAGTCGGCATGTACCTGGCCATGAGCCGCGTCGCATTCCGCGAAGGCTATCCGGAAGTGGGCCTGTACTATGAAAAGGCTGCCCATGAAGAAGCAGAACATGCCGCCAAGTTTGCCGAACTGCTGGGCGAAGTCATCACCGACAGCACGGAAAAGAACCTGGCTATGCGTGTAGAAGCTGAAAACGGCGCTACCGCCGGCAAGACCGACCTGGCAAAACGCGCCAAGGCTGCCAACCTGGACGCCATCCATGACACCGTTCATGAAATGGCCCGTGACGAAGCACGCCATGGCAAAGCATTCGCAGGCCTGCTGAAACGTTACTTCAACAAATAATCGCAACAAGAACTGACTCCGATACAATGATATGGCCCTGTCCCCCGCGGACGGGGCCTTTTTTTGGCTTTTGCGCGGGCCCGTTTCCCGCGCCTCCCCTGCCCCGGCCTGCCCGGCCCGGCACCGTCCTTGCTTGACAGCGCGGTTTTCTTACTATATAATGTCAGAGTAACATCAAGAGGCTTCGGGGCGTAGCGCAGTTTGGTAGCGCACCTGCCTTGGGAGCAGGGTGTCGCAGGTTCAAATCCTGCCGCTCCGACCACATTCTTGGGCCGGACTTGACGGGTTACAGACGCGGGTGTAGTTAAGTGGTATAACCTCAGCCTTCCAAGCTGATGTTGTGGGTTCGATTCCCATCGCCCGCTCCATTTTTATTTTGCGCCGAAACGGGCGCGGCAATGTATGGTCCAGTAGCTCAGTTGGATAGAGCAACGGCCTTCTAAGCCGTGGGTCGGGGGTTCGAATCCCTCCTGGATCACCACAGACAGCAAAGGACACTGTGCAGACAGTGTCCGTTTTTATATTTTTCCGGAACTGCAAAAAACAGCCCCCTTTGCCGGCAAACACGCTGGCAAAGGGGGTTTCGTATATTTCCGGTTCCGTTACAGGGCATGGGCCTCGTTGATGACGAGGGACGCCGCGCCGCTCTCCGGCGCCGTGACCGTCGCCTGCACGCCGTACGGCAAAAAGCCGTTCACGCTGCTGTGCCCGATCGGCAGGCCCTTGATGACGGGCTTGCCCGACAAGATGCCGTAATGGAGCAGCACATCGTCGACCGTGAAGTCGCCCGGGTCGTTGCCGCAATCGACGAACTCCCCGTAGCAGATGGCCGCCACGCGGTTCAGCAGGCCGCTCTGGTAGAGCTGGTTCAGCATGCGGTCCACGCGGTACGCCTCCTCGCCGGTCTCTTCCAGGACCAGGATGCAGCCCGTGCCGTCCAGGGCGTAGGGCGTGCCCACAAGCGACGTGAGGACGGACAGGTTGCCGCCGGCCAGGCGTCCCGTCACCGTGCCCGGCACGATGGTGGTCAGCTTTTGTCCGGCAGGCATCTTGAAGGCGCCCAGGGGCTGGTTCGCCGCCAGGCCCGCCTTGAGCTGCTGCATGGAGTAGTTATTGTCCGCCGTCAGGTGGTTCAGCATCATGCCCGACGCCGTCACCAGGCGCGCCTTTTCGCCCAGCGCCGTCTGCAGCGCCGTAATGTCGCTGTACCCGATGAGCAGCTTCGGGTGCTGCCGGATCGTGTCGTAATCGAGCAGGTCCAGGAGCCGGGCGCTGCCGTAGCCGCCCCGGGCACATAAGATGGCCTGCACCGTATCGTCCGCAAAGAAATCGTTCACATCCTGGGCCCGTTCCTCATCGGTCCCGGCCAGATAGCCGTACTGGGTCCGCGCGTGGGGGCCGAACCTGACCTTGTAGCCCATGGACTGGAGGACCTTCACGTAGGCGTCCTGGGAGCCCTGGCACGGCATGGCCGGAGCCACGATGCCGATGGTGTCGCCCTGCTTCAGGGCTTTCCCCCGGACCCAGCCGCTCTGCGTCACTGCCGGGGCGGTACCGGCCGTGCCAGTGGTGCCGCTTATGCCGGTGGTCCGCCGCGCGGACGGGCGCGCCGTACTGGTCCGGGTCCTGGTGCGGCCCGGCGCCGGGTGCGGTGTCGACGATACGATGGGCGTGTCCGGCGTGGCGATTTTGCCGGTCGGTTTGCTCTTCGTCGTTTCTTCGTCTTCGTAGGTCCAGGGCTGGGAATGGGAAATTTCCGTCTGTCCCGTGCCCGCTATCTTCGTGTCCGCCGCCGCGCTGTCCGCGGCGTATCCATATACAGGGGTCAGGGCCAGCAGCGCTGCCAGCACCATGCCCGCCAGTTTATCCGTGTGTGTACAATGCATGAATAGTCCCCCTTCCACACCAGATGATGTTGGAATCACATCCTTATTGTACACCATATTGCAGCTGGAAACGAGCCAGAAATTCCTGGGTGCGCTTCTGCTTCGGATGGCCGAAGATTTCGTCCGGCGACCCTTCTTCGGCAATGACGCCCTGGTCGATGAAGATGACGTGGCTCGACACATCGCGGGCAAAGGCCATTTCGTGGGTCACGACGACCATGGTCAGGCCCTCGTCGGCCAGTTTGCGCATGACGGCCAGGACTTCGCCCACCATTTCGGGATCCAGCGCCGACGTCGGTTCGTCCAGGAGCAGCACTTCGGGCTGCAGGGTCAGGGCGCGGGCAATGGCCACGCGCTGTTTCTGGCCGCCGGACAGCTGGCCCGGCTTGGCGTTCACGTAGCCGTGCATGCCGACCGTCTCCAGGTACTGCACGGCCCGCTGCTCCGCTTCGAGCTTGTCCATGCCCAGCACCTTGACGGGGCCGACGGTGCAGTTGTCGAGCACGTTCAGGTTGTTGAACAGGTTGAACTGCTGGAAGACCATGCCGACCTTCGTCCGGTAGAGGGGGAGCTTGTGGAAGGTCTCGCGCACGGGCTTGCCTTTGTAGAGCACCTGCCCGTCCGTCGGCGTCTCCAAAAAGTTGACGCAGCGGATGAGGGTCGATTTGCCCGACCCGGACGGGCCGATGATGGTGACGACATCGCCCTTGTGGACGTCGAAGGAAATGCCTTTGAGGATTTCCCGGGTGCCGAAATTCTTTTTCAGGTTCCGGATGGAAAGTACAGGTTCCGCCATGTCACTTTCCTCCTTTCTTGACCATCGTCAGGGGATATTCCGTGCAGGGATCGACCATGGGGTCGTACTCCACCAGGCAGTAGTCCGCCGGGCCGTCGATGCGCTTTTCCCACCAGCGCAGCAGGCGCGACGCCGTAAAGGTCATGATGAAGTAGATGCAGCACGTGATGAAGAAGACTTCGAAATATTTGTAGTACACGCCGGCCGCCGACTTGGAGGCGAAATACAGTTCCGTCACGGAAATGACGTTCAGGACCGACGTATCCTTGATGTTGATGATCAGGTTGTTGCCGATCTGGGGCAGGATATTACGGACCGCCTGGGGCAGAATGATATAGCGCATGGCCTCGAAGTGGTTCATGCCGATGGCGATGGCCGCCTCTTTCTGGCCGTCGTCGATGGACTCGATGCCGCCGCGGATGGTTTCGGCCATGTAGGCGCCCGTGTTGATGGACACGACGAAGAAGCCCGCGAACAGGGGCGACATGTCGATGTTGAAGATGCTCATGGCGCCGTAGTAGACGACCATGGCCTGGACGATCATAGGCGTACCGCGGAACACTTCAACATACGCGTAGAGTACCTTTTTGACGGCCCGCAGCAGGACCCGCGTAAAGGCGCTTTCCGTCTCCTCTTCGGGGATGGTCTCAATGGCGCCGACGACGAGGCCGATGACGCAGCCCACGAGGGTGCCCGTAATGGCCAGGAGCAGCGTCACCACGGCCCCCTTCAGGAGCACGCCGCCGTACTGCTGCAGCAGGAACACGACCCAGCCTGTGAATGTTTCCGGTACTTGCATAAACTCACCTCATTTGCAGAATGCGGGACCGGCGCGCCCGGCCCCTATAAGAAGAAATGCGGGACAGCACCGCCATCCCGCATGCTCTGTTTGCAGTTCCTAAGGGAATCACAAGGAAATCACTTTTTCGCCATGGGCTGCAGCTTGATGGCTTCGTCCATGATCTTGTTGAAGTCGGCTTCGGTCATGCCGCCCAGCACTTTGTTCATGCCGTCCAGCAGTTCCTTGTTGCCCTTCTTGACGGCCACGCCGATTTCGACATCTTCCTTGGAAGTCTTAAAGGCCTTGTCGCCTTTGAATTCCAGCATCATGAGGTCCTTGTTCGTGAAGGCCGCGGCTTTCGCCGTCGGGATATCGCAGACCAGGACGTTGACTTTGCCGCTCGTCAGGGCGACGACCATGCCGGGAACCGTGTCGATGGCCGGCAGCTTCTTGACCGCCGGAATCTGGTCGATCTGGTCATACCAGATGGTGTTCAGCTGGCTCGTGGCCACGGCGCCTTTCAGGTCGGCCACGCTCTGGGCTTTCGCGAAGGGGCCGTCCTTCTTGACCAGGGCGACGACGCTTGCATAGTAATAGGGTTTCGTGAAATCGACGGACTGTTTGCGTTTGGACGTGATGGACATGCCCGCGATGGCGGCGTCGATCTTGCCCGAAACGACGGCCGGTGCCAGGCCGTCCCATTCCATCTTGTGGATTTCCAGTTTCATGTTCATGGCTTCCGCCAGTTTCTTCGCCATCATGACATCGTAGCCGTTGGCGAATTCATTGGTGCCGGCAATGGGCACGGCGCCGTTCTCGTTCGTCGTCTGGGACCAGTTGTACGGCGCGTAGGCGCACTCCATGCCGACCTTCAGGACCTTCTGGTCCTTGCCGCCGGCAGCCTTCTTGTCGCCGCCACCGCCGCAGCCGGCCACCACGACCATGAGCGCCATCATACCCAGGCAAAGCAATGTTTTCAACATGTTACGGATTCGCATCATAAATGCCCCCTCATCTTCGTTAAGAATTAACCTTATTTTACCCCGATGGCCTTTTGCCCGTCAACGAAAAACCGTCATGTGTATTGTATACTTGTGAAATTTGCGCGCGGTGCTTTCCTTTTCGCCTGAATCGTGTTAGACTAAAGCCAATTTAAGATACATCATACAAATAAGGAGAGAGAGTTTTATGCTGAACCAGATTTCTTTATTCGCCGCCAACACGAAAGGCGCCCTGAGCAAAATCACGTCCGTCCTGGCGCAGGACGGCATCAACATCTACACCATGCTGGCCACGGACAGCGCTGAATTCGGCATCGTCCGCATCGTCGTCGACCAGCCGGAAACGGCCATGAAGAACCTCGAAAAGGCCGGCTACCAGTGCCGCCTCGACCGCGTCCTGGCCGTCGATATGGCGTCCGACAAGCCCGGCACGCTGGACCGCATCCTGGCCGACATCCACGACGCCAACATCATGATCCGCTACCTGTACATTTCCTTCGACCGCACCACGGGCTCGCCCATCGCCGTCTTCGCGACGAACGAGTCGGAAACGGAAACCTTCCTGCGCGGCAAAGGATACCATCTGCTCGACCATTTCTGATTTCCGGGACGATGTATCTCCCGACAGACAGCAAAGCCCCCTGCGGGTGCCGGTGTGACCGGACCGCAGAGGGCTTCTTTTCTTGTCATTGATTTGTTGACGGCCGTCCGGACGGGCCGCGGCTCACGCGTGGACCAGGTCCGCCAGGTCGCAGATCAGCTTTTCCGTCTTGTTCCAGCCCAGGCAGGGATCCGTGATGGATTTGCCGTAGACGCCGCCGTCGACCTTCTGGGCGCCGTCTTCCAGGTAGCTTTCAATCATGAGGCCTTTGACGAGGTTGTGGATGTCCTTCGACTCGTGGCGGCTGTGCATGATGTCCTTGGCGATGCGGATCTGTTCCAGGTATTTCTTGCCCGAATTGGAATGGTTCGTGTCCACGATGACCGCCGGGTTCTGCAGGTCCCGTTTATGGTAATAGTTCAGGACGGTCTGCAGGTCTTCGTAATGGTAGTTCGGCATGCTCGTGCCGAACTTGTTGACGAAGCCGCGCAGAATGGCGTGGGCCAGGGGATTGCCCGTGGTGCGCACCTCCCAGCCGTGGAAGAGGAAGCTCTGCTTGTTCTGGGCCGCCTCGATGGAGTTCATCATGACCGACAGGTCGCCGCTCGTGGGGTTCTTCATGCCCACGGGGATGCCCGCGCCGGAGGCGATCATGCGGTGCAGCTGGTCTTCGACGGACCGCGCGCCGATGGCGCCGTAGCTCAGCAGGTCCTGCAGGTAGCGGTGGTTTTCCGGATAGAGGATTTCCTCGGCGCACGTGAAGCCCGTCTGCTCGATGACGTGGACGTGCATGCGGCGGATGGCCTTGATGCCGGCCAGCATGTTCTCCTTGCCTTCCGGGTCCGGCTGGTGCAGCATGCCCTTGTAGCCCACGCCGATGGTGCGCGGCTTGTTCGTGTACACGCGGGGAATGATGAAGATCGTGTCCTTCACCTTTTCCTGCACTCCGGCCAGGCGCGTCATATAGTCCAGCACGGCCGGCTCGTTGTCGGCCGAGCAGGGCCCGATGATGAGCAGGAAACGGTCGTCCTGCCCCGTGAGGATCTGCTTGATCTCCTCGTCCCGTTTATTTTTCAACGCCGCCAGATCCGGCCGCAGCGGGATTTCCTGCTGCAGATCCAGCGGTTCCGGCAGCTTGCGGATGAACTGCATCTGACTTTCCATGACTGACTCCTTCCCTGTGCCCCCGGGCACGCTGTTTCTCATATATGATGTCATTATATCCACAATTCCCGGAAAAGAAAAGGAATTTTCAAGAATCGCAAAAACGTATATAATGAAAGCATCCTTTTACGGCAGCTTAGTTAACTTTGTAACAGAACGAGGACATCATGACAGACAAAAAAAAAGCAGCGGCCGCAGCCGCATCGAACGCGGCAGCTTCCGCACCCGTACCGGACGCCAGACGGCTCAAGCATATTGAGGCGTCCCTGCGCACGAAATACAAGCATAAGATTTTCAACAAGTTCGTCCAGGCCATCTGCGACTACGACATGATCCGCCCGGGTGACAAGATCGCCGTGTGCATTTCCGGCGGCAAGGATTCCATGCTCATGGCGAAGTTGTTCCAGGAACTGAAACGGCGCAACAAGATTCCCTTCGAACTCGTCTTCCTCTGCATGGACCCGGGCTACACCGCCGCGAACCGCCGGGCCATCGAGGCCAACGCCGCCCTGCTGCACGTGCCTCTCACACTCTTCGAGACGAACATTTTCGACTCCGTGTTTCACGTGGAACAATCGCCGTGCTATCTGTGCGCCCGCATGCGCCGCGGCTACCTGTACCGCCGCGCCCGCGCCCTGGGCTGTAACAAGATCGCCCTGGGCCACCATTTCGACGACGCCATCGAGACCTTCCTGATGAGCATGCTCTACGCCGGCGAAGTCCGCGCCATGATGCCCAAGCTGCACAGCACGAGCTGTCCCGGCATGGAACTCATCCGGCCCCTCTACTACGTCAAAGAGGACGACATCAAGCGCTGGCGCGACGAAAACGGTCTCTGTTTCCTGCAGTGCGCCTGCCGCTTCACCGAAGAGAACGCCCTGCCCCGCGCCAACGGGGCCAGCGACTCCAAGCGGCTCGAAATGAAGGAACTCATCCGGCGCCTGGAAACGGAAAGTCCCCAGGTCGGCGCCAACATTTTCCACGCCATGGGCAACATCAACCTGGAAACGGTCCTCGGCTACAAGCAGGACGGCCGGGAACACTCCTTCCTCGACGTTTACGAGAAAGAGCGGCCGGCGGCGGACAGCACCATTTTGCCGTAACGCGCGTCGTAATCCGCCAGCAGATGGCGGTAAAGTTTCAGCGCGGAATAGCAGTCCGCCATGGCGCGGTGCTCCGTGTCGGGATGTTCGCCGTAATGGTTCAACAAGGCGTCCAGCCCGTATTTGCCGCCCGTTTCCTCCGGCGTCAGGAGGCGTTTGGCCAGGCGCGATGTATCCAGGAAGCGGGGCTTGAAAAGGTTCCGTCCCAGGCGGCGGCAGGCCAGATTGATGTTCATGATGTCATTGTATCCGATATCGTGCCCCAATACGATGTCGCGTCCGACAAAGCGGAAAAAGTCATCGAGGACGTCTTCCAGAACCGGCTTGTCGGCGAGCATCTCCTTCGTGATGCCCGTCATGCTGACGACCCGCTTGTTCAGGCGGCTCCGCGGCTTGATGAGCTGCTGATATTCCGCCAGCGTGTTCCCCGCCGCGTCGACCCGGACAGCGCAGATTTCCGTGATATCGTCCACGACATAGCCTGCCATTTCCAGGTCGAACACGACCAGGGGACAATGGACGGGTATGCGGACCTCCCGTTTATCTACATCTTTTTGTATGCGGCGCCGCCAGAGCTTGGTCTGCAGCTTGCGCCGCTCCATCCGCAGCTGCGCCGGCGTCATGGCCTTGCGCGCGCTCCGGTGGGCACTTCCCATGGATTCCTGCTGGATTGTATCCAATTTTCCTTTCACCCCATTGTAATTTAACTTAACCCCATAAATTCTATTATATCACACGGAACTGTCAAGTCCCCTCTTTTTCTATTTATGGTATAATAGATGGCATGAGAAAGGAAGGGTTGTCATGGATCTCGACTTTCATTACGGTACCATGTACGTTTTATCCCGCTGGGCGAAGTTCGGCAGCCAGAGCGCGCAGCTCATCGCCACGTCGTCCCAGCTGGTAGACGATAATTACGATACGAACGCCTTCTCCGACAAGGCGGAGGAGGAAAACATCGCCCGCGGCGTCCAGGTGCGCTATTCGTGCCAGAATATCTGGGCCAACGTGTCGGGCTACGGCAACGAGGAAATCTGGATTCCTTTCCATTTCCTGCCGGGCCTGGAGGGCGAAACGGAGGCGGAGCGGCTGGTCTGCAAAAAGCACAGCGTCCTGTCGGAAGAGCTCAAGCAGCGCATGAACGACATCACGCTGGACAACCCGAACTACGTGTTCCGCCTGGGCATCGCGAGCCACGTGCTGGCTGACACCTGGGCCCACCAGGAATTCGCCGGCATCAACGACGCCATCAACCAGGTGCAGGAGCTGCTCTTCACGCGCCAGGGCTCGATGCTGAAGAAGATGATCGGCGAAGTCTTCGATTCGTCGCTCGTGGCCAAGGTCATGGACATGGTCATGCCCCTGGGACACGCGGCGGCCGTGCACTGCCCCGACATTCCCTACCTGTGGTGGCGCACGAGCCGGCGCTTCTTCAGCGGGCGCAAGAACTGGGACGAGTTCATGGAGGCGGCTTCGGAAATCTACGAAGTGCTGCAGAAAGTGAGCGGCGTCGAGGTCACGGGCCTGACCAAGGAACAGCGCATCAAGCTCATGACCTGCTTCAAGACAATCCAGTCCAGGGACATCGAGGACCGCTACGCGGGCTGGATGGACCGCATCCGGAAAAACTACTTCGAATTCGACGATTTCGACGACGGCGACAAGCACGTCAAATACAGCAGCGACACCATTTTCGCGGACCCGGACTGGCGCAAGCAGTTCTATGACGAAATCAACGACCACTTCTACTGGGTCAAAGGCAAACTGATCGATAACGGCATTGACCGGCTGGACAAGAAAGGATTCAAGGGATATTGAGATGAAGATCGCATTTTACGTCTTGGTTGTCAAGACATGTGTTACACTCTTGAATTTGAGAAATACTCTGTTAC
>OICL01000676.1_pt1 | contig 16500 bp, 18 predicted proteins | sample 1581231 | NCBI WGS metagenome assembly OICL01 (sample SAMEA3882542, study PRJEB24775) | human gut metagenome | biome: human-associated habitat; feature: intestine environment; material: feces | place: Netherlands | collected 2009/2010 | reverse complement strand
TGCGACCTCCTGGTCCCAAACCAGGCGCTCTAGCCAAGCTGAGCCACACCCCGTTTTGTTCCTCGTGTTGAGCTCTCTCGCTCAGCACAAGGAGTATTATAGTGTATAGTTTGCTAAAAGTCAACACCTTTTTTTGAATTTTTTTAATTTTTTTTATTTTCCTGATTTTTCCTTATTTTTCAGGATTTCTCGAGGTATCTGTGTTCGTAATGTGCCTTTCCCTGTTCATCAATTTGCATAACAAGATAACTCGGTTTTCGTCCCGGCTGGCGCGGGTAAGAAAGACTGCCCGGATTTAAAACTGTCAGATCCTCCTCTTCGTCCAGGTAAGGATAATGGGTATGTCCAAACATTACAACCTGTACCTGACGACTCCTGGCTTCTTCTTCCAGCTGACAGGTACTTAACGAAACACCGTACATATGTCCATGTGTTACCATAATGCGATAATTTTCCAGACTGAATACTTCTTCCTTTGGCAAATCGCTGAAAAAATCGTTATTTCCTCTCACAAAGAAACAGGGACATTCTACAGCCTCCGGGATATAATCCTCTGATCCTTCCAGATCCCCGCAGTGGATCAGCGCATCAATCGGCCATTCCCGCTGCAGGACACGCATCAGATTTTCGTCATGTCCGTGTGTATCACTGACTACCAAAATCTTCATTCTGCATTCACACTTTCTTTCAGAATCTCTCTCATCTTTTCCAGGGCTTTTCCTCTGTGGCTTACTGCATTCTTCTGTTCTTCCGATAGTTCAGCTGTTGTACAGCCGAATTCCGGTACATAAAAGATAGGATCATAACCAAATCCGTTCTCACCACGTTCTTCATATCCGATCCGGCCTTCGATCACACCCTCGGTTGTCTTTATGGTTCCATCCGGAAATGCTGCTGCGATTGCACAGACAAAGCGTGCCGTTCTTTTTTCATCCGGTACACCTGTCAGCCGTTCGATCAGATTGGTATTTTTTACCCTGTAAGAGGTATCTTCTCCCATATATCTTGCGGAATAAATTCCAGGCTCTTTATTGAGATAGTCAATTTCCAGTCCGGAATCATCTGCCAGCACCAGTTCTCCGGTCAGTTCCATGATCGTTTTTGCCTTGATGATGGCATTTTCCTCAAAGGTTTTTCCGTCCTCCACAATATCCGCTTCGATCCCTGCCTCTTTCATGGACAGAATCTCTACCGGAAGATCTGCCAGAATCTCCCGGATTTCCCGCATTTTATTCTGATTGCCTGTGGCAAATATCAAACGTTTCATCGTGTCTCTCCCTCTCTGCGTTTCGGTGGTTTTGGGCCAAGGAACTGATAGTAATAGGTCCGGATCATACCGTTATAAATTTTCCGGTTCTTATCTGCTTTTCTTCCAATATAGCGTTCTGCATCCTGGTAACTGGTGATCAGATACATCGACCAGGCATCCAGTTTTTCATATACCTCACCGATCTGACGATACAGTCCAGGAAGCATCTCTTTTTCTTCAAGACGTTCGCCGTACGGCGGATTGGTAATTATAAATCCATATTTTTTCGGATGACGCAGTTTCTCCACTTCTCTCTGCTGAAAATGAATCAGATGATCCACGCCTGCTGCCGCTGCATTTTCTCTTGCATTTTTTACCACTTCCGGATCGATATCGTATCCCTGCAGATCCAGACTTTCTTCCATATGTACCAGATCCTGCGCTTCTTCCAGCGCATTATACCAGTGTTTGCGCGGAATCAGGTTCGTCCAGTCTTCTGCCAGAAAGGAACGGTTCATACCTGGCGCAATATTACATGCCATCATCGCAGCTTCAATCGGGAAGGTTCCGCTTCCACAGAAAGGATCCACCAGGATCCGGTCTTTCTTCCACGGAGTCAACATGATCAGTGCCGCTGCAAGCGTCTCGGAGATCGGTGCTTTTGACTGTAATTTCCGATATCCTCGCTTATGAAGAGATACCCCTGTTGTGTCAATTCCCACGGTTACGATATCTTTCATCAGTGATACGCGCACCGGATAGCTGACACCATCTTCTTCAAAATGCTCTCTGTGATATTTCTGCTTCATCCGTTCTACCATGGCTTTTTTCATGATTGACTGAATATCAGAAGGACTGAAAAGTTTGCTTTTGATCGAAGAAGCTTTTTTCACCCAGAACTTTCCGTTTTCCGGGATATATTCTTCCCACGGGAGAGCTTTCGTTTTCTCAAACAGCTCATCATAGGTACACGCCTTAAATTCTCCTGCTTTTAACAGAACTCTCTCTGCGGTTCGAAGAAACATATTGGCATAAGCCACCGCTTCCTCATCTCCCCAGAAACTTACCTTTCCATCTTCTACCTTGCTGATCTCATAACCAAGATCCAGGATTTCTCTTTTTAATACCGCTTCCAGTCCGAAGTGACAGGGGGCAATCAGTTCAAATTGTCTCATAAATCATATTCCTTTATTATTTCTTCATCGAATGTTTTGATGGTGAATCGACTGTTTTCCAGTATTGCATAGGTAGGCGGATTCCCTTCCTTCGGAATCGACACGGAACCCGGATTCAGGATCGTGATATCCCCTACCTTTTCCGCCCTGAGTACATGAGTATGCCCATGCATGAAAATATCGCCCGGTTTTAACGGTGGCAGATTATGTTCGTTATAAATATGCCCATGGCTCATATAGAATGTTTTCCCGTCAATTTCCATCCAGCCATAATCTGCCAGTACCGGAAATTCCAGTACCATCTGGTCCACTTCCGCATCACAGTTTCCTCTCACATTATAGATCCGGTTCTTTTCTTTATTCAGCATCCGAATCACTTCTTTTGGTGCATATTCCTTGGGAAGATCATTTCGCGGACCATGATACAACAGGTCCCCCAGCAGAATCAGACGATCTGCCTGCTCTTTTTCCAGAGCTTCCATCATTTTTCTGCAATACCAGGCAGATCCATGAATATCTGAGGCAATCATATATTTCATTGACTTTTCTCCTTTGTCAGAGGACGGCAGTACCGTCCTCTTTTTCTACATTTTAAAATTTACATAGTAACTGTTCAGTACCTTCACAGTTACGTTTACATTATGCTTTATTCTACTATGATTATTCGGAAAACACAAGATTTCTTCCTTTATATTCTGTAATTCCTCCTGCCACGGAAAGGGCACGGTATCCCTGTCGTATCATCTCCCGGACTGCCGCCATGCTGGTAGCTCCCCGTTCACAGTACACCACAATCTCTTTTTCTCCCGGCAGATTCCACTTCTTTCCAGGTTCATAAGGGATGTTCACTGCGTATCGGATATGTGATCTGCGGTATTCTTCCCCGGAACGTACATCAACGATCCAGACCCCCGGATAACGGGCTACGTACTGGTCCAGCTTTCGTGGAGAGGCCAGAGGTATATCCACAACCAAACTCCTTTTTTCTTATCTTATGCACACGTTCCACCGACCGCACATCCGTAATCTTTTATGTACCGGTCTGTCCCGGTGGCAAATTCCGGGACAGACTGTTTTTTTACTGTCTGTTTTTATCGCTGTAACGGTTGGTGTTGCTCTTGTCATAGCTGTCAGAGCCATAACGGTTTTCTTTTTTCTGTGTTTTGGCATTCTCATTTGTCTCGTCTGTCATACCGTATTTGTCAGTTTTTTTGCTCTCTTCGCTGCACCTGTTGTAGTTTTTAGACATGTGTATTTCCTCCTGCTCATCCTTGTTTTGTAAATGTTCCGTTGAACCATTGGTTTCATTTACAGGGTTAGTATGTCAAAAATAAGGGACTTTATTCATTTCTTTGTTGCATTTTCAAATGATCTGTATTATAATCAAACCTGTAAAAAGAATTTACCCTTCAAAAATTTTTTTTACAATTAATAACCCCTTATTAATTATTTATACTCCCCTCGAAAGGCCAGTAGCTCCCCTACTGGTCTTTCTCTTTGTCTGAAACCATGTTTTTCTGGGATTTGTCCCCACTTTTCTGTTTTATTATTTTCTTTCTCGGAAACAAAAAAAGCAGAAGTTTCGTTTTTTTCACGTAACTTCTGCTTTTTCTTATTTTTGTTTAAAATATGCCACAACCAATAAAACTATCATTAACGGGATCAATATCGGGAGCAGATGAATGAGCACTGTCCCGGCTGCCCACAGGATCATTGCCACGACCACAACAAAAATGACAGCCGCCAGCAGGCAGCCTCCCCTAGTCTTTATTTCCATACGATGCAATTCTCTCTGTGCATCGCCACTCTCCTGTCCGCCCCGTTCCTCATAAACATTGGTCTCCGGGCGACTGTACTCTTCCTGCGTCTCCTGCACATCCATCAGTGTTTTTGCAATCAGCAGAGGATCTCCAAGCTCTGTCAGTACTTCTTCCTCTGATCTGCCATTTTGCATCTGTTCCTGAATATAGTTTTCATAATAACGGATCTGTGCTGTCACTTCCTGTTGAGACATGGTCTGAGACAGCCGTGCCCGCAGTTTTTCCAAAAATTCTTCTTTTCTCATCGTTATCCTCTTTTTTCTGTCACTCATCTGGTTACTGATTGATGGCCGTACTGAAATCCTCTATCTTCTGAAGTACACGCTCTTTTTCACTTCCTTCCAGAACCATGGGCTGATAATTATTATACCCGGACTCCGAAGAAAGAGAACAGGGGATAATATTGGTCACATCGTCTTCTGCCAGTTTCCCGTTTTCAACGGTAAAGGTCTGCTGAAAAATCATCGTATCCTTATCTGACGGATTCTTGTTTCCGCCAAAGCAGAAGTTTCCAAGACTGTATACAATATTTTTTCCCTGATATTTTTCTATTCCCTGAAGAACATGTGGATGATGTCCTACTACCAGATCTGCTCCCTGATCAATTGCCAGATGAGCCAGTGTTTTCTGGGCATCGTCCGGAATGTTCGATTTTTCCGTTCCCCAGTGGAAGCTTACAATGATTACCTGGGCTCCCTGATTCTTTACCTCCTGTATGGTATCAATAACCTGCTGTTGTCTACCGATCCCGTCTTTCAGTTCATAGATTCCGATCAGTCCCACTTTGATGCCTTTTACATCCATCACTGCTGTCCGATCATAGCCAAAAGTCGTAATTCCGGCTGCCTCCAGATACTGAATCGTATCTTCATAACTCTGATCTCCGTAATCATGACTGTGGTTGTTGGCAAGGTTGGTGGCCTCCACGCCACCCCGGGTAAGGATCTCTGTATAAGAAGGATCTCCTTTGAAAGCAAATGTTTTTTCCTGTCGGGCATCGGAGGTTGTCAGCGTTCCTTCCATATTTGCCACAGTGAGATCGTCCGCTGTAAATATTTCTTTTGCATTCTGGAAAAAGTATCCCGGATCGTTTTTCATCTGATAAAATGCATCAAAACTGGTGCTCTGATCAAAGTTTATATCCGTTCCCAGCGTACAGTCACCCACCATACTGACCGTGATAGAAACCGGTTCACCTGTCGGTTCGGGTGTCGTTGGTTCATTCCGGGAGTCTCCGGACGTACTGTCCGCAGAATTGTCATCTTCCGATGCTATTTTTTCTTCCTGCTGTTCTTGTTTTGCATTTTTTTGATCCGTCTGTGCCTCTCGCCGATTCAGCGCTTTGGTAAGTGCTGCTGCTCCCACAAGAAGTGCCAGAAAAATAGCAACGGTGATGGCTCCGATCTGCATGTACACAATTTTTTGTCGATGACTCAATCGCCGTCTCCTAGATCTTTTTCTTTGCCGTTTTTTATCCATTTTATCGCCAACTTTCTGTCTGTACTCTTTGCTTCTTCTGATGTATTGTTTTTCCATGCTTATTCTTCATGATACCTGCTTTTGTCTGAAACTGCAAGTATTCCACTTCATTTTCCGTTTACTTTTTTCTTTCAGATGTTTATAATATTTGTAACATTCTTCGTAACTATTCAGTAACCACTGTACCGCGAGGTGTTTTGGCACGTAACTGTGAAGGTACTGAACAGTTACCATTCTTCACAGAAAGGTAAATGTTTTATGAAAAAGACAAATCCATATCAGGTCACCGAATGGTACCGTTCTGTCATCCGTACACAAATAAAGCCGGGGGATCTGTGTATCGATGCTACCATGGGAAACGGCCATGATACATTATTTTTAAGCCAGCTGGCTGGTCCGTCCGGATGTGTCCTGGCTTTTGATATTCAACAGGCTGCCCTTGATTCCACCAAAGCACTTTTACAGGAACACGAACATCTGGCACCCGTACAGCTTTTACTGGACAGCCATGCACACATGTCTTCTTACGCAGACCCGGGAACGGTTTCCTGTATCGTTTTTAATCTTGGATATCTTCCTTCGGGAGATCATTCGATCGCCACCCACAAAGAGTCAACAATTGTAGCACTGGAACAAGGACTGGAACTTTTAAAGACAGGCGGATGCATCAGTCTTTGTATTTACAGTGGAGGTGATAGTGGCTTTGAGGAACGGGACGGTGTACTGGATTATCTGAAGGGATTGGATTCAAAGAAATATCTGGTGGTACTTTCCTGTTATTATAATCGACCGAATCATCCGCCGATTCCTGTGATAATTTATAAGATGTAGAGGGAAGACGGAAAGTTGGTAAAAAAGATACCAGAGTCAAATGGTCTGAAATCTTCCTGCAAGCAAGCCTGCATCAGATTTCAGATCTTTTGACTCTGGTATCATCATTATATTGGATCCAGAGGAAATCCTATGGTGATTTTGGTTCCCTGGCCCGGCTGGCTTTCGGTTCGGATCTGGGCATGATGAAGGGCTGCGCCGTGTTTTACGATAGACAGTCCCAGTCCTGTACCGCCGGTCTGCCTGGAATGACTTTTATCTACACGATAAAAGCGTTCGTAAACTCGCTCCTGTTCTTCTTTGGCAATTCCTATTCCGGTGTCCTCCACCTGCCAGTATATTTTATCTGTAGTTTTCCACATCCTTACCCATAATATTCCATGTTCCACATTGTACTTAATACCATTATCCATCAGATTATACAACATCTCATATAAGATCTGACGCACACCTGTAATTTCCTGTGTTGCTCCTTCGATTTTCATCGTGATATCTTTTTTCTTGGCCGCATGATGAAGGGTAGCTCCGATGTCTTCCGTCAGTTCATAGAGATCCACAACTTCTTCCTGCATCTGACTGGTTCCTTCTTCCAGTTTTGATAACTGGATAATATCCTGTACCAATGCAGTAAGTCGATTGGCTTCCTGATGGATCCTGGAGGCGAATTCCGGAATGTCTGCCGGCTGAACCATGCCATTTTCAATCAGTTCCGCATATCCGGAGATCGACATCAGCGGAGTTTTTAATTCATGAGATACGTTAGCAGAAAATTCTCTCCGCATCTGTTCCGCGGCATTTTTTTCTGTGATATCCCACACCATAATTACTGCACCATACGTTTTTCCCGTTACCTTTACCGGATTGGCAAGAAGCTGGTAGAATCGTCCATGAGTTTCAAGCACCGTCTCGATATGCTCGCCTGCCAATGCTCCATCCAGTGCTTTTTTCAATTCTTTATTCCGGCTTACACGGCTGATTGGTCTTCGGATACAGTCGCTCGCCTGTACCTGGAACAGTTCCTGGGCCGCTTTGTTGATCGACAATACTTCTGTCTGACTTGCAACCACAAGACCGTCTTTCATATTTTCTGTAATTGCCAGATATTCTTCATGACGTTCTTTCAATTCCTGGATCTGTCCGGCAATCTGTCTGTTCTGTTCATGTACACGCATCAGAAGCGGCCGTAATTCTTCATATTCCACATGTCGCAGCGGGTGTTCCAGATCCATCGTATTGATTGGTTCCACTAGTTTTTTTGTCTGGTTCTGAATCACAAAAAACGCTATTCCAATGATTGCCAACACCAAAACAGCCACCAGTGTAATCCCGGACTGCAGATACCCAAGAACAGAATCGATGCTTCTTGATACACGGAGAATTTTTCCGTCCTCCAGCAGGATAGCGTAGTAAAAAGTCTGTTTGTCCAGTGTTTCCGAATATCGCAGCATCTCACCGGAGCCTTTTTTTTCTGCTTCCTTTACTTCCGGGCGGTTACCGTGGTTTCCCATGGCAGATGCATCTTCCAGCGAATCGTACAACACCGTACCATCCGTATTTAACAGTGTGATCCTGTTATCCGACTTCAGACTGCTGATTTTCTCATTCAGATAGTCGCCTTCCGTTTCCTCAATTGCTACTCTGATGTATTCCGCTTCTTCCCGTACACTGTCGTGCATGTATCCGTCAAATTTACTGTACATTGTCAGGCTGACAACTAAAAAGGTAAGCAGAATGGAGACCGTCAAAAGGACTCCAACCTGCTTTAAAATTTTCTGTCTCATGCTTCGTCTCCCATACGATAACCTACACCACGGACAGTTTCAATACATGCACCTGCTTCGCCGAGTTTCTGACGCAGAGTACGTACATGGACATCCACAGTTCTGGTCTCCCCATCAAAATCGTATCCCCAGATTCTGGTAAGCAACTGGTCACGTGTCAGGACAATTCCTCTGTTTTCCACCAGATATTTTAACAATTCAAATTCTTTCAGAGTCAGTTCTACCTTCTGTCCGTGCACCAGCACTTCATGGCGCTGAATTCGAATCTGGATCGGACCATGAACCAATGTCTCCTCCGTCCGGCTTCCCCCTCTTCGAAGTACCGCCTTCACGCGGGAGATAAATTCCATCATGCCGAATGGTTTAGTAATATAATCATCCGCACCAAGATCCAGACCTTTTACTTTATCAAATTCCGCACCTTTTGCAGTAACCATAATCACCGGAACATCACGTACTTCCGGCATCTGACGGATTTTTTCCAAAATCGTATAACCATCGTCTCCCGGAAGCATGATATCCAACAGTATCAGATCCGGAATCAGATTACCCAATTCTTCAAATAACTGTGTACCATTTTCCAGTCCCTTAGCCTCAAATCCCGTGGAATGCAGGGTATACACCAGCAGTTCCCGAATGTTTCTTTCATCCTCAACACAGTAAATCATATGTCTCTCCTATTTTTATGGCAGTAAATACTTTTCTTCTTCTTCTAATACCAGTCCGCGGAATATCTCACTGTCTTCATTTTTTACACTGTTCAGATATCCATGTGTATCATAAGTATCTTCTCTTACCTGTGTCACGCACACCGCAATATTGGAACAATGATCTGCCACTCGCTCGAGACTGGTCGTAATATCCGAAAGAATAAATCCAAGTTCAATCGTACATTTTCCCTCTCTCAGTCTGTGGATATGACGCTTTTTCACTTCCTGGTTCAGCTCATCCACTACTGCCTCCAACGGTTCTACTTTCTGTGCCAGTTTCTCATCCTGATCACGGAATACCGCATAAGCTTTCTCTACAATATCCTGCACCGCTCTGCTGAAAACTTTCAACTCTTCTTCTGCCTTCGGAGAAAATATCAGCTTTTTATCATGCATCTCCTGTGCTGCCTCCATGATGTTGATCGCATGGTCTGAGATTCGTTCAAAATCCCCGATACAATGCAACACGATAGACAGCGTATGACTATCGCGGACACTGAGATTCTGTCTGGAAAGTTTTACCAGATACGTTCCCAGTTCATCTTCATACTGATCTACCAGATTTTCCAGCTCACCTACCTTTTTTGCTCCATCCTCCGTATAATTCCACAGGAGATCCATAGCAGTGAATAAGGTTCGCTTGGATTCTTCCGCCATTTTGTTTGCCACATGAACACTCTGTTCCATGGCAAACGCCGGTTTTTCCAGAAATCTGGAATCCAGAAGCTGTAATTCTTTTCTTTCTTCTTCTACTTCCGCCGGCTGTACATCATCACGGATGGTAAGACATGCAAGTTTTTCCAGTCCTTTGCCGAACGGAAGTAACAGCATCGTGGCAAATACATTAAACAGACTGTGTATCACAGCAATTCCTGCTGCATTTGTTGCCGTGCCAAGAAAGGAAAATCCAACGACTGCATTGACCGTGTAAAAGAGCACCATGAAAACAACCGTTCCGATAATATTAAAATACAGGTGTACCATGGCAGCACGCTTTGCGTTTTTAGTTGCTCCGATACTTGATAACAGTGCCGTCACGCAGGTACCGATATTTTGTCCCATAATGATCGGGATCGCGACCCCATAGCTTACCGCTCCGGTCACGCAAAGTGCCTGCAGGATACCGACAGAAGCAGAAGAACTCTGTATGATCGCCGTCAGCACTGCTCCGGCTATCATACCGAGGACCGGATTGGAAAACGCTGTCAAAATACCGGTAAATTCCGGTACATTTGCCAGCGGTTTAACCGCATCGCTCATGGTTTCCATACCAAACATCAGCACAGCAAACCCAACCATGATTGCTCCGATATCCTTTTTCTTTTCCTCTTTAATAAAGAGCAGAAAAATCACACCGATCACTGCAAGGAGCGGTGAAAAGGAACTAGGTTTACATAATTTCACAAAGACGTTATCTCCCTGCAACCCGGATAAACTGAGAATCCAGGAAGTTACGGTCGTACCAATGTTGGCACCCATGATAATTCCCACTGCCTGATTCAACTTCATAATACCCGAATTAACAAATCCGACAACCATAACGGTCGTCGCCGATGACGACTGAATCACAGCCGTCACACCGGCACCAAGCAATACTGCTTTGATCGGGTTAGATGTCAGATTTTCCAGAATCCTCTCCAGCTTTCCACCGGATACTTTTGCCAGCCCATCACCCATAACCTGCATACCGTACAGAAACAGAGCCAGTCCTCCTACCATCGTTAATACACTGAATATGTCCATTATTGTCCTCCCAATGTTTTTCTTTTGATGGCACCATTGTATTAAATCCCTGTTAAATCTGTTCACAGTCTTTTGTTAAATCTATGTAAAGTGAAAAGGAATTCATTTTTCCTTTTTCTGCTGTTCCCGTTATTCACCCGTATAGCTCAAATATTCAATTTTTTTTCAATATATTTTTTTACATCATGATATACTTTTTCTTTTTCACGCTCATTCAGAATCTCATGACGCATACCCGGATACAATTTTCCTTTTGTATCCATATATCCGACTCGCCGCATCGTCTGTACTGCCTGGGCAAATTTTCTTGCTCCGCCAATACATGGGTCTTCATATCCTCCGATAAACAACACAGGCAGATCCGGATTGAAAAGTTTCCATCCTGTTTCCCGATACGTCTCATCCATTAGTTGAAACAGTACCTGATCCGCATCCACGGTAAAAGTAAATCCGCAAAGTTCCGAGGCTTCATAAGCACGCACAACCTGTTCATCCGAACAGCACCAGGCAAAGCGACTTCCCTCACCTGCAAACTTCCCGGAATAGCTTCCCAGAGAAAGCAGTTCCAGAAAACGGCTGACATGGTGTGCCCCACTGATTTTTTCCTGTACAGCAGCCAGTGCAATCCCTATTTTTGCTCCCGGATTCTTTGATGGCGATCCACAGACCACCAACATATTCAGGAGATCATCGTATTTTTTTGTAAAACAGCGAACCACCATAGAACCCATGCTGTGCCCCAGTAAGATCAACGGTACTCCCTGCCATTCTTCTTTCAACATTCTGGTTACTTCAGCCGTATCCTCGATCAACGCATCCATACCGGCACCATACATATAACCCAGATCTTTTTTCGTCCGTACACTTTTTCCATGTCCACGGCAGTCATGGATCGCCGCAACATATCCGGCTTCTGCAAAATACTTCATAAATGGAAGATAGCGTTCTTTATACTCTGCCATACCGTGATGAATCTGCAGAATTCCTTTCGGTGCTTCTTCCGGAACCAGTATCAGCAAATCCAGTTCCAGTCCGTCAACCGGAGATTTCATCTTCTTTGATATCTTTGTGTATTCCATAGCATTCCTCCTGACTTTTTATATACTCTCAACTTGCGACATCTACCTTATACGCCGTAGTACGCATCCTCGCGGAGCGTTTTTTACATTACAGGAAATCAATTTCCTGTAATGTAAAAAAGGCTTTGTCATCACTGACAAAGCCCTTGTTCTAAGCACGAGACGGGATTCGAACCCGCGACCCTCGCCTTGGCAAGGCGATACTCCACCACTGAGCCACTCGTGCATATCCTTGTTCTTTCGAACAAAGATATCATACTATAAATTCCGACACCTGTCAACTAAATTGTTGTAATTTTTTGTGTTTTTTCTTCAAATCAATCTATTTACCGTTTTAAGGGCGCAAAATTGCACTCAGCACATACTGATTGTTCTGAAAATTTTTCTGGCTCAGTTCATCCAGACGAATCAGATCCACATCCAACCACATTTCTTCTGCAGCCGTCATCATATTGGCAAACATAATACCAAAATTTACCTCATCCCATTTTCCCAGTTTGTCACTTGGATGTTTCTTGGAGAAAATATGGATTCGGCTGTCAAAAACTACGAAACGCCACGGCTGGCTGTTCATACTTGAAGGTGCCATCCTTGCTGCATCCAGTAACTGCTTCATCCACTGTCTCGGTGTTTCTTTATATACACACAGGTCATCCAAACTCAACCTCTTCGCTTCCGCCTGTTTCCGATAACAGCTTCCCTTGGGCTTTCCGAATGCCATCACCACCATCATCCGCTTTTTATCGCGATATTGATATTTTTTCTTAATGATCGGATTGCCGATAAAACAGCTTCCGATTCCTCTGGTGTACATATATAACGAAAGCTGCTCCATCAGATACCCTGCGTTCATCATCGCACGGTCTTTTTCTTCCGAATACAACACCAGATAATATGGTGCCTTGATTCCAAGAAGACTGAGCATCTTATAATCATTCTGTCGATTGTCAAAAATCGCCAGTTCCGTCTCTACTCCTCCAAACAGCCCGTTAATTTCATCAAATTGTTTCAGAATGTCTTCCAGAACTTTCGGGCTGATCCCTTCATTTGTATAACTCCGGACGGATTTCCGGACAAAAATTGCTTCAAATAAGTTCATGTTATCACCTTTAATTTTTTCGTAACACTATTGTAACATGTTTTTTCTGTTTTGCAACCGCTTCCGGTACTTTTTTATGCGTTTTTTATTTGTTTCCCCTGTCTTAAGATGCAAGAACTCCAATCTGCTGCTGTACATCTGCCTTAAACTGTTCCCAGGCATCTTCGTGTTCCACAAAATATTTCGGACAGATTTTTCCTGTCACATCATAATGGCGGATCACATCCTGACTTGTAAGTCCGAATCTGTTACACAGCCAGGCTGTCAGCTGTACCATCGACTGATAAGTCACTGTGTTAAAAGCACCTGTATCATCCGGATGACAGCATTCGATGGATATGGTATCCCCATTTCGATCATTAGAAGCATATGCAATTTCCGTAGTTGGTATACATTGTACAACTTCCCCCTCCAGCCCTACAATAAAATGACTGCTGGCTTTTGTGGTATGTGCATCTTTAAGTCCCTCAAAATAATCCCTGTTTGCCATGGCGCTGCTTCCCGGATTCGCAGTATAGTGAATCACAATTCCATTTACCTGTTTCAGTGTGGTTCCCGGTCTGGAATATTCGTTGACATCCAGCAGTTCCACATCCAGTTCCGGAGCGCCTGTCCAGTCAATCTGTCCAGTCTCCTGTACCATATTTTTTCCCGTCTGTGAAAAAAATAATTTTTTGCATAAAAATATCAGACCAATAATACATAAAAAAGCAATACACAGTACAATCATCGATCGTCGGATCAATTGCTGTCTTCTTCGCTGTCTCGTCATCCGTCTTCTGTGAACTGTTCTGCTCCCCTGTCGGTTTCTCCCCCCAGTTCTTCTCCCACTCATAACACTTCTCCTGTATACCCAAAAAGGCGGCCTCCACCCCTGAGACCGCCTGCTTTATTTATTCCTCGTAACGGTTCAGTACCTTACGGATGCTTCTCCACTGAATAGTTACTACTCATCAATGCTATAGTTTGGTGCTTCTTTTGTAATATGAATATCATGCGGATGAGATTCTTTTAAAGATGCTGCAGAAATTTTTACAAATTTTCCGGTTTCTTTTAATGTCTCAATATCTTTTGCTCCGCAATATCCCATACCGGAACGAAGTCCTCCGATTAACTGGAATACCGTGTCTTCCAGGTGACCTTTGTATGCGACACGACCTTCGACACCCTCCGGTACCAGTTTCTTCGCATCGGTCTGAAAATAACGGTCTTTACTTCCGTTCTCCATCGCTGCAATAGATCCCATACCACGGTATACTTTATATTTTCTACCCTGATACAGTTCAAAGCTTCCCGGGCTCTCATCGCATCCGGCAAACATGCTTCCCATCATACATACGTTCGCTCCGGCTGCAATCGCTTTCGTCATATCTCCGGAATACTTGATACCACCATCTGCGATGATCGGTACACCATATTCTTTTGCTGCATTATAACAGTCCATAACGGCTGTGATCTGCGGAACACCGATTCCTGCAACCACACGAGTTGTACAGATGGATCCAGGTCCGATACCTACTTTTACCGCATCGGCTCCGGCTTCGATCAGATCTCTGGTTGCTGCGCCTGTTGCAACGTTACCTGCAATCACCTGCAGATCCGGATATTTTGCTTTGATCTGACGCAGTGTTTTAAAGATATTTGCGGAATGTCCGTGAGCAGAGTCAATAACAATAACATCGACTTTCGCTTTTACCAGAGCATCCACACGCTCCAGAACATTTGCTGTGATTCCAACGGCAGCACCACAGAGCAGACGACCATTTTCATCTTTTGCAGACAACGGATATTTGATCTGCTTCTCAATATCTTTGATCGTGATAAGCCCCTTTAAATTGCCTTCATCATCTACGATCGGGAGCTTTTCTTTTCTTGCCTTTGCAAGGATCTTCTTTGCCTCTTCAAGAGTAATTCCCTCTTTGGCTGTGACCAGTCCTTCTGAAGTCATGGACTCTTTGATCTTTTTGGAAAAATCTGTCTCAAACTTGAGGTCACGGTTCGTAATGATTCCTACAAGCTTACGTCCCTCTGTGATCGGAACTCCTGAAATGCGGAACTTCGCCATCAGATTATTTGCATCCTCCAGTGTATGCTCCGGAGAAAGGAAAAACGGATCAGTAATAACACCATTCTCAGAACGCTTTACCTTGTCTACCTCTTCTGCCTGCTGTTCGATTGACATATTCTTATGAATGATACCAATTCCCCCCTGACGTGCCATTGCGATCGCCATGCGGTGTTCTGTAACTGTATCCATTCCGGCACTCATCATCGGGATGTTCAGTCTGATCTTCTTCGTCAGATATGTTGAAAGATCGACCTGATTCGGGATTACTTCCGAATACGCAGGTACAAGAAGAACATCATCAAATGTAATACCTTCCCCTATAATCTTACCCATTATACTTTACCTCTCTTTCTTAAGAACCCATGAAACTGCTTTGAAATGGCAGTTAATGTATCTAAAAATCTTTTGTAATTATTAACTGATATACTACAGAAATTCCCGAAGGATGTCAAGAGTATTTTCCCTGATGTGCTCATAATTTGTATTGATTTATTTTAACCTTTATTATTAAGTTTTACTTATAAGTACTCCTTTATTTATTATCTATGCGACAAACTGAGCCTTTTTTAGAACAAACAAAAGGTTCTATCTGACATTACGAAAATGTGATAGAACCCTCTGTTCCTGCTGCTACAGATCTCTATGTAACAGCTCTTTTATTCTATTCTTATAGAAATTCTGCAAATCTTCCTGATGGATAGATTACATCATTCCCATTCCACCTGCTCCGCCTGCTGGCATAGCCGGTGTATCCTCTTTAATTGTAGATACAACAGACTCTGTTGTAAGAAGTGTAGAAGCAACACTTGTTGCGTTCTGAAGAGCACTTCTTGTAACCTTTGCAGGATCAAGGATTCCCTCGTCTACCATGTTTACATATTTCTCGTTCAGAGCATCAAAACCAACACCTGGCTCAGACTCTCTTACTTTGTTGATGATAACTGCACCTTCAAGACCTGCATTGTGAGCAATGTGGTATAAAGGAGCTTCAAGTGCCTTAAGAATAATCTCTGCACCTGTCTTCTCATCACCACTGAGTGTAGCAGCAAGTTCAGCAACCTTCTTAGAAGCGTGGATATAAGCAGAACCACCACCTGAGATAACGCCTTCTTCTACAGCAGCTCTTGTTGCATTAAGGGCATCTTCCATACGAAGCTAAGCTTCGTATGGAAGATGCTCTTAATGCAACAAGAGCAGCAGTAGAAGAAGGAATCATTGCAGGTGGTGGATCAGCATACATCCATGCATCAAAAGAAGTTGCCAAACTTGCAGAAACTCTGGAAGGTGATGAAAAGACAGGGGCAAAAGTAGTCCTCAAAGCTCTGGAAGCACCATTATTCCATATTTCAGCTAACGCAGGTCTTGAAGGCGCAGTTATCATCAACAAGGTAAGAGAAGCTGAACCGGGAAATGGCTTTGATGCTTACAATGAAGAATATGTAGATATGGTGAAAGCAGGTATTCTT
>OICL01000672.1_pt1 | contig 16540 bp, 10 predicted proteins | sample 1581231 | NCBI WGS metagenome assembly OICL01 (sample SAMEA3882542, study PRJEB24775) | human gut metagenome | biome: human-associated habitat; feature: intestine environment; material: feces | place: Netherlands | collected 2009/2010 | reverse complement strand
TGCGGGACGTTCGCCTACGATCTCTTTTATCTTACGGATAATGAGCAATGCGCTTTGACGGCGGGCCTCTTCACCCACATGGTCAAAATGAGTATTGACAGCCATGAATATCTTTCCGGTAGCCTTGTCCTTAAATTTTGCCCAAGTGGCGATACGGACACAAACCGCATCCCATCCCATCATTCCTACGCTATCGGGATTTTCGGCCAACCAGAAAGTATTGGAGTCCAACACCTCATATTTGTCCTTACGATAGAAAAGCGGCGCATATTCACCTGCTGTCTTCCCGTCATCACGTCCCACACCGATACCATCGTATTCGGGCAAGCCTGCGCGAAGATCCTGAAACTGGTTATGCAAGACTTCCTGCATACCGACAATATCCAGCTCATGGTCCTTAATAAACTGGCACACACGGTCTTTCCGATATTGCCAATTGTTCAAACTGTCCTGCGGATTGTCGTAACGGATATTGAAAGTAGCCCAACGAACGTCGGTCTTCTTCTCTTCCGCACAGCCGCCCAATAACAGGACGGCTGCCAATAAAAATAGAATTTGCTTCATTTTGTTTCTTTTTATGTTCCCTAGGATACAAAGATAGCAATTTCTAGCGAAAATTATTCGGAGTATGCCACTGACCTCTATCATTCATCGTATCGGCCACATCCCACCATACACGGCTACCCTGGTTCACATTGCCCGGTTTATTGGGGTTACGGGACTCGCTGTTAGGATAGTTGATGCGTTTGATAAGCTTGCCGGACGCCACTTCTCCATTGGAATTGTTTCCATTGACCGGAGCCAGCAGATAACGCGGATAGTCGGTACGGCGCACTTCCGCCCATCCTTCATTTCCATTCGGGAAAACGGCAATCCACTTCTGAGTAATAATCTGTTCCAACTGTTCTTCCTTGCTACCACCGGTAAATGCTTTTACGCCATCCAGATGACTGATGTATTCATTGGCCTTGTCCGCATCAATTTCATAATAATCCATAGATGCCTTGATACCTTTCAAATAAAGGGCTTCGGCTGTTTCATCCACCAATGACGGCCAGCGCAATGCCGCTTCCGCTTTCAGGAACAAGCTTTCAGCATAACCCATCCAGACAATTTCACGAGCCAGATTCCACCAATAATCCTTGTTCATGGCATCAGATGACAGAATACAGCGGTTGGCAGAATATCTGTTCAGATAAGAACCGCCTACATTGGTTTCTCCATTCATCACTCCGTTGAAATCTCTCTTCAGATTCTCTGTAGGAAGCGGACTGGTAGTCAACGAATCAAACGGAGTAGGACGGAACCATAAAACTTCACAACGAGGGTCGAGATAACAGTTCTCAGAATTCTCATTGAAAGTAACGGCATCGGCTGCCGCACCTTCTTTCAAAGCCTGATTCTTATAAGCCCGTTCCATTTCTTTCGACAATACAGCATTGCCGGTCCAACTGAACAACAACGCGTAGATATTTTCATTACCGCCGGCGATATACTGACGTTTCGGAGTCTGCTTCATATTGTCATCCTGACTTTGCATCAAACCGGCAGGGTCTGTCAAAGCCGCCTTTGCCTGAGTCTGGGCCAAAGCCGGGTCTACATTGGATACACGCAAAGCAAGGCGCAAACGCAGTGTATTGGCAAAACGACGCCATTTGTCCACATCACCCCCATAACATTTGTCATTGTCACCTAAATCATACTGACTGACAGCAGGAAGATTTTCCTGATGCAACTCTGTTATTGCCTGATCCAACAGCTGGAAAAGGATATTATAAACTTCCTTTTGAGGTGTATAGGTCACATTTTCTTCCGGTGGCATGGCTCCCTTCACATAGTAGGCTACAGGAATATCTCCGTAAGTGTCCGTCTGCATGGACAACAAGAAAGCATAATAAATACGGGTGATATAGAATGCCGTATGGTAATAATCCTTATTGCAGAAATAGAATGTCTTGACCAACTGGCTGTATTCCGAAGTGCTGCGGTCATCATAGAAATGCTTCCAGCGGCTGGCCGACCATCCATCCGTATAAGAATAGGTAGGCGCCTGATTCACAAAGCCGCTGACATTGTTTCCCCAATAACCGGCATAGATATCATGAGTCAGATTGGTTGTTGTCTGATAATCATTGTAAGGACCTTCGTAGGTGAAATTGGCAAAAATACTTCCGATAGCACCTTCCATCCCTTTCAAACTTGCCATGGCATGTTCCGTCAAAGTATAATCAATATCTATACCGTCGGCCGATACATTCTCCACAGTCGGGTCGTAAATCGGTGCGTAAGGATTTGTATTCAATTCCTCAAAATCATGGCATCCGGCCAAAGCCAGCAACGAACATAAGGCTACGGATTTATATAATTTGATTTTCATAATCAGTTTTTCCTTTTAATTAATTAGAAACCTAAGTTGATAGAAATACCGAAAGTACGTGTAAACGGCAACGATGCATAGTCAATGGCTTGTGAGAACATCGTAGTGTCATAGCCGCCTTCGGGGCTTGTACCCGGCGTGTGCTTCATCAGATAACACAAGTTACGTGCTACAAATGAAACATTCAGCGAGTTGACAGGAGTCTTCTTCAGCATAGATGAGGGGAATGAATAGCCGATTGACAATTCTTTCAGCTTAATGAAAGAAGCATCGTAGATGAAATCCTCAGCCTGCAATGCACCATAGTATTCTGAAGCGGACACCTGTTTTGTATTCACCTCGCCTGACTCTGTCACACCGGGGAATACCATCATATAGTTGTTTTCCTCACCACGGTTCAAGGTACGTTTAGCCAAACCGTTTCCGGTAGCCAGCATCTCGGAATAAGAGAAGATATCACCACCGAATTTCATATCAAACAGTGCGGACAGTGTAATCCCCTTATAAGTAAAGGTAGGAGATACAGACATGGTCAGCTTTGGCTGGATATTACCGATAGGTTTGTTCACATATTCGGACTCATTGGTCACAGTCATGGGCAACCCATTTTCATTTACGATAATATCACCGTTTTCATTGCGCTTATAAAGCGATGTAGCATAAATCTCGCCTAATTTGTGTCCGGCGCGTGTACCTACTTTTACAGGGAAGTTTCCGTCACCGTTAAAGAACATATAGTTCACATTTTCTTCCGGAGCCAGTTCTTTCACCTTCGATACGTTGTGAGCCATATTCACATTCAAGTCAAAAGCGAAATCCTTTGTTTCTACCAGAGTGGAATACAACATCAGTTCCACGCCTTGATTGGTTACCATACCTGCATTTACCCATTGTCCTCCACTCCAGGGAGCTGCTGCGGGTACTTTCATAATCTGGTTCTTTGTCTTGCTGTAATAATAAGTAAAATCAAATCCCAGGCGATTGTTCAAGAACTTCATATCCAGACCCGCTTCGTAAGAAGTCGCGATTTCAGGCTTCAACTGGTCGTTCATCTTCACATTGTCTTTGGTCGGGGTCAATACACCATTATCGAATTTGAAAGAGTAGGTGTTGTATAACTGATAAGGACTTGTATCCTTACCTACCTGTGCGGCAGACAGACGTGCCTTGGCAAATGTCACCCAGCTTGGCAACGGTTTGTCGATAGAGCGCAAGAAGTCCGACACTACGAAACTGAGGTTGGCAGACGGATAGAAGAAAGAATTGTTACCTGACGGAAGAGTGGATGACCAGTCGTTACGGGCTGTCAAATCCAAAGACAGATATTCCTTCCACGCCATCTGTACAGAGCCGAACACCGAGTTCATGGCACGCTTGTAGCCATCCTCACTACCGGTTCTCAACAAATTGGCCGCATTCAGCATCCAGTTACCTTTGTCCACCATATTACCTACGCCCACGCCCAAAGTTTCCGAACGCTGGTACATAAAGTTACCACCGACATTGAAGCCCAGACGGAAGTTATCAGTCAACTGACGGTCACCCATCAAAATGACTTCAGCATTTGACTCGAAGAAGTTTTCTTCACTACGGTCCATTGAATCATTCGTAATCATGGAAGTATTGGCTTCTCCATTGATACCATCCCCCGCATTGGTGCTTTGCACTCTGGTGCGGTAGTAGTCAAAAGCGTATTTGGCAGATAGATGCAGCCAATCAGTGAAATTGATTTTCATGCTATAATATCCGAAAGCACGCCAACGTTCATCCGAATTCTGACGCTGATGCAATACATAATAAGGATTACGGATACTGGCAGTAGGCCCTGTCCAATTCACATGCGCATGAGTTTCATCAGAATATTGTTTCAAGTCATCCAGACGGACGTTGTTAGGGATTCTCATCAACTGGGAAATAGCACCGTAATCTCCATACAGTGGACGGTTATCGGCTTTTGTACGTGAAAGAGAAATTTTTCCGTCCATAGACACCCATTTGTTCAATTCCGTTCCTGCATTCAGATCGGCATTCACACGGCTCAAACTTTCAGTGGGGAATACACCGTCATTGTCGGAGTATCCGAAAGAAGTACGAAAATGTGATTTCTCTGTACCGTTGCTGATAGATACGTTATGCGTATGCGAGAAACCGGTATCAAAATAATCTTTCAACTTATCCCCATAGTTAGAGTAAGCGTAAGTTTCTCCGTTCCAAGCCTCTTTCATGCTTCCATCCAATACCGGACCCCAGCTTCCGCTATCCGTTTTGTCATACACCGCAGTCTTGGCATCTTTTGTATCAATATGTCCTTGTCCGTAACGGCGTTGCATATCCAATGTCTCGCCGATAGCTGTCCAAGTAAAATTACCACTATAACGGATTCCGAAGCCATCCTTCTTACTACCTTTCTTTGTCGTAATCAAGATAACGCCATTACCTGCACGTGAACCGTAAAGAGCAGCCGCATTCGGACCCTTCAAAACAGAAATACTCTCGATATCATCCGGATTAATGTCCATGGAAGCGCTACCACGGTCTACACCATCATAGCGGGATGCGCTTGAAGTGCTAGTGTCGCTGAAAGGAACGCCATCCACAATCCACAACGGCTGGTTATTGTCTGTCAGAGAAGAGTTTCCACGGATGGTAATCTTCGTAGAGCCGCCCAGACCGGTAGCCGAGGTATTCATCTGAAGGCCTGCCACCTTGCCCTGCAAGGCACTGGTTACCGAGGGGTCACCTGTCTTGTTCAGTTCATCGCTCTTCAGTTCCTGAACCGCATAACCCAACATTTTCTTCTCACGTTTGATCCCCAAAGCGGTTACCACCACTTCGCCAATCTGCTGTGTATCTTCCTGCATGGTTACATTCAGTACATTCTTGCCATCGGGCTTCAATGTTTCCGAACGGTAACCAATGTATGAGAACACAATCTCACCATTTCCGGGAACGGACAAAGAATAGTTACCTTCAAAGTCTGTAATCGTACCGGCTGTGGGATTTCCTTTCACTTGTACGTTTACACCAATCAAGGCTTCGCCTGTCGCATCAACCACTGTTCCGGTCACTGTATGTTCCTGTCCTGTCTGTTGAGGTGTCTGAGGCTCTCCGGATGCTGAAAGATAGACAATGTTATCCTCTATCTTATACGTAATTCCTTTGCCTTGCAAAGCCGCATCAAGTACAGACTGTAATGAACCGTTCTTCACATCAATGGCATTCACCGGCATTTCAGCCAGCTTGTCATCATAGAAAAACTGATAGTTAGACTGTGATTTAATGTTCTTGATCACTGCTCCAAGCGTTGTCTTGGGAGTTGAAAGAACGATTTGCGCGCGGGTCCATTGTATGGGTGCAGCCACAAACAAAAGAATCAAAAGCGCCCTGAGTAATTTGGGCTTTCTCATTAATTGATTGCCTTTCATAATTTATAAATTCGTTAACACTGACTTGTTTTTCTCCAGTGAAGGGGTTCTCATTCCCCTTTCGAGAATAAAAACAGGCAGCTAAAAGAAAACACTTACTCAATCTTGTTCTTTTTTCTAAATTTTCCAGAAAAAAGCAGAGGAAAGGCAAAAGTAGTAATATCATCGGACTTTGACGTATAGAAGAAATACTTAAAAAGAAAAAGGGGATGTACTCTTGCAATGCTGCCAAAAGAGAACATCCCACTCCAACCTCTCTTTACAAGAGAGAAATGCATGGTGAAACTTTTATTTTACTTTTTCGTCTTTTGAAAATGAATAAGGCAAATCACTTTCTTGTGTTCCACGCTGCATATTCGGACGGTCGGTCATCTTGAAGTCAATAGTACCGCCTTGTAACAATTCGTTATGCTTCAAATAATTCTTGGTATAAACAGTACCGTTTACACGCATTTCATCTACATATCGGTTGGTATCGCTGTTATCCGATGCGGTTATTACCAAGTTCTTTCCGTTTTCAAAATGAAGTGTCGCCTTCTTGAACAACGGAGCACCCAGAATATACTCATCCGTACCGGGACATACCGGATAGAACCCTAATGCGGAGAATACATACCATGCCGAAGTCTGACCATTGTCTTCATCACCGCAATATCCGTCCGGACCGGCTGTATACATACGGTTCATCACCTCACGCAACCAATATTGCGCTTTCCAAGGCTGGCCTGCATAGTCATACAGATAAATCATGTGCTGGATGGGCTGGTTTCCATGTGCATAGTTACCCATGTTCATCACGGTCATCTCACGAATCTCATGGATTACAAAACCATAATAGCTGTCATCGAATACAGGCGGTGCAGAGAATACAGAATCAAGCATAGACACAAAGGCTTTGTCTCCTCCCATCAGGTCAATCAGTCCCTGAGGGTCATGGAATACAGACCAGGAATAATGCCAGCTGTTTCCTTCCGTAAAGTCACCTCCCCATTTCAACGGCGAGAATTCAGGAGCGAACTTGCCGTCCTTCTGCTTGCCACGCATCAATTTACTTTCCGAATCAAACAGGTTCTTATAGTTCATGGCACGTTTGGCAAAAAGTGCGATTTCCTTCTTCGGACGCTTCAACTCTTTCGCCAGCTGATAAATACACCAGTCATCGTATGCATATTCCAATGTACGGGCTGCATTCTCATGAATCTTCACATCACAAGGCACATAGCCCAGCTTGTTATAATATTCATATCCCAGACGTCCGGTAGAAGAAACTTCAGGATGTACGGCTTCCGTTCCATGAATCAGTCCTTTGTATAATGTTTCCACATCTTCCACACGTACTCCTTTCAGATAAGCATCGACCAAGATAGAAGCTGAATTATTGCCGACCATGCAACCACGATGACCGGGGCTGGCCCATTCGGGGAAGAAACCGCTTTCCTTATAAGTATTAACCAAACCTTCCTGTATCTCCTTATTTACCGAAGGATACATCAGGTTCAAGAAAGGGAACAAGCAACGGAATGTATCCCAGAAACCTGTATCCGTATACATATATCCCGGCAGCGTTTCGCCATTGTAAGGACTGTAATGAACAGGTTGTCCGTTGGCATCCAGTTCATAGAATTTACGCGGAAACAACAAGGAACGGTACAAGCAGGAATAGAAAGTGCGGTATTGATCCAATGTTCCACCTTCCACCTCTACTTTACCTAAGGCCTCATTCCAAGCCTCTTTACCTTTCTGTACCAATACTTCAAAACTGTCACCACCCAATTCCTTCAGGTTCCGAATTGCTTGTTCAGGACTGATGAATGAAGAGGCCACACGGGCATGAACTACTTCACCTTTCTTTGTCTTGAAACCGATAACGGCTCCGGTATGGAAATCAGTCTGCTCCAGTTTACCTTCTTTCAAGGTTACAGGAACACTGCCATCCGGTTTTTCAGGCTGTACATCATTAGAGAACGTAGCCTCATAAGTAAACGGCTTATCAAACTCAATAACGAAATAATTCTTGAAGTTGGCAGGAACACCACCACTGTTACGGGTAGTATAGCCCACGATTTTGTTTTCTCCGGGAATCACCTTGACAGACGAACCACGATCAAAAGCATCCACCACTACATATGAATCATTCTCAGGAAAAGTGAAACGGAACATTACGGCACGCTCCGTAGGAACCATTTCGGTTACGACATCATGTTCTGCCAAATAAACCTTATAATAATAAGGTTTTGCAATTTCAGCTTTATGAGAGAACCAGCTTGCACGCTTGTCCTCTTCAAATTCCGGTTTTCCTGTTACGGGCATGATGGAAAATTGACCATAGTCATTAATCCACGGACTGGGCTGATGGGTTTGTTTGAAACCACGGATTTTATTAGCCGTATAAACATACTGCCATCCGTCCCCCATCTTTCCTGTCTGGGGAGTCCAGAAATTCATACCCCACGGGCGGGATATGGCAGGATAAGTATTTCCTGTAGAGAGTTCAAAGGAAGACTGTGTACCTACCAACGGACTCACATAGTCTGCATAATCCTTTGCCTGTACAAACAACGTGACACACAGCGCTACAACTGATAGAAATAGTTTTTTCATGATATTGCTATTTGGGTTAAGTTATACTTTTAATTCTTCACCTGTTTTCCCCATTCCGTCGGTACGGGACTCATGGTAATCTCCATCGTTCCTCCACGTACCAGATCATCATGGGTAAAGAAAGGAACATCCAGCGGTTTTCCGTTCAACAAAACCGACTCAATATACTTATTGGTCTTCGAATTATTGTGGGTACGGATAACGAAAGTCTTGCGGTCGGGTAAATTAATCGTCACCTCCTCAAACAACGGACGTCCGATAGAATAAACCGGCTTACCGGGACATACCTGATAGAAGCCCATGGAATTCAAAATATACCAGGCAGACATCTGACCGCAATCTTCATTACCCGACAAGCCGTCAGGAGCATTGAAATACTGGTTATACAGCACACTGTCAACCAATTCCTGAGTACGCCATGGACGGTTTACATAGTTATACATATGAGTAATGTGATGACTAGGCTCATTGCCATGCGCATACTGGCCTATCAGTCCTGTGATATCAGCAGAGGTAGCCTCCCCTTCCAACTGGGAAGAAACCGTAAACAAGGAGTCCAGCTTTCCTACGAAAGCATCCTCCCCACCCATCAAATTCACCAGTCCCGGGATATCATGCGGAACAAACCAAGTCCATTGCCATGCAGTACCCTCGCAATAATCATCATTACGGTGATTGGAAGAACGGGGATTGAACGGAGTACGCCATTCACCTTTACTATCCAATCCACGCATGAAACGGGTGGCAGGATCAAAATAAAATTCGTAAGCATCTGCAAAACGGGCATACTTCTCCTTGGTTTCAGTATCTCCCAAGCTGTCTGCCAGCACGGAGATACACCAGTCATCATACGCATACTCCAATGCTTTCGCTACCGATTCATTCTCACGGTCACATGGAATATAGCCAAGAGTATTCTTATAATAACGTGCTTTGGGCATAACATATGGAATCAGCCAATCGGGAGCTACAATACCGGTAGTGTCATATTCCGCTGCACGCAGACATGCCTTGTAAGCTTCCTGCACATCAAAATCGCGGTATCCCTTCACATAAGAATCGGTTACCAACGAAGCCGCATGATATCCCACCATAGTCCCGGTATAATTGGACACACAGTCCCATTTCGGAAAGATACCACCTTCCTGATGCTTCTTTATCAATGAACGGATAAACTCCGTATTCAACTGAGGATCGACAATAGTCAGTAACGGATGTAACGCACGGAAAGTATCCCACAAAGAGAAAATGGTATAAACCGGATGTTTCATGTCGGTGGTATGCACTTTCAAATCCATTCCCAAGTAACGCCCGTCTACATCTGTAAACAGATTGGGACTTAGGAAAGCATGATACATAGCCGTATAGAAAATGGCACGCTGGTCTTCATCATTGGTTTTGACTGCAATCTTTGACAAGCATTCATTCCATTTCTTCTTAGCATCGGCACGCACTCCATCAAAATTCCAACCGGGCATCTCAGCCTGGAGGTTCTTATAAGCACCTTCCGCATCAACAGAAGAGATAGAGAACTTAGCCAGCACTTGTTCATCTTTCGCCGTTTCAAAATGCAAAAGCATTTTACATACAGGAATCTGTTTGTCATTTTCCTGAACAGTATCCGTGTACAAGGTATACGTAAAGGGTTTGGAAAATACGGCATAAAAATAAAGATCCTGTCGGTATGCCCAATAGGCACTGCGTTTGCGCCCCCGCAACACAGTATCATTCACTGCCTCCACTTCCATTACCTGATTGATTTGTTGCTGAATATTATAGTCCATATCCAAGATAAATCCAGACTCCTTACTTTCCGGAAAAGTATACCGATGCATTGCCGCACGCTCTGTCGAAGTCAGTTCGGCTTTTACCCCGTATGTATCCAGAAAAACAGAATAATATCCCGGTTCGGCATATTCCTTTTCATGAGAAAAAGCCGATGCGAAAGGACGCTTCTGGCTTTCTGTTCCCAAGAAATCAGTACGCTGCACACCTACAGTCGGCATCAACAGGAAATCTCCGAAATCCGCACACCCTGTACCACTAAGACGTGTATGGGCAAAACCATTGATCGTAGTATCTTCATAATAATATCCGGAACAGGAATCCCAACCGTCAATACGAGTATCCGGCCCCGGCTGTATCATGCCATGAGGAACCATAGCACCCGGATGAGTATGCCCATGGCCTCCTGTACCAATAAAAGGATTGACATAATGGGTGTAATCATTCATTTCATTGCCCTCAGAATCACATGCAGTGAAACACAATAACCCTAGAAGACAGCCGCTTAAGAGCATGTTGATTTTCATAGATCTTTATTTAAAAATTATTTTGTTTCCGATGAGATAAATATATTGTTATCATCTACTTTCTTATAATTGAAAGGAATAGAGTTACGCAAAGAATTCAGCACAGACTCTATATTATCTTTCTTTTTCAGTACACCTGAATAAGTATTAGTACTGTCTACATCCGGTGAAAGGATTATCTTCACTCCATAGAACCGTTCCAATGCTGCCGCAATCTGGAAAATAGATGACTTTTCAAATGGAATCAAGTCATTATGCCAGACTATCTCCATCTTGGGATCGACCTGTTTTACTTGCATCCGCCCTGTTACCCTGTTTAAAACGGCTTTTTGTCCCGGCAACAAAGTAATTCTTCCTTTGTCCGATTTATCTTTTACCTCAACTTCACCCTCTATCAAGGTTGTTTCCGCAAAACTGTTATCCGGACGACATTTTATATTGAAAGAGGTTCCCAAGACCCTGACATCCATTGCCGGGCTTTTTACCATGAAAGGTTTCTCATGATTACGTGCTACTTCAAAATAAGCTTCTCCATCCAGATATACATGACGTTCCTTTCCTTCAAAAGCACGCGGATATTTTAAAACAGACGACTGGTTCAACCATACTTTTGTCCCGTCAGGCAACAACATCTCACGCACTTGTCCATGAGCAGCCGATGCTACCACCAATTCCTCCGCTTTATTCCGGAACCAATAGGCCAATCCCGCAGCCAGCACCATCACACCCACTATAGCAGCTGCATAACGCAACACACTTCTAAGCTTGAACACCTCTTGTTTCTTCTGATTTTCCCGTTTCAATCTTCTACCCAACCTGCGCTCTGCCCTCGCTACCAGATTCTCCTCCTCAAAGGGGAATTTACCTAACTGATAAATCTCCTCCATACGGAACAGCTCTCCGGCATTCTCATCAGATTCTTTCATCCATTCATTGATAAGAACAAAATCCTCCTCCGAGCATCGGTTTTCCAAATACCTGATAATAATATCTTCGTTAAGTTTACTCATCTTTTTCCCTATTCATATAGTAAACAATTCAACTTGTAAAAACACTTAGCAGTTTTGCTGAAAATATAATCAATGACAATAATAAATGGCTGAGACGTTCGCGCAAAAATTTCAAGGCCTTATACATATGTGCCTCTACGGTACGTAAAGAAATGCCAAGAGTATCAGCGATTTCCTTGTTTTTCATATCATGAAGATAGCTCAGTTTAAACACCTCCTTACATTTATCCGGCAATTCATTAATCGCTCCAAAAATTTCCTGACGCAATTCCTGATTCTCTATCTTTTTAATGACTTCGGCATGATCCGGCTGGTAATATTGCAATTTTCGTTCATAGATTTCTATCATTGCCGCACTGTAGTTATTCTCTATAACCTGATGCTTCAATAAATTTATAGCCTTGGTATATACAGAACGATAAAGGAAAGCTAAAATCTGCTCTCCTATGACGACTGAATCTCTCCGCCTCCACAACTCCACAAAAACATCCTGCACTACATCTTCGGCTTCTTCGGTACCGACCAGCCGTGTCGCATAGAACAACAGCTTAGGATAGCATTGACGAAAGACGGCCTTATAGGTGTCATCAAGTTCCTCGTTCATATTATATAATTCACCTTTGTATGAAGGAGAGAGCCAATGTTCCAAATAACGATCCAATCATCCACTGTAGGGGCAGAAAGCTTCCGCTCATCATACAATTTTCAGGCTGATTCAAACCGCCTCTACAGCAAAACGATAACAAATATTACTTTTAACTCACCTCCTGTACAATTACAATTCTTAATAAGTTGAACCAATTATTATCTATCTATACCAAATATTTCCCGGTTCCGGACCCATTTCAAATTCTACAGTAGCACCATCCATTATTTGCCGGTGTGTGATATAGCTCTTATCGTATGGTTGCCCATTTACTTTCACCGACTGGATATAGATATTTTCACGACTTACTCCAGGGGCCAGTACTGTGAACGTTTTTCCATTATCCAGATGCATCTGTATCTCGGGGAACAACGGCGTACCAATCTCATATTCACCACTTACCGGATTGACAGGATAAAATCCCATAGCACTGAATACATACCAGGCAGACATCTGTCCACAATCCTCATTTCCACACAGTCCGGCAGGTGCATTGAAATAAAGGTCATGCATGACCTGCGCCGCATACTTCTGAGTTTTCCAAGGCTGACGTACCTTATTATACAAATAAATCACATGATGGCTAGGCTCATTACCATGAGCATACTGGCCAATCATACCTGTACTGAAAAGAGGCAAATCTGCATTACCAGCCGGGATATAAGTAAACATACTATCCAACTTTTCCGTAAAACGATCCTTACCACCAGTCAAGGCAATTAGCCCCTTAATATCCTGCTGTACAGACCAAAAGTACTGCCAACCGTTACTTTCACAAATGTGGGCAGTGTAGTCATCCGGGCTGAAATTAGGTTGGAATACTCCTTTATCATCTATCGGCTGCATGAAGCTTGACGCCGGATTGAACACATTGCGATAATTCTGAGAACGCTTGTAGAATTCGTCCGCTAATTGAGTCCTCCCCATCTTCCGGGCCATTTCGGCTATGCAATAATCATCAAAAGCATATTCTAATGTTTTGGAAAGCGACCAATTTTCCGCATTATATTCATCCTTTATATTATAAGGTATATATCCTAATTTTTTATACAGACCAATGCCGCGATAATCATCCAAGTTAGCAGTAGCCACACAAGCCTCCAATGCCTTCTCTGCATCAAAATCACCAATACCTTTCAAATAAGCATCGACAATAACAGGTACAGCGTGGTAGCCAATCATCATATCCGTTTCACTTCCCCAAAAATTCCATACCGGCAAACGTCCGTTCTGTTCATAAAAAGCAATGAATGATTTCACCATATCATTGACACGCTGAGGTTCCGTATAAGTAAATAACGGATGTGCGGCACGATAAGTATCCCACAATGAAAAAGTTCCATAATTCACCCAACCATCCGTCTGATGAATTTTCTTATCGGGACCATAATAAGCCCCGTCCACATCACTATAAATAGTCGGGGCAATCATTGTATGATACAATGCTGTATAAAAATTAACCTTATCGTCCTTGTTATCACCTGTTACCTCTATTTTTCCCAACTGACGGTTCCAATTATCTTTAGTTTCAGCCAAATATTTATCGAAATCATTGTGAGGTGCTTCAGCCGCCATGTTTTTAGCAGCACCTTCCATGCTTACTCCCGAAAGAGCAGTACTCAGAACAATCTGCTCTCCTTTTTCCGTATCAAAATTAAAACGGGCGATATAAGCCGTACCTACACGTTTACCTTTCAAAGCAATGGCAGTAGTATCCATCTCTACCGAGGCAAACGGTTTGGAGAAACGAGTGCGGAAATACACATGCTGGCCTCTTGCCCATCCTTCGGAAAAACGATATCCCTGAATGGTGCATGAGTCAATTATCTCAATATAAGAATCATTGGTAAAGTCCCAATTCATCGCTTTCTTCAGATTCAGAAAGACAGCCGACTCTCCTTCAGGAAACGTATAACGCTGTATACCGCAACGCTCTGTAGCAGTTAACTCCACATTGATATCATAATCTTTCAGCAACACGCGATAATAACCAGCTGAAGCCTCTTCATCCGCATGAGAGAATTTGGAATAGATGCCTAAAGGAGCTTCCGCTTCCTGATAAGGCAAAGTTACAGGCATGAAAGAGATATCATACAAGTCTCCGGCTCCCGTTCCCGACAAATGGGTATGACTGAATCCGGCAATCGTACTGTCCGGATAAAAATAACCGGAAATACGGTCCCATCCGGGCAAACCGTTATCCGGACTAAGTTGTACCATTCCGAAAGGCGCTTGCGCTCCCGGATAAGTATTGCCGGTAAAATCGGTTCCGATAAACGGATTCACCAATTGGGTATAATCGGTTGACGGCTGGGTTTGTTTATTGGACACACAGGCTCCAAATGCCACTAAAGAAATGAATAGCGCGAGAACAGGTGTTTTCATACTTAAGAGGTTTTTCATTATTACTTTGTTACAAAAATACACATTATAATAATATGAACAACCTTATTATAAAAAACACTTAGCTTTAATTCATTATTTTTTCGTATTTAAATAGTAAAGAAGGGATTCTTTCACCTTTTCATCCGAAGTTACAATCAAAAATTCACCGCCTCTTTTATCATACAGAAAGCAATAGGTCTTATAAAGAGCTATACCTGCTATCTCTTCCCAAGGGAATGTCTGTTTCAGTTTCGCCTTGTCATATGTCAACCCTTCCGGAGTTATTTCTACCCAAGTCTGCCCCGCAATACTCCGCTTATAAATCTTATTTAGTCTGACAGGCAGCATAATCAAGATATAAATAAGACACAAGAACCAAATCAGCAGCGGACTGAACAGGCTTTGCTCTTCGGGAACAATATAGTGCCCTGTACACAGTGCAATACAAATATAAATGATGAACAACAAAGAAAAACTGAAATGACGGATGTCCCACAATTTATACAAAGCATACTTTTTCAGGCTGATATTATAATCACAAACCACGACACCTGGTTCCCGTGTCAGTTTGCTTTTCGGTATGCTGAAGATACGCAATATCTGGATTCCCCGTTTCACGCCATACCCGAATAATAAAACCATCACACCAAGATTTATCAAGATCCACCACCACAATGATTCGTTTGCCAAAGCCGGTTGCCCGACAAGCACCATTGATGCAAAAGTGATACCCGCCACCAATAACAACATACTACAAATTACAGTTAAAATCCATCCTTTTGTTTTCATAATAACCTTTTTATTTTATTCCATGACGGGAAACAAAGATAAAAGATTATAGCTAGATAACAAATAAAGAGCCGTCGAATTTAAATTATTGTTTGGTTAGGAACTTAGATTTTTTTCGTATGTTTGTAAATGCTAAGTTACGAAAAGAGTGTAATTTATTGGAAATGAGCGTAGGTTAATTGCTCATGATAGTAATAGGTTACGATTTAGTTAGTTATCTACTGCATCATCTTTCTGCGCGTTGCGTAACCTTCAAAGAACTCTTCATATGCAAAAGTAACAATAAAACGGGAGATTTTGAAATGAATCTCCCTAATTTTTTTCTTCTCATACAAGTTTTTCCGTAAAAGCGATTTTATCCGTCGGCACACCATCGTACAAAAGGATTTTGAACGAACGTATGCCGACTGCCGCATAAGCGGAGAAAAGGGCTTTGCCTCACGCCTAAACAACAGTTTAGACTGATGATGCAAGGCCCATTTCTTTTGTGCTTATGCCAAAGAGGTGCTTTTACGGGTTCGCAGATGATTTCTTTTTCCGCTGTTCCTTTGAGCCGTAAGCGGAAAGCCGTGTCTGACCGCCCGATCCATAAATGGAACAAGCCGTCATGCACGGCAGGCAAACCGGGAAGAATGATTTTATCCGTCAGACCGGACACGCTCGGACAGACATATAAAATCATACTTCCTTGCCGGTGGTTTACCCGGTTCCACGCTTCCGGCTATGTCCCTTTTCCTTTTTGGCGTTTTCCCTTTTTCACGGATTTCTCTTTTGAAGTTTTCCTGTCTAATCTGCCTCCACTTCCGTTTACCTCCATTTTCGCGTCTTTCAGTGAGCCGCATCAGGCAGTCATTTCCGTTCTGGGCGCAAAGGTAATTCCGGGATTGGACGGGAATGCAAGGTCAAGCCTCCTGTTTTCGGCAAAAATCTCCAGCCCTGCGGGTAGTATTTTTCCCGAAAAACCTTGCATCCCCTAATCCCTACCTTTTCAAGCA
>OICL01000652.1_pt1 | contig 16868 bp, 15 predicted proteins | sample 1581231 | NCBI WGS metagenome assembly OICL01 (sample SAMEA3882542, study PRJEB24775) | human gut metagenome | biome: human-associated habitat; feature: intestine environment; material: feces | place: Netherlands | collected 2009/2010 | reverse complement strand
CCGGCGACCCCTGCCTTTACGGTGCCATCCGGGAGCAGATGGATGTGCTGGACGCCGAGGGCATTCCCTACGATGATACCCCCGGTGTGTCCAGCTTCTGCGGTGCAGCGGCGGCACTGAATGCAGAGTACACGCTGCCCACCGTGAGCCAGACCGTCATCATCACCCGCATGGAGGGCCGCACCCCGGTGCCGGAAAAAGAAAAGCTGGCAAGCCTTGCCGCCCACGGGGCAACGATGGTCATTTTCCTATCCATCGGCCTTGTGGACAAAGTACAGCAGGCACTTCTGGAAGGCGGTGCCTATACGCCGGATACCCCGGCAGCGGTGGTGTATAAGGCCACATGGCCGGAGGAAAAAACGGTTCGCTGCACCGTAGGTACGCTGGCGGAAAGCGTTCATGCAGCGGGCATCACCAAAACGGCGCTCATCGTGGCAGGCGGCTTTCTGGGCCGGAATTATGAGCGCAGCAAGCTCTACGACCCGGCCTTTACCACCGAGTTCCGCAAGGGGACAGACCAGTGACCCGGGCCTACCTTGCCTTTACGGCAAAGGGCCTTGCACTGGCCCAAAAACTGGCGGCGGCATATCCCGGCAGTGTGACCCGCTGCGGCCATGAAGCCGGGCAGGTGCACCTTGCCGATTGGACGGCCCGCCAGTTTGCCGGGAGCGATGCTCTTGTTTTTGTAGGTGCTGTGGGCATTGCGGTGCGGGCCATTGCGCCCCACTGCCAAAGCAAGGCGCAGGACCCTGCCGTTGTGGTGCTGGACGAATGCGGCCGCTTTGCCGTGCCCATCCTCTCAGGCCACCTGGGCGGTGCCAACGACCTTGCCCGGGCGCTTGCCGCTGTGTGCGGTGCGGTGCCGGTGATCACCACAGCCACCGACGCAAACGGTGTGTTTGCGGTGGACGAGTGGGCAAAGCACCAGAACTGCACCGTGCTGGAGCCGGAGCGCATCAAGCTTGTCAGCGGTGCACTGCTGGCGGGCAAAACGGTGCAGTTTGCATCCGACTGGCCCATTGCGGGTGCACCGCCTGATGGGATCACGGCGGGAGATGCCCCGGACTTTGCCCTCACCCTCTGCCCGGCGGGGGATGCGCTGCATCTGGTGCCGCGCATCGGCGTGCTGGGCGTGGGCTGCAAACGCGGCACCAGCACCGAAACGCTGGCCGAAGCCTTTGCAGCTTTCTGTGCCCAGAACCGCCTTGCGCCGCAATGCATCACGGCGGCGGCAAGCATCGACTTAAAACAAAACGAGACGGGCCTGCTGACCTTCTGTAAGAGCCACAGCTGGCCGGTGCAGTTTTTCACAGCGGAACAGCTGCGTGCCGCCCCCGGCAGCTTTACGCCTTCGGCCTTTGTGCAGAGCGTTACCGGCGTGGACAATGTCTGTGAACGGTCGGCAGTGCTGGCCGCAGGCGGGACACTCGTTTTTCACAAATATGCCCATACCGGCGTGACCTTTGCGCTGGCCGTGCGGCCCTATGCCCCGGACTGGAGGTGGCAGAATGTTTGACCCGATGAAATTTGAGATCGACGAACCGGAAAAGGTAGTCTACGTGGTGGGCATTGGCCCCGGAGATGTTTACTACCTGACGCAGGAAGCCCAGAACGTTCTGGAACACGCAGATGCCATCTGCGGCTATAAACTTTATCTTGATCTGATCGAGCCGGAGTTCCCATGTGAGGAATATTATTCCACCGGCATGACCAAGGAGATCGACCGCTGCCGCTGGGCGCTGGAAAAGGCGAATACCGGCAGGCGCGTGGTGATGGTGTGCAGCGGCGACGCAGGCGTTTACGGCATGGCCAGCCCGCTGCTGGAGCTGGCGCAGGATTACCCGGACGTTGCCGTAGAAGTGGTGCCCGGCCTTACGGCCGCCCTCAGCGGTGGGGCTGTGCTGGGCGCGCCGCTGGCCCATGATTTCTGCGTGATCTCCCTTTCCGACCGGCTCACCCCGTGGGAGGTCATCGAAAAGCGGCTGGCCTGCGCCGCGCAGGGAGATTTCTGCGCTGCACTCTATAACCCTTCCTCCAAGGGCAGGCCGGACTACCTGCAAAAGGCAGTGCGCATCCTGCGCGCAAACGGCAAGGCGGATGATACCGTCTGCGGCCTTGTGCGCAACATTGGCCGCGAGGGCCAGAGCGCCCGGGTGCTGACGCTGGCCGAGCTGGAAAACACGCCGGTGGATATGTTCACCACCGTGTATATCGGCAACAGCAATACCCGCGCCCTTTCGGGCCGGATGGTCACGCCGCGGGGGTACCGTAAGTGAAGGCGGTCGTGTTCAGCGGCACCACCGAGGGCCGTCGCTTTTCCAAAAAGCTGGCAGAGCTTGGCGTTGCGGTAACGGTGTGCGTGGCAACGCCGCTGGGGGCCGAGGAGCAGGGCGAAATGGCGGGCATCACGGTGCACGCCGGGCGGCTGCAGCCGGATGCCATGGCGGCATTGCTGGCGGGAGCTGATCTCTGCGTGGATGCCACCCACCCTTATGCAGTGGATGCCACCAGGAATATCCGCGCTGCAGCGGTGCAGGCGGGCGTGGAATACCGCCGCCTGCTGCGTGCGCAAAGCCCCTTGCCGCCCGGCTGTGCGGTGTTTGAAACAGCAGCGCAGGCTGCAGAATATCTGGCCGGGACAGAGGGCAATATCCTGCTTGCCACCGGTGCCAAGGAGCTGGCTGTGTTTGCCGGGCTGGAACCGGCGCGGCTTTACCCGCGCGTCCTGCCCACGCCGGAGGGCATTGCCGCCTGTGAAGCAGCCAATGTCCCGCACCGGAACATCATTGCCATGCAGGGGCCGTTCAGTCTGGCGCTGAATAAGGCGTTGATAACACAGTTTCAGATCCGGTACCTCGTCACCAAGGACGGCGGCGCAGCGGGCGGCTTTGCCGAGAAGGTGCAGGCCGCTGCCGATACCGACGCACAGCTGGTGGTGCTGCGCCGCCCGCCGGAAACTGGCGAGACGGAAACACAAATTTTAGCGTATTGCAAGGAGATTTTGCAATGGTCACACTGATCGGCATGGGCAGCGGAAAATGGGAAGCCCTTTCGGCGCAGGCACAGCAGGCTGTGCGCAGCGCGGGTCTTGTGTTCGGCGCAAAGCGGCTGCTGGCGGGCCTGCCTGCAGACTGCACGGCCCGGCAGTTCACGCTCTACCAGCCCGCTGACATTCTGGAAACACTGGCACAAAACCCCGGGCAGGATGCTGCCGTGCTTTACAGCGGCGATACCGGATTTTACTCCGGTGCGTCCGGTCTGCTCACGCCGCTGCGGGCGCTGGGCATCCCCGCGCGGGTGTATCCGGGCGTTTCCAGCATCCAGCTGCTTTCAGCGGCGCTGGGCCGACCGTGGCAGGACTGGAAGCTGGTCTCGGCCCATGGCTGCGCCTGCGACCCGGTGGCCGAGTGCATGATGAACCGTTCGGTGTACTTCCTCACCGGCGGCACTGAAACGCCCGCCTCTCTGTGCCAGAAGCTGACCGATGCCGGTATGGGCGAAGCCCACGGCGTGGTGGGCGAAAACCTTGGCACCGAGGCGGAAGCCATCCGCTACGGCTCTGCTGCAGAGCTGGCGGGGCAGAGCTTTGCACCACTCAGCGTGCTTCTGGTGGAAAACTTTGATCTGCCGCAGCTGCGTGCGCCGGGCTTCCCGGACGAAAGCTTCATCCGGAGCGAGGTGCCCATGACCAAGCAGGAGGTGCGCGCTGCTGCGCTGGCAAAGCTGGCGGTAATGCCCACCGACACTCTGTGGGATGTGGGCGCAGGCACCGGCAGTGTGAGCGTGGAGCTTGCGCTGGCGGCACCCAAAGGCCGCGTTTACGCCGTGGAGTGTGAACCGGATGCCTGTGAACTGATCCGTAAAAACCGGGCAAAGTTCCATGCTTGCAACCTCATCCTCATCGAGGGCCGCGCACCGGATGTGCTGGCAGACCTGCCTGCGCCGGATGCCGTGTTCATCGGCGGCACCAAAGGCGGCATGGAAGCCGTGCTGGATGAAGTGCTCGGCAAGAATCCGAACGCACGCATCTGCATTTCGGCCATTGCGCTGGAAACGCTGGGCGCTGCCATTGCCGCCCTCACGGCCCGGGGCCTGACCGCAGAGGTAACGCAGATCGCCGTCAGCCGCACAAAACCGGCGGGCCGACTGCACCTGCTCATGGCCAATAACCCCATCTTCCTCATTACGGGTACACGCAAATGATGCAATTCCTCATCGCCGCGCCTTCTTCCGGCAGCGGCAAGACCACTGTTGCCTGCGCAGTGCTGGCGGCGCTAAAAAAGCGCGGGGCCGACCCCTGTGCGTTCAAAAGCGGGCCGGACTACATCGACCCCATGTTCCACCGCTCGGCTCTGCAGGTGGACAGCCACAATCTGGATCTGTTTCTTTCCGACAGGGATATGGTGCGGGCCATTTTTGCCCGCTATGCCGCCGGGCATGGTGCCGCCGTGTGCGAGGGCGCTATGGGCTTTTATGATGGTCAGGGCCTGACCACCCGTGCCAGCGCTTGGGACTTGGCGGATACGCTGGGCCTGCCGGTGCTGCTGGTGGTACAGCCCAAGGGTGCCAGCGTGACGCTGGCCGCGCAAATTCAGGGCCTTATGAACTTCCGCAAAAACAGCCATGTTTCGGGCATCCTGCTCAATGATTGTTCCGAAAAGCTGTATAAAATGCTCAAGGCCCTGCTGGAAAGGGAGACCGGCCTGCCGGTGCTGGGCTATCTGCCCCATTTGCCGCAGGCAGCGGTAGAAAGCCGACACCTCGGCCTGAAGACTGCAGATGAAATTGCCGACCTGCAGGAAAAGATCGCCCTGCTGGCCGATGCACTGGTGCTGGATTGGCAGCGCCTTGCCGTGCTGACCGAAAAGCCTGCGCCGGAAGCTTTGCCGGGAGCAGCTGCACCCACATCCGTCCGCATTGCGGTGGCAAAGGACGAGGCGTTCTGCTTTACCTATGCCGAAACGCTGGACGCACTGCGGGATGCCGGGGCGGAGCTTGTGCTTTTCAGCCCGGTGCAGGATGCGGTTTTGCCGGAAAATATAGGCGGGCTGTATCTGCCCGGCGGCTACCCGGAGCTGTACGCCAAAACTCTGAGTGAAAACAAAACCATGCTGGCTTCCATCCGGCAGGCCGTGCAGGCGGGCCTGCCCACAGCAGCCGAATGCGGCGGCTTTTTGTATCTGGGCCGGAGCCTTGAGGATGCCGACGGTAAGGCGTGGCCCATGGCAGATGTTCTGCCGGGCGATGGCATCCGGGTGGGAAGGCTGGTGCGCTTTGGCTATGCCGAAATGACCGCCAAGGCAGACAGTATGCTCTTCTGCGCCGGAGAAACGCTGCCCATCCACGAATTCCACCACTGGGATTCCACCGCAAACGGCACTGCATTTACCGCCTGCAAAAACGAAAAAATGCAGTGGGAATGCGGCTATGCAAACGAGAATTTCTATGCGGGCTTCCCGCATTTATACTGGGCGGGCACGCCCCTGCCGGGCCGCTTTGTGCGCGCGGCAGAACGATACAGCAAAACAAAAGGATGACCTAAATGACCGAAACTGAACTGAATGCACTTTTGGCGGGTATCACCCCTGCCAACGAAGCTGCCCGCGCGGCGGCACACGCCCACTGGGCCAGCCTTGCAAAGCCTCTGGGCGGGTTGGGCCGGCTGGAGACCATGCTGGAGGATGCCGCCGCCCTTACCGGCAGTGCGGAGCTTGATCTTTCCCGCCGGGTGGTGGTGGTGCTCTGCGCGGATAACGGCGTGGTGGCGCAGGGCGTGAGCCAGACGGACCAGAGCGTGACCCGGGCCGTGGCCGAGAACCTTGCCGCCCGGCGCACCAGTGTCTGCCAGATGGCAAAAACGGCCCGCTGTGAAGTGGTGCCTGTGGACCTTGGCATGGCCGGGGAGCCGGTGCCCGGGGTGCAGAACTGCCGCATTGCCGCCGGGACGGCGGATTTCACCACCGGCCCTGCCATGACCCGCCAGCAGGCGGTGGATGCCATTGCGGCGGGCATCGGGCTTGTCCGGGCGCAGAAGGCGGCGGGGGTGCAGCTGCTGGCCACGGGCGAGATGGGCATTGGCAACACCACCACCTCCAGCGCCGTGGCTGCTGTTCTGCTGGGTCAGCCCGTGGAGCGGATGACAGGCCGGGGCGCGGGCCTTTCCGACGCAGGGCTTGCCCGCAAGCTGGATGCCATCCGGCGGGGCATTGCGCGGAATCGGCCCGATGCCGCTGACCCTCTGGATGTGCTTTCCAAGCTGGGCGGGTTCGACATCGCCGGGCTGTGCGGTGTTTTTCTGGGCGGCGCGCTGGAAGGCCTGCCCGTGCTGATGGATGGCTTCATCAGCGGGGTGGCGGCTCTGTGCGCTGTGCGGCTCTGCCCCGCCGCGGAAAAGGCCGTGTTTGCCAGCCACTGCTCCACCGAACCGGCAGCAAGGCTGGTGCTGGAAACGCTGGGCAAAGCGCCCCTGCTCACCGCCGGGCTCCATCTCGGCGAGGGCACCGGAGCGGTGGCAAGCATCCCGCTGTGGGATATGGCGCTGGCCGTTTACCGCGATTGCTATTCCTTCACGGAGGGCGGCATCACGCCGTACACCCCCCAATGCTGACGCTGGTATTGGGCGGTGCCGCCAGCGGCAAAAGTGGGTATGCCGAGAGCCTGGTGCTGAAAACCGCGCTTCCGCGCTATTACATCGCCACCATGCAGGTGTGGGATGCCGAGTGTGCCGCCCGGGTGGAAAAGCACCGGAAGATGCGGGCGGCAAAGCAGTTTGAGACCGTGGAGTGTCCCCTGCATCTGGAGAACATCCGTCTGCCTGCCCGGGGAACCGCGCTGTTGGAGGATCTGGGCAACCTGACCGCCAACGAGCTCTACGACCCCGCCGGGGCGGGAGAAAATGCGGCTTCGGCCATTTTGGAAGGACTGAACCAATTGGCCGGACAATGCGCACACCTCATCGTGGTCTCCAACGAGGTGTTCAGCGGCGGTGCCGACTACGCAGGTGACACCGGGCGCTACCTGAAAGCGCTGGCGCAGGTGAACAATGCCCTTGCCGCCCGGGCTGACCATGTGGTGCGGGTGGTGTGCGGCATCCCGGTCTATTATAAAGGAGTGGAAAAATGATTGGATTGCAGACCATTGCAGTGGCCTTTGCCATGTTTTCGGCCCTGCCGGTGCCGCAGTTCGCGTGGAACCAGAAAAACATGCGGTATGCCATGTGTGCCTTCCCGCTCATCGGGGTGGTCATTGGCGGGCTGTGGTGCCTGTGCGGCGCTCTGCCCCTGCCGATGCCCGCAAAGGCGGCGGGGTTCTGCCTGATCCCGGTCTGGGTCACGGGCGGCATCCACCTGGATGGCTATGCCGACACCTGCGATGCCCTTTCCAGCTATGGCGACCGGGAAAAGAAGCTGGAGATCCTCAAAGACCCCCACTGCGGTGCCTTTGCGGTGATCCGGCTGTGCAGTTATTTTGCGGCCTACCTTGCCCTTTGCGCCTGCGTGGACTTCACGCCCCGGGTGGGCCTGTGCTGGACACTGGCCCTTGTGCTGGAACGGGCCCTCTCGGGCCTGGCCGTGGCATCGTTCCCGATGGCAAAGAACACAGGCCTTGCCCACACCTTTGCCACGGCGGCGGATCGAACTACGGTCCGCCGGGTGCTGATGGTGCTGGCCGCTCTGCTCAGCGCCGCCCTGCTGGCACTGGGCGGCTGGGCGCTGGTGCTGGCGGCGTTGCTTGTGTTTGCACGCTATCATGTTGTTTCGGGTAAGCAGTTTGGCGGCATCACCGGCGATCTGGCCGGGTGGTTTTTGCAGAAAGCCGAGCTGTGGATGCTGGCGGCGCTGTGTGCCTGCCAGTGGGGAGGGCTGCTATGATCTTTATTACCGGGCCGCTCTACAGCGGCAAGCGCACCTTTGCGCAAACACTTCCCGGCAAGCGTCTTTCGGACGTGCAGGTATTGGCTGCCGATGCCGCCGACCTGCCTGCCTTGGCAGACAAGCTTGCCCATGAATACGATATCCTCATCGCCACCGAGGTAGGCGGCGGTGTTGTGCCGATGGATGTCAAACAGCGCGCAGACCGCGAGGCGGCGGGCAGGCTTGCCTGCCTGCTGGCCGCACGGGCAGAGTGCGTGGTGCAGATGTTCTGCGGCATCCCCACGGTTTTGAAAGGAGAATTGTCTCAATGCTGATCTATCTTCTGCGTCATGGCCAGACGGAATACAACGCCCAGAAGCGTTATCAGGGCCAGCGCGATATCCCGCTCTCACCCGAAGGCGCTGCCCAGCTGCGCCGGGCAGATTTTGACCCCGATGTGGTCTATGTTTCCACCCTGCAGCGCACCAGCCAGACGGCGCGCATCCTGTTCCCGGAGGCAAAGCTTGTGCCGGTGGACGGCCTGAAAGAGATGTGCTTTGGCAGCTTTGAGGGCCGCAATTTCATTGAGATGGAGCACGACCCGGATTATCTGGCCTGGGTGAACGCCAACTGCGAAAGCCCCTGCCCGGACGGCGAGACCAAGGCTGTCTTTTCGGAGCGGGTGTGCAGGGCCTTTGCCGCACTGGTGGACAGGGCCCTTGCCGATGGGGAAGAGACACTGGTCATTCTGGCCCACGGCGGCACCCAGATGGCTGCCATGGAGCGCTACGCCCTGCCCCATGCGGATTATTACCACTGGTGCGCTCCCAACGCGGGCGGCTACGTTCTGGATGCAGGAGATTGGGCGGAGCAGCGGGTGCTGCACCTGCTGAAAACTGTGCAGTACACAAAGGAGGATGCCCGATGATCGAATACGCAGTACTCGGCGGTTTTGTGCTGGACTGCCTCTTCGGCGACCCGGCCTGGCTGCCCCACCCGGTGGTGTACATGGGCAAGGCCATCTCGGCGCTGGAAAAGCGCCTGCGGGCCCGCCTGCCCAAAACGCCTCAGGGGGAACTGCTGGGCGGGGCCATTGTGGCCTTCTGCCTGCCGGTGGGCACCTTTCTGCTGACGAGCCTTGTCTGCCTGGGGGCTGCCCGCATCAGCCCGTGGCTGGGGCTGGCCGTCCAGATGTTCTGGTGCGGACAGGCACTGGCCGCAAAGGGGCTGGCGCAGGAGAGCACCAATGTTTACCAGGAACTGGTCAAGCCCGACCTGCCTGCCGCCCGCAGGGCGGTCAGCCGCATCGTGGGGCGGGACACCCAGGATCTGACGCTGGAGGGGGTGACCAGAGCCGCTGTGGAGACGGTGGCCGAAAACGCCAGCGACGGTGTCATTGCGCCGTTGCTTTATATGCTGCTGGGCGGTGCGCCGCTGGCCCTGACCTACAAGGCCATCAACACGATGGACAGTATGCTGGGCTACAAAAACGAAAAATATCTCTACTTTGGCCGCATCCCGGCCAAGCTGGACGATGCGGCAAATTACCTTCCCAGCCGCCTTGCCGCCCTGCTGTGGGTGGCTGCCGCGGCCTTTACGCACAATGACGCAAAAGGGGCGTGGAAGATCTGGCGGAGGGACCGCCGGAACCACGCCAGCCCCAACAGCGCCCAGACCGAGAGCGCCTGCGCCGGGGCGCTGGGGGTGCAGCTGGCCGGGCCCGCCTATTACTTTGGCGAATACTACGCCAAGCCCACCATCGGCAATCCGCTGCGTCCCATTGAACCGGAGGATATCCTGCGTGCCAACCGGATGATGTACGTGGCAAGCGCTTTTGCACTGGCGTGGGGCGTGACAATACGGGCTTTTTTGTAACGACCTCGCCCTCTCAGTCATGCCTTGCATGACAGCTCCCCCAAAGGGGGAGCCAAGAGCTGGGATCCAGAACCATCCAGGAAAAGGAGAACGAACATGCAACTAGTACATGGCGGCGATTGGGCCGGTTACCGGGCCGAGTTCGGGCGGGATGCGCTGGATTTTTCGGCCAACGTCAGCCCGCTGGGCCTGCCGGAAGGGGTGGCCCGGGCCATCACGGCGGCATTGCCCACGGCCGACCGCTACCCCGACCCCCTGTGCCGGGAACTGCGGGCAAAGCTGGCGCTCCATGAGGGCGTGCCGGCGGAGCAGATCCTCTGCGGCAATGGGGCGGCAGACCTTATCTTCCGGCTGGTCTGGGCCCAAAAGCCCCGCCGGGCGCTGGTCACCGCACCCACCTTTGCAGAGTATGCCACTGCATTGGAAAGCATCGGCTGCACGGTAGAACGATTCTTTTTGCGGGAGCAGGAGGACTTTGCGGTTGCGGATGCGTTCTGTGCGGCCATCCGCCCGGGGGTGGACATGGTGTTCCTCTGCCAGCCCAACAACCCCACCGGCCAGCTGACGGCCCTGCCGCTGATGGAGCAGATCCTCTGCCGCTGTGCGGCGTGCGGCACCCTGCTGGTGGTGGACGAATGCTTCCTCGATTTCCTGCCCGACCATGCCCTGCACACGGCAAAAGGCCTGCTGGGGGAGGGGAATCTGGTCATCCTGAAAGCCTTCACCAAGCTCTACGGCATGGCCGGCGTCCGGCTGGGTTACTGCCTCTGCGGCGACGAAACGCTTCTGGAAAAAATGCAGACAGCGGGCCAGCCGTGGGCCGTGTCCAGTCTGGCGCAGGCGGCAGGCGTCGCGGCCCTGAAAGAAACCGCTTATGTGGACGAGGTGCGCGCCCTTATCGCCCGGCAGCGGCCCGTTCTGACGGCGGGCCTGCGGGCACTGGGCCTGCGGGTGCTGGACGGCCGCGCAAACTACCTGCTGTTCCAGGGGCCGGAAACGCTGGGCGATGCCCTGCGGCAGCGGGGCGTGGTGCTGCGCAGCTGCAGCAACTACCCCGGGCTGGACGGCAGCTGGTACCGCACCGCCGTGCGTACCGGGCCGGAAAACGATGAACTGTTAAAGACCCTTGCGGAGGTACTGGCATGAACAAAGCAACCTGCATTATGGTGCAGGGCACCATGAGCGGTGCAGGCAAAAGCCTGCTGTGCGCCGCACTGTGCCGCATTTTTGCACAGGACGGCTACCGGGTGGCTCCTTTCAAGAGCCAGAACATGGCCCTGAACAGCTTTGTGACCCGGGACGGGCTGGAAATGGGCCGGGCGCAGGTGGTGCAGGCGCAGGCCGCCGGGATGGAACCGGACGTGCGCATGAACCCCATCCTGCTCAAGCCCAGCAGCGACACCGGCAGTCAAGTGATTGTGAACGGCGAGGTGCGGGGGCAGATGCCCGCCGCCGCCTACTTTAAAATGAAGCGGTCGCTGATCCCGGACATCCTTGCCGCCTACAACAGTCTGGCCGAAGAGGTGGACATCATCGTCATTGAGGGAGCTGGCAGCCCGGCCGAGATCAACCTGAAAGCCGACGATATTGTGAACATGGGCCTTGCCAAGCTGGTGGACGCCCCTGTGCTGCTGGCCGGAGACATCGACCGGGGCGGCGTCTTTGCACAGCTGTACGGCACGGTGGCCCTGCTGGAGCCGGACGAGCGGACCCGCATCAAGGGGCTGCTCATCAACAAGTTCCGGGGCGACGTGGAGATCCTGCGTCCCGGCCTTGCCATGCTGGAAGAAAAAACGCAGTTGCCCGTGCTGGGCGTAGTGCCGTATCTGTGGGTGGAGATCGAGGACGAGGACTCCCTCTCCGACCGGCTGGATACAAAAGCTGCGGTCAAGCCGCTGGATATCGCCATCCTGCGCCTGCCGCATGTGTCCAACTTCACCGACTTTATCCCGCTGGAACAGCACCCGCTGCTGGGCGTGCGGTATGTGCAGCGCACCCGCCAGCTGGGTGCACCGGATCTCGTCATCCTGCCCGGCACCAAGAACACCATGGACGACCTGCGCTGGCTGCGGGAAAGCGGACTGGAAGCGGCGGTGCTCAGGCTTTCGGCAGCCGGTACGCCGGTGCTGGGCGTGTGCGGCGGCTATCAGATGCTGGGCGAACAGCTCTGCGACCCGGCAGGGGAGGAGAGCGGCACCCCCTGCACCCTGCGGGGCCTTGGCCTGCTGCCCACCACGACGGTGTTCGGCACCGAAAAGCACCTGACCCAGACCGCAGCCTGTGTGACCACAGAACCCTTTGCAGGCGCAAAGCTGACGGGCTACGAGATCCACGCAGGCCGCACCGAGGTGCGGGGCAGTGCGTTCTGCATCCTTGCAGACGGCACGCCGGAGGGCTGTGTGCAGGACGGTGTATTCGGTACCTACCTGCACGGCCTGTTCGACACCGGCGAACTGACCGAAAAACTGACCGCATTTTTGTGCAAACGGAAGGGCATCGATCCGGCCGGGGCCGAGCTTATCCCCATGGAGCAGTACCGTCAGCAGCAGTTTGATCTGCTTGCCGATGGTGTGCGCGCGGCACTGGATATGCCCGCCATCTATGCCGCCATGGGAATGCAAAAAGGAGACAACACATGACACCGCAGCATCATCTGCCCGCCGACATTGAACGGACGAGCATCTCCATTATCACAAGGGAACTGGACGAGCTGGGCCTGACCCCGCCGCCGGAGACGGCTGCGGTGGTCAAGCGGGTCATCCACACCACCGCGGATTTCGACTATGCCAAAAATCTGCGCTTTACACCCGGCGCGGTGGAAGCCGCAGTCAAGGCCCTGCACGCGGGTGCTTTCATCGTTACCGACACCAATATGGCGCTGGCGGGCATCACAAAGCCGGGCCTGAAAAAACTGAACGGTGAAGCCATCTGCTACATGGCAGACCCCGCTGTGGCCGAAGCCGCAAAGCAGGCGGGCACCACCCGTGCCGTTGCCGCCATGCACCGCGCTGCCCGGGAGCACCCGGGGGCCATTCTGGCCATTGGCAATGCGCCCACGGCCCTTTTGACCATTGCGGAGGAAATGGAAGCCGGTCTGCGGCCTGCACTGGTCATTGGCGTGCCGGTGGGGTTTGTGAATGTGGTGGAAAGCAAGGAAGTACTGTTTGCTGCCTGCGAGCGATACGGCGTGCCTGCCATCGCCGCCATGGGCCGCAAGGGCGGCAGCAATGTGGCTGCAGCCATCTGCAACGCCCTCATTTACTCTGCCACCGAAATGCTGGACCCCTCTGCCAGAGGGTGGAACGGATAAGGCGGAAACAGCATAACATCAAAAACCCGGAACCCTTTTTGAGCCGTTTTGGCCGAGAAAAGGTTCCGGGTTTTGTTCATGATTTTTTCAGAGAGCTATTTTGCAACAGCCCCATTTTCACGGAAAAGGTCCGAACCGAGCACGGCATCCACACTGCCGGCATCAGGCTGCGGGGAACGCCTTGTTCCACACTTCGATCACCTTGAACTTCGGGGTCCAGCCTTCGGGCTCAAAGCGGTCGCCCTTGGCACCCATGGTGCCCTGCTCGGTGCACCACTGTGCGGCCTTTGCCATGTCAGCGTCGGCCACATCCGCAAAGGCGGGTGCGCCTGCGGGTTCGGGCCTGCCTGCGGTGTTCCACACCAGCAGGGCCAGCTGGCCGCGGTTTGCCGGGATGGCTGCGCCCTCGGGCAGGAGGTTGTGCAGGATCACGCGGGTGGCGATCTCGTAGCCGCCCCAGATGGCTGCACCGCCCACGGCCACGGCGGCAATGGTGCCACCTGTGGTATCCATGGGTGCAGGTTCTACGCCGAAGTCTTCATCAATAGGTTCGTCCGGGTCAGGCTTGGCCACCGGGCTTGCCGACCAGTGGGCGATCAGTTTGACCGGGTAAACGGGCATCTCAAACGTCGTGGTCGCGCTCTTGGCATTGTCCAGCTTGAGCTGCAGATTTTCCGGAATGCCACCGGGGAATTTCTCGTAGAAGCTATCGGGGTACTTGATCTCCCATTCCACGAACTCCATGCCGGGGTATTTCTCGGCATCATATGGGGTAGCTGTGATCTCCACCGTGGTGCCGATCTCTGCGGGGATATCGCTGCCCTCGTCCAGAGTGGACTTTGCCGTGCCGCCCGTAACAGTAACGGTACTCCTCAGCACGGAAGCGGGGATGCTGTAAACGGCGGTCAGCTTCACGCCGTCCTGCGGCATGGTAAAGACGATCTTTTCCGTGCCCTTTTCCGTTTCGGAGCCCAGACTACCCTCAATTATGCCAATATTCTTGCTGGAATCTTTTTCCACCTTCCAGTGATGGAACGACTCATTCTCCTTGGCAGGCTCATCGGCTTCGATCGTGACGGTCTGGCCCGGCTGTACGAGCACCGTGCCCGTCTGTCTTTCGCCCTTTCCGACGCGGATCGTGCCGTCCTTCACTGTGACTTGCATATCTAATACAGGTGCCGGGAAGCTATAAGAAGCTTTCAGCTCCACCGGGCTGGCCGGCATGGTGAAGGTCATATTTTTTTCGGCATTTTTCTGCGCTTCGGTCAGTTCAAAGCCTTCCGGGCTGATCACTTTCCAGCCGCCGAACTTTGTAACTCTCGGGTTTTCGTTCTTACCGCTCACCGTGACCTTTTCGCCTGCAAAGGCGGTATTCAGGCCGGTGGTGTCGTCGCCCACCTGCGCGGTGCCGTTTTTCACAGTAATGTTGTAAGTCTCTCTGGGTTCAATGCGCAGGTATCTGCTTTCTACCGTATCAGGAATCGGGGTAATGCGGGAGTCCTTGTACTCCTCCGAAGATTTGTCCGTGAAATAGACATAGGGTTTTTTATTCGCCTGAGTGAAGATCACTTTGCCAAGGTCACTGTAACTGTACCTGTAACTGTTCAGTTCCACCTTGCCAGCTGCCGTGATCTCAATCGCATCGTGATCGCCCACACACTCAAGAAAAACATCTTTTCCTGCAACTATCTTCACATCACCTTCGATTGGTGTTTCACCTTTAATTTCTACCGTACCGCTGCATGTGATATTTGCGCCATTTTCGATCGACCAATTCACACTGCCGGACGTCACCTTCACATTGTCTGCACTGTTCACCGTCAGCTTTGAAGCCGTCGTGCCCCACTTATTACCAAGCTCTATATCGCCAGTACAGTCAATAATCGTTTGGTCGCCAATGCTGCCTTCGGTCGTGACATTGTTTGCCCCATTCACGGTAAGGCCATCCCTTGTCAGGTTTCGGCCGCGATAAGACGAACCGCCTAAATTTTTGAGGATCACATCACCGGAACAGCTGATCTCCGCCTTGCCATTAATTGCTACAATAGCTTCTTCTGCAGCATCGTCACCTTTAAGCTTGGTCACTTTCACATCCTTTGCGCCGGTCACGGTCAGGTCACCGTTCACAACGTGGGACGCATCCGCTTCCAGATCAATGGAAACATCCTCCGGTGCCGTGATGATCAGGGCGCCGTTAATGAATTGTCCCTCTTTCAGCTTCAGGGTCTTTTCCTCAATGTCATAGCAGAGGGTACCGCCAAGGATGTTGTTGTAGTTCTTGCTGTTGACAGACTGACCATTGATTATGATATCGAAATCCTGTACAATTTCGTCAACCACATTGCCGCTTCCATTCAGATAGGTAACGGTACCGGTCAGGCTGTCTTTGCCGATTTCGCCATTCGTGCCGCCGATCCAGACACCAGTACCGGATTTTACGGTAACATTGCCGCCGGTGATCTGGATGTTTTCGCCTTTGCCACTCACTCGTCCGCCGCCAATAGCCGCAACAGGGCCGTTTCCGCCGCCAGACTCTGCATGTACCGTGCCGCCATTGATGGTGATGTCTTTGCCGTTGCCCTTGAAGCCGCCGCCAATGCCTGCTGCTTCGCTGCCGCCATAAGCCGTTACATCACCGCCATTGATCGTAATATAGCTGCCGCCGAGTACACCCGGACGGTTGCCCACATTGCCGCTGCCGATGCCTGCACCCCATTGACCGCCATGGGCGTTGATGATGCCGCTTTCGATCTCAATATTGCTGCAGCCTTTCTGGGAACCACTGCCAATGCCCGCACCACTCTCGCCGCCGTAAGCGTTCAGCGTACCGGAGCCGCTGATGGTCAGGGTCCCGTTGTCGTCGGCCTTTTCCACACCGGCGTGGTCCGTGCCGCTTTGCAGGGTATTCTTGCCTTCAATGACCAGCTCCACATTGCCGCTGACCGAGACTGCCGCATTGGAAGTAGTCTCGATCTTGACATTAGACAGTGTGACTTTTGCACCAATGGTGCCGCCTTCGATGGTCAGGGTGTTGACCGTCTCGTCGTTGTTTGTGGTAACGACCAGATCAGATATCTGCTGTTTGATGTTCTTCTGTTCGGCATACTGTTGGCCGTTCTCAACGGAAACGATAATGCTGCCGTTGCGGAGATCCATCGTTGTGACAGACTCCGAGATATCATTCTGCATATCCAGCACGCTCACCGCGCTTTTGGCGGTGGTGCTCTGCTGGAGCAGGGCATCGGTGCTTGCGGCCAGAGCCGGGGCGGAAAGGCTGAACATCATGCATGCTGCCAGCGCAGCGGAAGCTGCCCGCCGGGCCAAAATATTTCGTTTCATAGGGGTTCCTCCTTTGCGAAAATTATTACGGGGGGGGGTATGTATTACAGTACCTTGATTATTTCATACTTTACCGCATTTTGGAAGCAAACCTGCGTGAATCGCCCTAAAAGCAGCGTGAAAAGCACCATTTGTGCCGGTTCTGTTGCACTTGTCCGGCCCGCAGGCACAGCAAAGCCCCCGGCAGGTTTGCGCCTGCCGGGGGCTTTGCTGTGTTATGAAAGATCAATCCTTCTTCTCTGCTGTGCGGGCAAAGAAGTTGGCGAGGATCGCACCGGAAATGTTATGCCACACGGAGAACACAGCGCCGGGAATGGTAGCCAGCGGATACTGTGCAAAGTGTGCGGCGGCCAGACTGGTTGCAAGGCCGGAGTTCTGCATGCCCACCTCGATGGAGATCGCGCGGCACTTGGTGGAGTCCAGCTTGAGCAGCTTGCCCACGCCAAAGCCGGTGAGATAGCCCAGCACATTGTGCAGGATGACCACCACAA
>OICL01000633.1_pt1 | contig 17188 bp, 12 predicted proteins | sample 1581231 | NCBI WGS metagenome assembly OICL01 (sample SAMEA3882542, study PRJEB24775) | human gut metagenome | biome: human-associated habitat; feature: intestine environment; material: feces | place: Netherlands | collected 2009/2010 | reverse complement strand
CCCGGGACGCGCCCACGCCCACGAACATCTCCACAAACTCAGAGCCGGAGATGGAGAAGAAGGGCACGTTGGCCTCGCCGGCCACGGCCTTGGCCAGCAGCGTCTTGCCGGTGCCCGGAGGGCCCACCAGCAGCACGCCCTTGGGAATATGCGCGCCCAGCTCGGTATAGCGCTGGGGATCGCGCAGGAACTGGACGATCTCCTCCAGCTCCTCCTTCTCCTCATCGGCACCGGCCACGTCCTTGAACGTGACCTTCTTGCCGTCAGAGGGGATATCCTGGATACGGGCCTCGCCGAAGCGGGCCATTTTATCGTTGACGGCGCCGCCGCCCAGGCCGCCCATACGGGCGATCAGGTTCATCAGCAGGATGAAGGCCATGGCCGCCAACACATAGGGCAGCAGGGTACGCAGCCAGCCGTTTTCGTTGCCGGCGGCGTAGTCATAGCTGGTGATGACGCCCTTTTCCGCCTGGGATACCACCAGATCGTTCATGTCGTTATAAAACGTGTCGAAGCTGTGGAGGGCGCAGCTGACGCTGGAGCCGTCCTGCAGCTTCGCCACCAGGCGCGTGTCGGTGGCGGTGAAGGACTTGACCTTCTCCGCCGTGAAATAGGCGCGCATATCGCTGTAGCTCACGTCGCCGGAACGGCCGAGGTTGCCCACCACCTGGGTAATGAGCACCACCGCCAGCACGATGAACAGCAGCATGACGCCGCTGAAACGTTTTCTTTCCATGTCTCCCCGTCTCCCTTCTCAGCCGATCCAGCGGACGCCCTGCCAGCTCTGGTCACTGCCCACGGAGATGGCCACCAGCATCCGCGCCTGGACAGCCTCCACCGGAATATAGGGCTCGCCCAGCAAGCGGCTGTCATTAGAGCCGGTGCGGTTGTCGCCCATGACGAACATACAGCCCTCCGGCACGGTGAAGGTCTTGTCGGCCATGCTGTCCGGCAGGGTGGTGATGCCCTGGGTGGGCAAATAGCTCTCATCCAGCTTCTCGCCGCTGACGTAGGTATAGCCGTTCTTGAAGGAGAGTGTCTCGCCGGGCAGGCCGACGACGCGCTTTACCAGGACCTTGTTCAGCTCCTCGTCCCAGAAGGTGACGATGTCGCCGCGGTCCGGCACCGGGTCAGACACCAGGTAGGGCAGACGCCAGCCCACCAGCAGGCACTTGGTGGGGATGGTGGTCTCCATGGAGCCGCTGGGCACATAGGCCAGCTGCAGCAGCACCTTGAACAGCACGAATACCGCCGCCAGCGTCACCAGCAGGTAGCCGTAGTCGTCCCACAGTCTGCGGCCGCGGCTTTTGGCGGGCTTGGCCGCAGGGGCCGCCGTCTCCGCCGGGGCGGGTGCGGCGCTCTCCGCGGGGGCGGGCTGCTCTGCGGGGGTCTTTACCTCGTCGGCCGCGGTGGCCGGAGGTGTGGTTTTCACCGGCTCGCCGGTGGGGGCCAGGCGCTTTCCGCCTTTGTTTTCCATATACTTCACTTCCTATTCTCAAATGCTAAGAGGGATGTTCCGCGCCCTCCCGGCGCGTGCTCTTCTTCCGCCTGCGGCGCGGGGAGAAACCGGATTTTTCGCCAAGACGAGGCGCGGCGACGACGGCGTACCGTGTGTACGTCGAGGAGCCGTAACGAAGTATTGGCGGAAAAGACGCGGTTTTACTTGCTGTAGACCTCGGGCTTGAGGACCCCAATATAGGGCATATTCCGGTACTGCTGGCAGTAGTCCAGGCCATAGCCCACCACAAACTCGTCGGGGACCTCGAAGCCGGCGTAGTCGGCGGTGATGGGCTTTTCGCGGCGGGCGGGCTTATCCAGCAGGGTGGCGATGGTAACGGAGGCGGCGCCCTTGGTCTTCAGGTACTCCGTCAGGAAATACAGGGTATTGCCGGAGTCCAGAATATCCTCGACGATGATGATGTCGCGGCCGCTGATGTCGCGCTGGAGGTCGCGGGTGATCTGCACCACGCCGGAGGACTTGGTGGCGTTCTTATAGGACGAGAGGCCGATGAACTCCACCTCGCTTTTCAGCTGGGCGGCGCGGACCAGGTCCGCCATGAAAATGAAGCAGCCGTTGAGAACGCCCACAAACATGGGGTTCTTGTCCTTAAATCTGTCGTACAGCCGGTCACCCAGCTCCTGGACGCGGGCCTTGATCTCCTCTTCAGACAGCAGGACCTTCAGGATGTCCTGATCCATATTACTCTTTGCCATTGCTTGTTATCCTCCGTTGTTTTTTGTGATGGTGATGTATATGGTGTCGCCGGAACACTCCGGCAGGGCTTTCTGGTCAATGCCCACACGCCAGACGGCGGCGGGGCGGCCCGCCAGACAGAGGACGGGCCAGGTATCGCGCTCCGGCGGGGCGATGCCGCGCTCGGCGAACAGGCGCTTGAGGCTGCGGCTGCCGCGGCTGCCGGGCAGGGTCAGGCGGTCATCGCGGCGCCAGGGCCGAACGGTCCAGGGCCCGGACCGCAGTGCCAGGGCGTCGGGGATGGGCGCGTCAGAGAGGGTGATGTGCCAGAGGCCGGCGAGGTTATCGCCGGGGCGGAGCGCCGCCTCGTCCAGTGGGGCGGGCGCGTCGGAGAGGGTCAGGGCACCGTCACGGCAGACGGCGGACGCGCCGCCGGGCAGGGAAAGCGCGCCGCCGGTGCGGCAGAGGTCCTCCAGCGCCCGGTAGTGGGCGGCGGTGAAGTCCTTTTTACCCGCGCCGAGGCGGTCCGTCAGCAGGCGAAGCATGCGGGGGCGCAGAGCCTCCGGCGCGGAAAGGAGCGCGGCGCAGGGGAGCGTCGTGCCCTCCGGCGGCAGGAGGGCGGCGGCCTGGGCGTCCAGGAGGTCGTTCTCGGCGCGCAGGATGTCCGCCGTGCGGGCGATGTGCGCCGCGGCGGCGGGGTTGATCGCCAGCAGCTGGGGCATGATGTCCAGCCGGAGGCGGTTGCGGGCGTAGTGGGTATCCAGGTTCGTCTCGTCGGTGACGTAGGGGAGGCGGTTCTGCGCGATGTAGTCATCAATAGCGGCGCGGGGCGTATCCAGTAGGGGGCGGATGATGCCGTCACGGACAGGGGGAATACCGGTAAGCCCCTGGGGGCCGGTGCCGCGAAGCAGCTGCAGCAAGACCGTTTCGGCCTGGTCGTCGCGGTGGTGGGCGGTGGCGATAAAATCCGCAGCAAGGGCATCCGCCGTGCGGCGGAGGAAGTCATAGCGGGCGCGGCGGCCCGTCTCCTCCACCGTCAGGCGCCAGACGGCGCACAGGGCGTAGACGTCCACCGTTTCGGTGTAGAAGGGAATGTTCCGTTCGGCGCAGAGGGCGCGGACCAGGTCCTCGTCACGCTGGGCGGTGGGGCGCATACCGTGGTTCAGGTGGGCGGCAGCCACGCGGAAATCGCGGGCCCGACCCAGCTTCCACAGGCAGTCCAGCAGGCAGACGGAGTCGCGGCCGCCGGACACGGCGCAGAGGATCAGCCCGCCGGGGGGCGGGAGCATCCGCCAGCGCGTCATCCACGCGGTCAGGTCCAGGGGCTCACTCATCCTCGTCATAGCGGGTCTCCAGCGTGCCGAAGGCGGTGTACTCGGGCATCCAGCGGAGTTCTACCTTGCCGGTCTCGCCGTGGCGGTTCTTGGCTACGATGCACTCGGCCACGTTGCGCTTCTCGGCATCGCTGTTATAGTAGTCGTCCCGGTAGAGGAACATGACGATGTCGGCGTCCTGCTCGATGGCACCGGATTCGCGCAGGTCGGACAGCATGGGGCGCTTGTCCTCGCGCTTTTCATTGGCACGGCTCAGCTGGCTCAGGCACAGCACGGGCACCTGCAACTCCTTGGCCATGATCTTCAGCATACGGCTGATATCGGACACCGCCTGCTGGCGGTTCTCGCCGGAATAGCCCTTACCGCCGGCGGAGGTCATCAGCTGAAGATAGTCGATGACCACCAGGCCCAGATTTTCCAGGCGGCGGCACTTGGCGTTCATATCCGCCACGGTCAGCAGTGGGTTATCATCGATACGGATGTCCATGCGGCTGAGGGCGGAGGCGGCCTCGGCGATGCGCTGCCAGTCGCTCTCCCGCAGGTTGCCGGTGATCAAGCGCTGGTTCTCCACCAGGCCCTCGCTGGCGATAAGGCGGGTGACCAGCTGCTCCTTGGACATTTCCAGGGAAAAGATGGCCACGGTCTTGCCGGACTCGCGGGCGGCGGACAGGGCCACATTCAGGGCCATACTGGTCTTGCCCATACCGGGACGGGCAGCCAGCAAGAGCAGGTCGGACTTGTTCATGCCGTTGATCTTGGCATCCACGGCGGAGAGGCCGGTGGACAGGCCCGGCACGGTCCGGCCTCCGTTAGCGGACAGCTCGGCCAACTGGCTCATCACGTCGCCCAGCACCATGCCCACCGTCACCATCCCCTGGGCGCTGCGGCCCCGGCGGATGGCGTAGATCTGCTGCTCGGCGGCCTCCAGCATATCGCCGGCGGCGCCGCCGCCCTCCTGCACCATGGCGGTGATGCTGCCGGCGGCCTGGGCCACCTGGCGCATGAGCGACTTGTCCTGCACGATGCGGACGTACTCCATGACGTTAGCGCTGGTGGGAGTGACCTCCATCAGCTGCAGCAGATAGGAACGGGTATTGTCGTTATACAGTCCGTTCTTCTCCAGCTCGCCGGCCACGGTGACGCCGTCGATGGGCTGGGAGTAGACGAACATATGGTAGATCGTCTCGAAGATCTCCCGGTTGGTCCGCAGATAGAAATCCTGGGCCTGCAGCTTGTCCATCACGTCCTTGACGCAGTCGGCGTCGATGAGCATGGAGCCCAGCACCGCCTGCTCCGCCTCCGGGGAGTGGGGCGCCTGGCGGATCAGTAATTCATCCACGGAAACAGCTCCTTTCGTTGGGTGCTTTCGCTCCCGGTTACTTGGCCTCGCAGACCAGAACGTTCACCAGGCCGCTGATCTCGAAGCCCAGCTTGGCCTTGACCTGATAGCTGCCGAAGGACTTGATGGCGTCCGGCAGCACCAGCTTCTTGCTGTCCAGCTCCAGGCCGAACTGCTCCTTCAGGGCGGCGGAAATCTCCTTGGTGGTGACGGAGCCGAACAGCTTGCCGCCCTCGCCGCCCTTGCAGGGGATCTTCACCTGGATGCCCTTGAGCTGCTCGGCGATGGCCTGTGCCGCCGCCTTGGCCTCGGCGTCGGCCTTGGCCTTGGCCTTTTCCTGCAGGCGCATGGTGTTCATGGCGTCGGCGGTGGCGGGGATGGCGTCGCCCTTGGGCAGCAGGAAGTTGCGGGCATAGCCCTCGGCGGCCTCGATCATCTGGCCCTTCTTGCCCTTGCCTTTGATGTCCTGCTTGAGAATGACTTTCATATCTGTATCTCCTTTACCTTAATTTTCAAAGTACTTGTCGATGGCCTCCAGCAGCTTTGCCTTGGCCTCGGCCACGGTGATGTTGTCCGCCTGGCCGCCGGCGGTGGTGGAGTTGCCGCCGCCGCCCAAGGCCTCCAGGATCACCTGGACGTTGACCTCGCCCAAAGAACGGGCAGACATATACACGCCGTCACCTTTTTTATACAGCACAAAGCTGGCACGGATGCCCTTGAGGGTCAGCAGCTCATCGGCCGCCTTGGCGGCGGTGACGCGGTCGCACTCCTCATCCAGGGCCACCACGGCGATATCGTCGCGGTACAGCTCTGCCTGACGGATAATGTTATAGCGGGCGATCATGGAGTTCAGGTCCCCCTGGAACATCCGCTGGACATCCTGGGTGTCGGCCCCCAGACGGCGGAGGTAGGCCGCCGCCTCGAAGGTACGGCCGCCGGTGCGGTTGGTAAAATTCTTGGTATCCAGCACGATGCCGGAGAGCAGGGCCTCGGCCTCGCATTTCAGCACGTCAGACGGCTCCACCAGATACTGCATCAGCTCCGCCACCAACTCGCTGGCGGAGGAGGCGTAGGGCTCATGGTAGTTCAGGGCCATCTTCTCAATGTAGCTGCTGCCGCGGCGGTGGTGGTCGATGACGGCCACACGGTTGCACGTCTCCAGCATTTCCTCGGACTCCACGCTCTCGGGGCGGTTGGTGTCTACCACCACCAGCAGGGAGCCGGGCTGGCACTTGATAAAGGCATCCTGGCCGGAAATGGCGGTATTGGCGTATTCCGGCTGCTCGGAGAGACGCCGCAGGATGGGGTGAGCGGCGTTGTTCTCGGTGTCGATGATGATCTGGCAGGGCTTGCCGCGCTTGCGGGCGATACAGCAGATGCCCACGGCGGCGCCCAGGGAGTCCATATCCGCGTATTTGTGACCCATGACGTACACCTGCTTGGCATCGTCGATCAGCTCACCCAGAGCGTTGGCCATGACGCGGGACTTGACCTTGGTACGTTTTTCGGTAGACTTGCTGCGGCCGCCGTAGAACTCGAAGTTCACACGGTCCTTGACCACGGCTTGATCGCCGCCGCGGGAGAGGGCCATCTCCAACGCCAGGGAGGCGTTCTTGAACAGCTGCTCGAAGCTGTCCTCGTCCCGGCCCACGCCGATGGACAGCGTGGCGGACACACCCTCGCCGGCCTGGACCTGGCGGACCTTTTCCAGTACGTCGAACTTGCTTTCGGTGTAGCCGGTGTAGTCCTTCTCCTCGAAGAGGTAGAGGTAACGGTCGCGGTCGTAGCCCAGCAGCAGCCCGCCGGAACCGGCGGCCCAGTTATTCAGCTGTTCCTCCAGCGCGGCCAGCAGCGCCGAGCGCTTATTCTCGGGGCAGGCCTTCATCAGCTCCTCATAGTTATCCACCATGAGGATGGCCATAAGGGGCTTGGTCAGCTCCAGGGTCTGGCGCATCTGCTCAGCCTCAGTGATGTCCATCCAGTAGGTGGTGGCCAGGGTGGGCTGGTCGCCGCCCTCCGGCTCCGGGCGGCTCAGGGCGCCGAAGACGCGGTAGATACGGTCGTTCCAGCGGAACTGCTCGGGATATTCACGCTTGCCGTCCAGCAGCCAGCGGTAGGTGAAGTCGGGGATCACGGCATCTACCGCCGTTTCAAAGATCTTATCCTTCAGGCCGGTCAGGTCCGTGAACATATCGTTGCACCACAGGATCTCGCCGGTGGCTACATCGAACACCAGCATGGGCAGCGGCGCGTAGAGCATATTGCTGGACCGGGCGGTGTCCATACCGCCGGAGACACGGTCCATGTACTGGCGGACAGAGGCCTGGGCCATCTTGTTGCGGCGGCGGCCCACCAGGATGACCAGAAGGGCCACCAGACCCTCCGCCGCCGCCAGCAGCGGCTGGAAGGGCACCGTCACCGCCACAAAGGCGATGAGGCACAGGCTGTACAGCGTCATATTGGTACGAAATCCGCGTATGATCTTCTTGCTCAAGGGAACGCGCCTCCTTCCCGCCGGGGATACTACTCCATACTGAGAGTAGTTTATTATAGCACGAAAGCCGTGCGGGGACAATACGCTTTTCGGGAAATCAGCGGGGAATTTTCCCGGCGGGGCGGCGGGTGTCAAATACCATCAAATGCCGTCGGCAAGTTGGGGGTGTACAAATGGGAAAAACTGTGGTATACTTTGTGAAAAGTGCTGAATATGGCACGTATTTTTTGGTTGTTTCGCGGTGCGTGGATGCCGCGGTCAATATAGCAAACGAGGGCGTTCCCCTCTATATCGAGTGCTGACGACGGGCGACAGACTGTTCCCTCCCCCTGCGATGCAGGGCAGGCGGGCGGGGCAGAACGCCTTTGTTTCCGTGCGGTCATTTTTACCCGCCGCGACGCGCTCTATCTTATCTGAAAAGGAGCATTTATTCTTTTATGGCAGAAAAATTCAAGATCATTCCCCTTGGCGGTCTGAATGAGATCGGCAAGAACATGACCGTCTATGAGTACGGCGGCGACATCATCGTGGTGGACTGTGGCATGGCCTTCCCCGGCGACGATATGTACGGCATCGACTGCGTCATTCCCGACGTCAGCTATCTGGTGAAAAACCGCAGCCGGCATGAGGACCACATCGGGGCCATCCCTTATGTGCTCAAGCAGATCAATATGCCCATCTACTGCACGCGGTTCACCGCGGGGCTGATCAAGCTGAAGCTGCAGGAGCACGGGCTGGCCAGCTCTACGAAGCTGATCACCGTGGAGCCGGGTCAGACGGTGCGGGCAGGCAAGTTCCAGGTGGAGTTCATCCACGTGAACCACTCCATCGCCGACTCGGTGGCCTTCGCCATCCACACGCGGATGGGCGCGGTCGTACACACCGGCGACTTCAAGATCGACTCCACGCCCATCGACGGGGAGGTCATCGACCTGGCGCGCTTCGGTGAGCTGGGCAAGCAGGGTGTGCTGGCGCTGCTGGCGGACTCCACTAATGTGGAGCGCCCGGGCTATACCATGAGTGAGCGCGCCGTGGGCGCCACGTTCAAGCGGCAGTTCACCGGGTGCGACAAGCGGATCATCGTGACCACCTTCGCCAGCAACGTGCACCGCATCCAGCAGGTGCTGGACGCCGCGGCGGCCTGCGGGCGGAAGGTGGCCGTTACCGGCCGGAGCATGGAGAACATCATGAAGGTCTCCACGGAGCTGGGGTACATGAAGGTGCCCAAAAACACGCTGATGGACATCAACCGCATCAAGGGACTGCCCCTGAACCAGCAGGTCATCGTGACCACCGGCTCCCAGGGTGAGGAAATGAGCGCCCTGTACCGCATGGCGTTCTCCACCCACAAGCAGGTGGACATCGGCCCCGGCGACAAGGTCATCATCTCCGCCAGCGCCATACCCGGCAACGAAGTGACGGTGGGGCGGGTCATCAATGAGCTGTTCCGCAAGGGCGCGGACGTGGTGTATGACAAGGCGGATATGCTGCACGTGTCCGGCCACGCCTGTCAGGAGGAGCTGAAGATCATCCACGCGCTGACGAAGCCCAGGTTCTTTATCCCCCTGCACGGCGAGCAGCGGATGCTGCAGATCCACAAGCGTGTGGCGGAGAGCATGGGCATGGCTCCCACCAGCATCGTGGTGGCCGACAACGGCAGCGTCATCGAGCTGACCACCAAGCACATCAAGTGCGAGACCACCGTGCCCGCCGGCGAGGTGTTCGTGGACGGCGGCGGCGTGGGCGAAGTGGGCGCGGTGGTGCTGAACGACCGGAAGCTGCTGGCGGAGGACGGCATGGTGGTCATCGTGCTGCCCATGTCCTCCCACGATCACCAGCTGCTGTGCCAGCCGGAGATCGTCACCCGGGGCTTTGTATATGTAAAGGAGTCCGAGGAGCTGCTGGAGGATATGCGCCGGGTGGCCACGGAGGCGGTGGATGGAATGTCCGCCAAAAAGCGCCGGGACGAGGGCGACGTATGCCGCACCGTGCGCTCCGCCGTGAGCAGCTATCTCTATAAGCACACCAAGCGCAGCCCCATGATCATCCCCATGGTGACAAAGCTGTAAGAAAACAAGGGCCGCCCAAAAGGGCGGCCCTTGTTTTGTATTCCTCTATGAACAGATCCCCGCACGGGGAGCTCTCATAGCGCTGGATTTAACGCGCTGCGCGCAGGTCGAGGCAGCAAGTTCAAGCCTGCCCGCGGCATTCCAAAAAGAAAACACCATCCTGACGGATGGTGTTTCTTTTTGGAGCGGGCGACGAGGCTCGAACTCGCTACCTCGACCTTGGCAAGGTCGCGCTCTACCAGATGAGCTACGCCCGCAAACGCAAGGTGAATTGTAGCAGAAAACACGCTGCTTGTCAACCCTGCATTTTTATTTTTTGCAAAAACGCTGCCGTCGCGGCACGGGCTACCGCATGAGGATCTCCACCACGCCGGCGTTGGCGGCGTTGGGATAGAAATTCGTCACCCAGCCGCTGCCGCCCATGGCGCTCTGCACCTGGTACACCGTCTGCTGCACCTGATAGGACTGTCCTTCAAAGGCGCTCAGCTGCACCACCAGCTCCGTTTTGCCCGCCTGGGCCGCCTCGGTCAGCAAATCGTGCAGGGCGGAGACATTGGTGGCGTGAACGATGTCGATGAGCTGCTGCTCGGTCTTCTTATAGCCGATGGTCACGGTGATCTCGCTGTAATTCCGGGCGGAATCGTCCACGGTGTACTGGATATAGGACACCGCATAGGAGCCCATGGGCGTGTCCTTCTCCACCTCGCGGCAGGCCTTTTCCGCCGCGTCGCCGGCATCCAGCCCCTCCTGGGCGTAATAGAGCCAGATGGTCCCCTCCTCCGCGTGGTTGCCCACGAAGATGAGGATATTGTTCACCAGATCCTGATAGGTATCTGCCCGCAGCACGTCCCGGCCCTCGCCCTCATAATAGGTAGGGCTGTGATCCTTGACCTCGTACCACTCCCGATTCAGCAGGCTGCCGCAGCCAGTCAGCGACGCCGCCAGCAGCGCGCACAGCAGCGCCGCGCACCATCTCTTTACCATGTCCGCGCCCTCCATTCCATCTTGTTACAGCAGCTCCAGCTGCTTCTCCTCGCTGTCCTCCGGCTTCAGGAGCGCACCCGCCGCGGGGATGGTCCGCGTCCGGTAGCGGGCACCGTTGACGATGCCGCATTCCGCCGCGGGAAGCACCTTTTCCAGCCGGTACTTGGGCTTGATGCTCATTACCTGCACGCCCTGGGTAGAACGGGTGGTCTTGGGCGAGAGCAGCGCCGTGTGCACCAGCAGAGCCCGGGGCTCGTTGGTCTCCAGCGCCAGCTCCGTATCCTCCGTCAGGTGTACGGCGCACACCAACGGGAACTTGTCGCAGTAGGCGCCGGTGAGCTTCCGCCGATTGGACACCGTGGCGTAGGCGCTCAGCGCCACACGGGCGGCACGGCCGTTCTCAAAGAAAAACACCACGCTGCCGCTGTAATCGCCCGGCAGGCACAGCCAGATCACATTCTCGCCGGCGTCCATGCCCAGCTTGGCGGGCAGGTAGTCGCCCAGGGCGGAGGCCTTCGTCTCCCCGAACTCGCTGGCGCGGCTCTTGTACACCTGGCACTTATCCGTGAACAGCAGCAGCTCCGTGCTGTTGGCGGCCTCGAAGTACTGCCGCAGGCTGTCGCCCTCCTTGAACTTCTGCTCGCCGGACATCCGCAGGGACTGGGGCGTGATCTTCTTGAAATAGCCCTCCCGGCTCAGGAACAGGTGGACGGGGTAGTCCTCCGCAGGCTCCTCCTCCGGCTCCTCCGGCATCTCGTGACTGTATACGATCTCCGTCCGCCGGGGCACGGCGTACTTCTTCTTCACGTCCTCCAGCTCGTTGATGATGATCTTGCGGATGCGGCCCGGCTTGGCCAGAGTATCCTCCAGGTCCTCGATCTCGTCCTGAAGGGCGCTGGTCTCCGCCACCCGCTTGAGGATGTACTCCTTGTTGATGTTCCGCAGCTTGATCTCCGCCACGTACTCCGCCTGCACCTGATCGATGCCGAAGCCGATCATCAGGTTGGGGATGACCTCGGCTTCCTCCTCCGTCTCACGGATGATCCGGATGGCCCGGTCGATATCCAGCAGGATGCGCTTCAGGCCCTGCAAAAGGTGAAGCTTTTCCTTTTTCTTATTCAGGATGAAGTACACCCGCCGCTTGACGCAGTCGGTGCGCCAGGCGGTCCACTCCTCCAGGATTCCGCCCACGCCCAGCACGCGGGGCATACCGGCGATGAGGATGTTGAAGTTGCAGCTGACGGTATCCTGCAGAGGCGTCAGCCGGTACAGCTTGGCCATAAGCTTGTCCGGGTCCACGCCACGCTTCAGGTCGATGGCCAGCTTCAGGCCGCTGAGGTCCGTCTCGTCGCGCATATCGGCGATCTCCTTGACCTTGCCGGCCTTCACCAGCTCCGCCACCTTGTCCAGAATGGCCTCGATGGTGGTGGAGTAGGGGATCTCGTACACCTCGACGACGTTTTCCTTCTTATCGTACCGCCATCGGGCGCGGACCTTCAGGCCACCGCGGCCGGTGCTGTAAATGGCCCGCAGATCGTCGCCGTCACAGATGATCTGGCCGCCGGTGGGAAAGTCCGGCGCCAGCAGCGTGGAGGCGATATCGTGGGCGGGGTTTTTCAGATAGGCGATGGTGGTATCGCACACCTCACCCAGATTAAAGCCGCAGATCTGGCTGGCCATGCCCACGGCGATGCCCTGGTTGGCGGACACCAGCACATTGGGATAGGTGGTGGGCAGCAGCGCCGGCTCCTTGGTGGTGTTGTCGTAGTTGTCCACAAAGTCCACGGCATCGCAGTCCAGATCGCGGAACAGCTCGGCGCAGATGGGGGCCAGCTTGGCCTCGGTGTACCGGCTGGCGGCATAGGCCATGTCCCGGGAGTACACCTTGCCGAAGTTGCCCTTGCTGTCCACAAAGGGGTGCAGCAGGGATTCGTTGCCCTTGGCCAGGCGCACCATGGTCTCATAGATGGCCTGGTCGCCGTGGGGGTTCAGGCGCATGGTCTGGCCCACGATATTGGCGCTCTTGGTGCGGCTGCCGGTCAGCAGGCCCATTTTGTACATGGTGTACAGCAGCTTTCGGTGGGAGGGCTTGAAGCCGTCGATCTCCGGGATGGCGCGGCTGACAATGACCGACATGGCGTAGGGCATATAGTTCTCGTCCAGCGTGGCGGTGATGGGCTGTTCCACCACAGCGCCCCGCAGGCCCATCACGTTGGGATCGCCCGCGTGCCGTATTTCTTTTTCCTCGGTTTTCTTTTTTGCCATAGGAACGGTGTCCTTTCACTGTCTAAAGCCTGCTGCCGCAGGCCTTTTCTTTATAGCTTTGCACGGAGCAGATGTCCGGAGCACCGGCAAAGGCGTCAGATCTTCCGCCAAGACAAGGCGCAGGGGCGCAGCCATACTTTGTGTATGGCAAGCCGCTGCAACAAAGTATTGGCGCAAAAGATACGCCTTTGTCAGCTTACATCGATCATATCAAGGTACTTATAGCCATTTTCAGCGATATAGTCCTTTCTGCCGGACAGGTTATCGCCCAGCAGCAGGTCAAATACCCGGGCCGTCTCCTCGGCGTCCTCCGGCAGCACCCGGATGAGCCGCCGCGTCTCCGGCGACATGGTGGTCATCCACATCATCTCCGGGTCGTTCTCGCCCAGTCCTTTGGAGCGCTGGACATTGACCTTCTTGCCCTCCAGCTTTTTGAGAATATCCGCCTTCTCCTTCTCAGAGTAGGCGAACCAGGTCTTCTCGCCGGACTTCTCTTTGCAGGTGATCTCGAACAGGGGCGTCTCGGCGATATAGACGTAGCCCTCCCGGATCAGGGTGGGGCACAGCCGGTAGATCATGGTCAGGATCAGCGTGCGGATCTGGAAGCCGTCCACGTCGCCATCGGTGCAGATGACCACCTTGCTCCAGCGGAGGTTGCTCAGGTCAAACTGGTTCAGGTCCTTGACGGCCTTGCCGCTGACCTCCACGCCGCAGCCCAACACCTTCATCAGGTCGGTGATGACGTCGCTTTTGAAGATACGGGGATAGTCCGCCTTCAGGCAGTTGAGGATCTTGCCGCGGACGGGCATGAGGCCCTGAAATTCCGCGTCGCGGGACTGCTTGCAGGCGCCCAGGGCGGAGTCGCCCTCCACGATGTATATCTCGCGGCGCTCCACGTCCTTGGTACGGCAGTCCACGAACTTCTGCACCCGGTTGGCAATGTCGATCTTCTCGGTAAGCTTTTTCTTCTGGTTGATGCGGGTGCGCTCCGCCGTCTCGCGGCTGCGCTTGTTGATGAGCACCTGAGCGGCGATCTTCTCCGCCGCGTCACGGTTCTCGATGAAGTATATCTCCAGCCGGCTGCGAAGGAACTCCGTCATGGCCTCCTGGATGAACTTGTTGGTGATGGCCTTCTTGGTCTGGTTTTCGTAGCTGGTCTGGGTGGAAAAGCTGCTGCTGACCAGGATCAGGCAGTCCTGCACGTCCGGGAAGGTGATCTTGGCCTCGCCCTTGACGTACTTGTTGTTGTCCCGCAGGTATTTGTCGATGGCCGACACCATGGCCGAGCGGGTGGCCTTCTCCGGGCTGCCGCCGTGTTCCAGGAAGCTGGAGTTGTGGTAGTATTCGCACAGGGCGGTCTTGTTGGAGAAGCACAGCGCCACGCTGAGCTTCACCTTGTACTCCGGCTTGTCCGGCCGATCCCGGCCCCGGCGCTCCGCCTCCCAGTACACCGGCTCCGTCAGGGCATCCAGACCCGCCAGCTCCCGGATGTAATCCTCGATACCGTGCTCGTAGACGAACTCTTCTGTCTCGAACTTTCCGGCGGCTGTCTCGTTTTTCAGCCGGAAGGTCACGCCGGCGTTGACCACCGCCTGCCGCCGCATCACGTCCCGGTAGTAGTCCACGGGGATATCGATGTCGGTAAACACATCCAGATCCGGCAGCCAGCGGATGGTGGTGCCTGTACGCTTCTTATTGCCGGTCTGTTCGCTGACCTCCAGCTTGCCCACGATCTCACCGCGCTCAAAGTGCAGGCGGTACTCCTTCCCGTCGCGCCAGACGGTCACGTCCATATAGCGGGAGGCGTACTGGGTAGCGCAGGAGCCCAGGCCGTTCAGGCCCAGGGAGAACTCGTAGTTCTCGCTGTTCTCGTTGTCGTACTTGCCGCCGGCGTACAGCTCACAGAACACCAGCTCCCAGTTGTAGCGTCCCTCTTTTTCGTTCCAGTCCACCGGGCAGCCCCGACCCTGGTCCTCCACCTGGATGGACCGGTCGGCGAACCGGGTCACGGTGATGAGCTTGCCGTGGCCGCCCCGGGCCTCGTCAATGGCGTTGGACAGTATCTCGAATACCGCGTGCTCGCAGCCCTCCAACCCATCGGAGCCAAAAATGACGCCGGGCCGCTTCCGTACCCGGTCCGCCCCTTTCAGACTGGAGATACTTTCATTATCATAAGTCGCTTTCTTTGCCATATCTATCCTCCGGTGTATACCGATCACAATTCATTATACATTATATAGTATCGGCAGGCGTTTTGCAAGCGCTCACACGCCCCATTCCCCGCCGCTTCCGCAAGAAATGTTAGGCCCCCTGAAATATTGACTGGTTTACACAAAAAATAACCCGGCCGCAACCGGGCGCAGCCCTTTGTGTATAGGGTTTTGCACAGTTTCCACACCTTTTTCCACCAGCGTTATGTTACCTGATAATTCTCGTAAAAAGTTGCAAAAACACAGTTAATAGACATAATCAGGCGGCTTTTACTCTTATGCGTGTATACTTGCGTGCATATTCATTTGCTGCACACGCTTATCGGACGACACGCTGTTGAACAATCGTGAAACCCCCTGTCCCCCAGGGCTTTTCGCCCACGCCCCTGACAAACTGCACAACCGGACAACGGCGGCGCGGCGCAACTTTTCCGTCACGGCGCAAAAAAGCCTCTTGCGCTCTCCCAGCAGGTGTGCTATGATATGAACACAGTTGTTCGCAAGCGGCGGACACAGGGAGGAGCAATATGGAGAAACAGAAATTTTACTTAGTCGCCGCCGACGCTCTGCCGGAGGTCTTTCTCCGGGTAGCAGAGGCCAAACGGATGCTGCAGGTAGGCGAGGCCGCCACCGTGGGCGACGCTGCCCGCCAGGTGGGCATCAGCCGCAGCGCCTTCTATAAATACAAGGATGCCGTACAGCCCTTCCAGAATATGCACGCGGGGCATATCATCACCTTTTATGCCCTGCTGAAGGACAACCCCGGCGTGCTGTCCAACTACCTGTCCATCTTCGCCAATTCCGGCGCCAACATCCTGACCATCAACCAGACCATCCCCACCAACGGCTGCGCCGGCGTGACCATCTCCGCGGAGACGGGCGATATGTCCGAGGAGCTGGATGATCTGATGACCCGTGCCGCCGCGGCGGAGGGCGTGCTCAAATTTGAGATTATGGCGGGATAATGCTCAGACGCAAAAAAGCAGGCACACTATGTGTGCCTGCTTTTTTTGCAAGAAATATCCCCCCGGCTGACGCCGGGGGGATGCGTATTGCAGGGAGTTACTCCGCCTTGGGAGCCTCAGCGGCCTCGGCAGCAGCCTTGGCAGCGGCGGCCTTCTTCTCGGCAGCGGCCTTCTGCGCGGCCTTGAACTTCTCCTTCTCCTCGGGCGTGGGGATAGGCTCAATGGCGTTGCGCGGGCAGGCCTTGGCGCACATAGTGCAGTTCTTGCACTTGCTGTAGTCGATAACGGCCACGTTGTCCACAACGTGGATGGCGTCGAACTTACAGGTACGCTCACACATACCGCAGGCGATGCAGCTGTTGGCGCAGACCTTGGTAACGGCGGGGCCCTTGTCCTTGTTGGAGCAGTTGACAAACACCTTCTGCTTGTAGGGCACCTCCACGATCAGGTGGTGCGGGCAGGCAGCGCGGCAGGCACCGCAGTTGGTGCACTTCTCCTTGTCCACCACGGCAACGCCGTTTTCGACATGGATGGCGTCGAACTTACAGGCCGCCACGCAGGAGCCGAAGCCGAAGCAGCCGTAGCGGCAGGCCTTGGCATCGCCGCCGCAGACCTTGGTGGCCGCCAGACAGTCCTTCACGCCGCGGTACTCGAAGTTATCCTTGGCGTTGCAGCCGCCGTTGCACAGCACGTGCGCCACCATCTTGTCGCCGGAGGGAGCCTCCATGCCCATGATGGCGGCGATCTTCGCCGCGTTCTCGGGGCCGGCGGGGGCGCAGGCGGTGACGGGGGCCTTACCGGCCAGGATCGCCTCGGCGCAGCCGCCGCAGCCGGGATAGCCGCAGCCGCCGCAGTTGGCGCCGGCCAGACATGCCTGGATCTCAGGCAGACGGGGATCGACCTCGACCTCGAAGACCTTAGCGGCAACAGCGAGGATCAGACCGAACACAATGGCGAGTACGCCCAGAACGGCGATCGCGTAAACAATAGTCATAGTTCCTTACCTCCTTACCAGACCTTCAGGCCGCTGAAGCCCATGAAAGCCAGCGCCATCAGGCCGGCGGTGACCAGCGCGATGGGGAAGCCGTCAAAGGCCTTGGGGTTGTCGCCGGAGACCTCCAGCTGCTCGCGGACAGCCGCGAACAGGAAGATGGCCAGCAGGAAGCCCAGACCGCCGGTGATGCCGTAGACCACGGACTCGATGAAGTTGTAGTCATTCTGGGTATTCAGCAGCGCCACGCCCAGCACGGCGCAGTTGGTGGTGATCAGGGGCAGGTAGACGCCCAGGGCGGTGTACAGGGTGGGGATGTTCTTCTTCAGGAACATTTCCACAA
>OICL01000625.1_pt1 | contig 17261 bp, 19 predicted proteins | sample 1581231 | NCBI WGS metagenome assembly OICL01 (sample SAMEA3882542, study PRJEB24775) | human gut metagenome | biome: human-associated habitat; feature: intestine environment; material: feces | place: Netherlands | collected 2009/2010 | reverse complement strand
GGCCATGTATGCCGTCCGCTGCCCGCTGTACGCGGCCTGCGCCCATTATCGGGTGCCCGATGGCACTGTGGACCAAATGAAAGATTTTATTCTGCGACTATGGAGGGATACGCCATGAAGCTGCTCATCCTCAACGGCCCCAACCTGAACCTGTTGGGCCAGCGGGAGCCGGACATCTACGGCAGGCAGAGCTATGACGATTTATGTAAACTGATTTACGAGCACGCCGCCGCCGTGGGCTGCCAGGTGGAGCTGTTCCAGTCTAACCATGAGGGCACGCTTATCGACGCTATCCAGGCCTCCCGGGCCGGCTTCGGCGGCATCGTCATCAACCCTGGGGCCTACGCGCATTACAGCTACGCCATCTATGATGCTCTGCGCTGCGCCCCCGTCCCGGCGGTGGAGGTGCATATCTCCGATATCAACGCCCGCGAGCCCTTCCGGGCTGTGTCCGTCACCGCGCCGGCCTGCGTTAGAGTCATCACCGGCCACGGACTTGCCGGCTATCTCGAAGCCATGGACTATCTGCTCCAACACACCAATGACACTGCGGCTGCGCCCACCTGCGGCTGCACTGGGGAGGCACTTGTATGACCAACAAAAAGCTCTATCTTATCGGCGACCCCGTGGATCATAGCCTTTCGCCGCTGCTCCACGGCGCCATGATCGCCCAGACCGGCGTACACTACACCTATGAAGTCCGCCGCGTTCAGCCCCGCGATCTGGCTGACTTCGTGGCCGAGGCCAAGGCCGGCGGCTGTGCCGGGTTCAACGTCACCATGCCCCACAAGGAGGCCATCCTGCCGCTGCTGGATGAGCTGAGCCCTGCGGCGGCCGCCTGCGGTGCGGTGAACACCGTCTGCATCAAAAACGGCCGTGCCATCGGCTATAACACTGACGGCCGGGGATTTGTGGACAGCCTGCGCGCCCGCGGCCTGGAGCCGGAGGGCAAGACCGTGCTGCTGCTGGGTACCGGCGGCGCCGGAGACGCCATCTGTGATGCGCTGGTCGGCGCAGGTGTGAAAAAGATTTTCGTCACCAACCGCAGCGTCTATCCGGCCCAGGATCTGGCCGCGCGTTACCCGGATAAGGCGCAGTTCATCTACTTCGGCATTTTCCCCGTCCGCCATGCCATGGCCGAGAGCGACCTGTTCATCAACGCCACCTCTCTGGGCATGGCCGGCATGAAGGAGTTTTCCGACCTGAGCTTCCTGCGTGACGCCCCGGCAGGCGTCACCGTCTACGATCTGGTCTATAACCCCCGACAGACCATGCTGCTGCGCGAGGCCGAAAAGCGCGGCCTGCCCACCGTGTCCGGCATCGACCTGCTGCTCTACCAGGCGGCCCGTGCCTTCAAGATGTTCACCGGCAAGGACGTGGATATGCCCGCCCTGTTCTCGGCGCTGGAGGGCAAACTGGACTGAGGTTGACACCCGTCCCGCGCGGTTATATAATACCCGAAGGCTTTTCACCTTTTCTTTGAGGTATTTTCTATGAACTTTCGATTGCTCTCACACACAATGGGCTACATCCTGTGGGTCGAGGCAGGCTTCCTGCTGCTGCCGGCACTGACGGCCTGTATTTATGCCGAGACCTGCTGGCAGCAGTTTCTGCTGACGGCGCTGCTCTGTGCCACAGCGGGCACGGTGCTGCATCTGATCCCGGTGAAAAAGGCACAGATGCACAGCCGCGACGGGTTCGTGGCCGTGGCGCTCAGCTGGGTGCTGCTGTCCCTGTTCGGGGCGTTGCCCTATGTGTTCACCGGCGCCATGACCAGTTATATCGACGCCCTGTTCGAGACGGTCTCCGGCCTGACCACCACCGGCTCGTCCACCTTCACCGCTGTGTCCCATCTGCCCCGCAGCGTGCTGCTGTGGCGCTCGCTGACCCAGTGGATGGGCGGCATGGGTGTGCTGGTGCTGTTCCTGGCGCTGACGCCCCGCATGGGCGAGGGCGCGGTGTTCCTCATGCGCGCCGAAAGCCCCGGCCCCATCAAGTCCAAGCTGGTGCCCAAGGTGGGCGGTACCGCCAAGATACTCTATCTGATCTATGTGGTGCTGACCCTCTGTGAGGTGCTGGCCCTGCGTCTGGCGGGCGAGAGCTGGTTCTCCGCCGTCTGCCACAGCTTTACCACCATGGCCACCGGCGGCTTCTCGATTTATGATACCTCCCTAGCGGGCGCGTCCAAGGCGGTCATGTGGATCGTCACCGTGTTCTCCTTCCTGGCCGGCGTGAATTTCTCCCTGATGTTTCTGGCCGTTCGCGGCAAGCTGAAGGAGGTGCTCCGCAGCGAGGAACTGCGGATCTACGTCGGTATCGTGGCGGCGGCCACGTTGCTGCTGTGCATTAACCTGCGGGTGCAGGCGGGGGTGCCCTTCCGGGATTCCATCACCGACGCCGCCTTCCAGACTGTTACCATCATCACCACCACGGGCTTTGCCACTGTGGACTTCGCCCTGTGGCCTACCTTCTGCCGCATGGCACTGGTGATGCTGATGTTCACCGGCGCCTGCGCCGGCTCCACCTCCGGAGGCATCAAGATATCCCGCGTCGCCATTCTCTGCAAGAGCCTGAAGCGGGAGCTGAAGCGGCTGGCGCACCCCCACCATGTCAGCGTGCTGAAGGTGGACGGACAGGCCGTGGAGGAGCGGGTCGTCTCCTCCGCCGGCGCGTTTATCGCGGCATACCTGCTGGTGCTGCTGGCGGGCGCACTGGTGGTCAGCTGGGACAACTACGGCTTTCAGGAGTCCTTCGCCGCCTCTCTGACCTGTATCAGCAATGTGGGCCCCGGTCTGGGCATCCTCGGCCCCATGGAGAATTTCTCCATCCTCTCGCCCCTGAGCAAGCTGGTGCTGTCGCTGGAGATGCTCATGGGCCGTCTGGAGCTGATGCCCCTGCTGGCGCTGTTCCTGGGCAGCACCTGGCGTGACTGACGCAAAAAAGCACCCCGCGGGGGTGCTTTTGTCATTTCTGCGCTGTGCAGTATGCCTCATATTTTTCCTGGAGCCAGGCCTTCAGCGTCTCCACGCCCGCCTCGTCCCAGGTGAAATCCCGTTCCTCCTTGTCCTGCGCCAGCTCGTAGCACACATTGCTGTATACGGCGGTGTGCAGGAGGCCAGCATCCTTATCCCCATCGAAGCGATAGCGGAACTCCCCGATGGAGCCGGTGTATATGAACGCCCGATTGAACCAGTTGGGCGTCAATTCTGCGAATTGTGGGTGCATGACGGTCGCTCCTTTCGTTTATCATAGGGATGATACCACAAAACCGACGGACTGTACAGGCAAAAATTTGCCGCTGCTCGCCGAAGGACTTGAAAACAGACCAAACGTATGGTACAATATGCCTGCATATTCAGGGGCACCGCCCCTTGGCAAAGTGAGGGAATAGCGTATGAAAAACGCAGTCAAACGTATCGGTGTGCTGACCAGCGGCGGCGACGCCCCCGGCATGAACGCCTGCATCCGCGCCGTGGTCCGCAGCGCCAACGCCCGGGGCATCGAGTGCGTGGGCATCCGCCGCGGCTATCAGGGCCTGATCTCCGGCGACATTGTCGAGATGGACAACGCCAGCGTCAGCCGCATCATCAACCGCGGCGGCACCATCCTGTACTCCGCCCGCTGTGACGAGTTCCGCACCAAGGAGGGGCAGGAGAAGGCCTACGCCACCTGCAAGCTCATCGGTCTGGACGGCCTGGTGGCCATCGGCGGCGACGGCACATTCCGCGGCGCGCAGGACCTGTCCAAGTTCGGCATTTCCGTGGTGGGTATCCCCGGCACCATCGACAACGACATCGTCTGCACCGACTACACCATCGGCTTCGACACCGCGGCCAACACCGCCGTGGAGTGTATGGACAAGCTCCGCGACACCATGCAGTCCCACGAGCGCTGCTCCGTGGTGGAGGTCATGGGCCACCGCGCCGGTTATCTGGCGCTGTATGTGGGCGTGGCCATCGGCGCCACCGCCGTGCTGGTGCCCGAGCGCCCCTACGACTTTGAAAAGCACGTGGCTGAGAAGATCCGCCGCGCCCGCATCAGCGGCAAAACCAATTTCATGATCGTGGTGGCCGAGGGCGCCGCCAGCGGCATGGCCGTGGGCGAGCAGATCAAAAAGGAGCTGGGGCTGGATCCCCGCGTCACCATTCTGGGCCACATCCAGCGGGGCGGCAGCCCCACAGCCAAGGACCGCGTCACCGCCACCCGCATGGGCTACGAGGCGGTGCAGCTGCTGGCGGAGGGCAAGACCAACCGCATCGTCTGCGCCAAGGGCGACCGGATCAGCAACGTGGACATTGACGAGGGCCTGGCCATGACCAAGACCCTGAACCACGAGGAGTTCGAGGTCATGACCGTCATGACCGGAAGATAAGGAAAAGAGCAAAAAAGAGACGCGCCGCAGCGCGTCTCTTTCTGTTTACTCAGCATTGTAAGCAGGAATTGATTTTCAGTGCACAGTGATGTACACTGAGAACATGAGCGGATTCTTAAATGGAAAGTTGAACCACTTGATTGAAAAAATAGAAAGGGGAGAGCTAATGGTGGGGTATTCCGTTACAGGAAGGGTCAAGTCAGTAAAACAACCGTGGGGTGGCTATATTAGGCCTAAGCAGTTCTCTGTGACGACTATCGGAGAGGGACAAGAAGGGCTAAGCCCCTATGAAAGTGTGCACGCCAGCCTTATGGGGATGGCGGTTGACTATCTAACAAGATTTATGTTGGGAGCAAAGGCAGAGGATGCATTTACTATTTCTATGAAAGGAGCTTTGATCATTAGAGAAAGCAGAAAAGCGGAAAAATTGCTGGCTAAAATCAGGGGGCTGGATGATGAATCGATTACTTGCGCGATTAAGCTGGCGGGATATGATGTGTGCTATAGATCCTCACCGCTTGCATATAAAAGCGTTGACTGGATATTGGTTGATAAGTCAACAATAGGAAATGTTCGGATTATGGTCGAACGGTCTTTGAAGTTTGTCGAGGAGTATGGTCCGATAATTTTGGAAGGATTCACATTCGAGGGCGGATATACCGATATAGTGCAGGCAGGCGATGGAGATTTCATTACGGAGGATACTTTGTGGGACTTTAAGGTTACTTCTACATCAATAACGACGAGACACACCTTGCAGTTGCTTATGTACTGGAGGATGGGGCTTCGCTCTGTACATCCGGAGTTTGAAAAAATTGAATACCTTGGGATATATAATCCGCGTTTGAACCGGGTTTATAGATTATTCGTGAAAGATGTACCCGAAGAGGTGATACATACGGTGGAAAGAGATATTATTGGCTATGCGGATTAAAGCCCAAGAGAACGAAAAGAGGCAGGACCATTCCTGCCTCTTCCCTTATTCCATCTCCGGCCGTTCGTCGCCCATGAAGAACACCGCCACGGTGCCCTGTCCGGCATGGCTGCCGATGATGGTGCCGATGTCGCACAGGCGTACCTTTCCCTTCAGCTTCGGAAAACGGTCCTCCACGGCGTCCATGACCAGCCGGGCGTCCTCCGGGCACTGGCTGTGGCAGATAAAGCACTTGCCGTCATAGTCCCGGCCGCCCTGGGCGTGCTGCTCCATGGTGTCCACCGTAGTCTCCACGGCTTTTTTCTTGCCCCGCACCTTGCTGTATGCCTTGATGGCGCCCTTGTCGTCCAGCCGCATGATGGGGCAGATGTTCAGCACTGTGGCTACCGTGGCCGCCGCGCCGGATACCCGGCCTGTCCGCCGGAACTGGGTCATATCGCTGGAGAAGAACTGGTGATGCACCTTGTTCCGGTTGTCCAGCACCCACTGGGCCACGGTGTCGATGTCCTCGCCCGCGTCCCGCATATCGGCGGCGTAGTCCACCAGCAGGCCGTAGCCGCTGGAGGAGCACAGGGAGTCGATGACGATCAGCTTTTGCCCGGGGTACTTGTCCTTCAGCTCTGCTGCCGCCAGATAGGCGTTGTTCACCGAGCAGGACTGCCCGGATGTGAATGCGATGTGCAGCACATTGCCGCCCTTCTGCAGCAGGCGCTCGAAGAAGTCCATATACCCCGCTACGTTGATCTGACTGGTCTGGGGCAGCTTGCCCGCCTTCAGAAAGCCGTAAAACCGGGGCAGCGCCGCCGGATCGCGGCCCATATCGTCGTCATAGGTCTGTCCGTCCACCACGTAGGTGTAAAACAGCACGGGGATGTCCCGGCTCTCCATGTACGAATAAGGCAGGTCCACCGTGGAGCAGCAGCTCAGTGTAAATTTCCGTTCCATTATTTCTCCTTTTTACTCCTTTGTTCTGCTGTGTCTGCGGCAGGGAAAGGGGGCACGCAGAACGCCCATTTGTAATACAAGTTCATTATATGGCCCTGCCTGTTTTTGTCAATATGCGCTTTTCACGGATTGCAAAAATCGATGGGATACGCTATAATAACCACCTGACTACAATACAGGGAGCGATCCGTTATGATACTCGTACTGCAAAAGAACACCCCGGAGCCTGCCATCCGCCAGCTGCTGGCCCAGCTGGCTCTGCAAAACGTCAAGGGCGGCTGCGTAGCGGGGGAGACATCCATCCTTCTGCCCCTGGTGGGGGAGACGTGGCGGCTGGACCCCGCCGCGCTTCAGGCCCTGCCCTATGTGCAGGAGGCCCGCCGTCTGACCCCGGCCTATCACCTGGCCGCCCGGAGCGCTCATCCGGAGAATACCGTGGTGCCGGTGGGCGATGTCCGCGTGGGCGCGGATTTCTGCCTGATCGCAGGGCCCTGTGCCGTGGAGTCCGCATACCAGATACAGACCGTCGCCGCCGCCGTAAAGGGAGATGCCCCATGTATGACCGTCTATGTCAACGACAAGCTGGCCGTTTGTCTGAACGCCGTCAACGCCGACGGGGCCGTCATGCTCCGCGGAGGCGCCTTCAAGCCCCGCACCTCACCCTACACCTTCCAGGGTCTGGGTGAGCAGGGCGCGGCGCTGCTGGTGCAGGCCGGCCGTGATACGGGCCTGCCCACCGTTACCGAGATCACCGATCCCGCCCAGCTGGACACGCTGGCTGATGTGGACGTGCTGCAGGTGGGTGCGCGCAATATGCAGAACTTCGCCCTGCTGAAGGCTCTCGGCCGTACCCGCAAACCCATCCTGCTCAAGCGCGGCACCTCCGCCACGGTGGAGGAGCTGCTGCTGTCCGCGGAGTATATCCTGTCCGGCGGCAATACGCAGGTCATTCTCTGCGAGCGTGGTATCCGCAGCGGCCTGACCCCCGCCCGCGCCGCCCTGGATGTGTCCGCCGTTCCGGTGCTGAAGCGCCTGACCCATCTGCCGGTCATTGTGGACCCCAGCCACGCCGCGGGCCGCGCCGATCTGGTGGAGCCGCTGGCGCTGGCCGCTGTGGCCGCCGGGGCCGACGGACTGTTGGTGGAGGTCCATGACCGCCCCGCCACCGCCCTGTCCGACGGCGCCCAGTCCCTTACCCCCGCCGCCTTCGCCCAGCTGGCCCAAAAGGTCCGCTGCCTCCGCGAAGCCCTGCAATAAGCAAAAACGACCGCCTCGGCGGTCGTTTTTTACATCCAGCAGCCCAAGGCCTTTTTCCACGGCCGGTACAGCCCGTAGCCGATCAGCCCGCCGGCTGTGTTGCAGATAAGGTCGGTGATGTCCGACATCCGTGCTGTGGGCAGCAGAGGCTGGACCAGCTCGATGCACAGGCTCAGCAGAAACGCCGCCCCCACCGTACGGAACACCCCTGCCTTTCCCCGGCGCACCACCGGCCACAGAATGCCGAAGGGCACCGTCATCAGTACGTTCAGCAGCAGCTGCCTTTCCGCGTTGCCGTACCCCAGCCGCAGATCCCGGAACGGCTCCAGTACCATGGGCGCGTAGGCATGGTGTATTCCCAGCATGGAGAGCACCGGCAGAACCGTCACCCACAGCACGCCCAGCATATACACGCTGAACACCGTGTACACCAGCACCCGCCGCCGACCTTGCTTTTTCCACCGGCCCAGCAGCAGGAGATACAGCCCCAGCAGTACGATAAGGTCCGGTGTGTACCTGGGCAGCGCCCGTATGAAAATGTCCGCCATGGCCGCACCTCCCATCAGTATAGTATGCCCTATTATGCCCGCCTGTCCCGTGAAAGTCAACCCGGTCAAGCAAATCATAAGGCCCCCACCGTCAGGCGGGGGGCGTGAGGGGAGCGCAAATGCACGTCCGGGGGGACAGCTTTGAAAAATCTCCGATCTTCAGCATGGGAGTACCTCCATCGTCTTTCCTTGAGCTTGTACCTATCCTATACCCTTCCACCATGGCAGAGTCAATAGGGGATATGAAAAAAATTTCCCCGCACGCAGGCGGGGAAAATGTATGTCATTCCGCCGGGATCCGCACGGTGAATGTGCTGCCCTGCCCGGGCACGCTCTCCACCTCCGCCGTACCGCCGTGGAGCCGTGCGATCTGGCGTACCATGTACAGCCCCAGCCCGGTGCCCTCGCCGCCGCTGCGGGCCGCGTCCACCTGATAGAAGCGCTGCCATATCTTTTCCTGCTGGTCCGGCGGGATGCCCGCGCCATCGTCGCTGACGGACAGCACGGCGCAGCTGCCCGTCCGGCGGACGGTCACACGGACGTGTCCGCCGTCGCTGCCGTACCGGAAGGCGTTGGAAATGAGATTGTTCAGCAGCCGGGTCATCAGTATCACGTCCATCCGTGCCTCCACGTTCTCCGGCGCGTCGCAGGTCAGGACCACGCCCTCCGGCGCGATCATTTTCTGCTGCTCGCATACCGCCTCCGCCAGCGCTGTCAGGTCGCCGCGCTCCATGCAGGTCTTCTGGGTGCCCTGTTCCAGCCGCGTGATATGCAGCAGCTGCCCGATGAGCCGGGACATTTGCTCCGCCTGCCGATGAATGACCGTCATGCCCTCGACGTAGTCCTCTGTGGTCTCCGCTGTACGCTCCAGCGTCTCACATTCTGCCAGGATCACCGTCACCGGCGTCCGCAGCTCGTGGCTGGCGTCCGAGGTAAACTGCGCCTCCGCCTTAAAGGAGCGTTCCAGCCGGTCAAACATATCGTCAAAGGTCCCCGCCAGCCGGTTGATCTCACTCCTGCCTCTGGGCAGGCCGATGCGCCGCGACAGGTCCTCGCCGCCGGAGATGCTCTCCACCGCCGCGATGACCTTCTCCATAGGCTTGAAGGAGCTGCTGGAGATGAGCCAGCCGCCGCCCACGCTCAGCACCACCAGCGCCGGCAGCACCGACCACGCCAGCGGCACGATGACCTCCATCACGCTGCCCCGGGCCGCGCTGTCGATGGTGCCCCGTACCCACAGGCCGCTGCCGCCGATCTCCAGCCAGCAGTCGTACACCAGATACGTCCCGCCGCTGCTGCCGACGACGGTGTGCAGCGCGTTTTTCTCCTTCGGCGCGCCGTCCGATACCTCCGCCGGCGCTGTGCCGAACAGCCGCTGTCCGTCCTCGTCGAAGATCTCCGTGTACACCCCGTGGGCGTACTGCTCCACGTCGCTGAAATCCCAGCCTCCGTGGTCGAATTCCACATCGTCGGCGTTCCGGTCCACCATGTACAGCAGCTCTGCCTCCGGCGGCCGCGTTACGGTGTTGCGGTTCATCAGCATCACGAACACCAGCATCAGCGCCGTGATGGCGATCATCAGCAGGGAGAACCACAGGGTCATCCGCCATTTGATGGATATGTTCCTCATGCATCCTCCTTCAGCACCCAGCCCATGCCCCGCACCGTGTGCAGCAGCTTGCGCTCCCCGGGCAGCTCCAGCTTCTTCCGCAGATAGCTGATGTATACGTCCACCACATTGGTGCCCCCGGCGTAGTCCAGGCTCCACAGATTGTCCTCGATCTGCTGCCGGGACAGTACCACGCCCTTGCTGCGGATAAGGTATTCCAGCAGCGCATATTCCCTGGCGGACAGTTCCAGCGTCCGGCCGCCCCGCTTCGCTGTCCGCGCGGCGGTATCCACCGTCAGATCGGCCAGGGTGTACACATTGGTGCTGCCGCTGCCTTTTTTCCGGGTCAGTACCCGCAGCCGTGCCAGCAGCTCGTCCAGGGCAAAGGGCTTGATGAGGTAGTCGTCTGCGCCCGCGTCCAGCCCGTCTACCCGGTCGGCTACGGCGTCCCGGGCTGTCAGCAGCAGCACCGGCAGGGCGCTGCCCCGGGCGCGCAGCGTCCGCAGCACCGTCAGTCCGTCCACACGCGGCATCATGATGTCCAGCACCGCCGCGTCATAGGCGGCCGCGTCCAGATAGGCCAGCGCCTCCGCACCGTCCGGTACGCCGTCCACGGTGTAGCCCGCCGCCGTCAGGTTCTTCACCAGCATCCGCCGCAGCTCCGGCTGGTCCTCCGCGATAAGAATACGCATACGCCGTGTCCTCCTCCACAAACTGCCGTCCGGCAGCAGAAAAAATGCCCCGCCCGCCCATCGGCGGGACCTCTCGCTCACACCCAGTATACCAGAAAGTGTTTTCCCTGACAACCCTTACGCCGTCAGCATGGGCAGGTCGGCGGCGTCCACACCGCTGTACTTCCGGGTCAGATAGTCCTCGATATACGCCGCCTCCTCCACGGAGCGCAGGTCGGCGAAGCTCTCCAGCTGCTTTTCATAGCTGGCGGACACGGTCAGCGTCTCGCCGCAGTGGATCAGCTTCAGCACCACGCCGTTGTCCAGGGTGCGGCTGCTCTCCAGCGCGTAGTTGACGGGGGAAGCCTTTTTGATGATGTGAAAATGTTTCATATTCTTTACCTCCTGAAACCGTATTGTATATGTAGATGGCCTTGTGTTGATGTGTTGTGTACTTCCTTAGGATAGCCTTATCTTACGTCCGGTTTATTAGAGGAGCATTAAAGAAATGAAAATAATTTTTGAACGTCCCGCCCTGCCGCTTTTCAAATCCCGCCCGCGGTGGTACAATACCCATAACAGAAATTTTGCCGATAAGGAGGCATTCCCTATGAAAAAGTCTGTTCTCCGTTCCTACGCCCGTCTCATCGCCCGCACCGGCGTCAACATCCAGAAGGGGCAGGAGGTGTTCATCGCCGCCGACCTGGACCAGCCGGAGTTCGTGGCCATACTGGTGGACGAGTGCTATAAATGCAAGGCCAAAAAGGTCGTGGTGGACTGGAACTACCAGCCCCTGCAGAAGCTCCACGTCCGTCACCGCAGCCTGACCACGCTCTCCAGAGTGGAGGACTACGAGTTGGCCCGCTGGCAGCACTATGTGGATACCATTCCCTGCCGCATCTACCTGCTCTCCGAGGACCCGGACGGCCTGAAGGGCATCGACCAGGAGAAGCTGGCCAAGAGCCAGCAGGCCAAGTTCCCCGTCATCAAGCCCTACCGCGACCAGATCGAGAACAAGTACCAGTGGTGTATTGCCGCTGTCCCCGGCGAGGCCTGGGCAAAAAAGCTGTTTCCCGGTCTGCGTAAGTCTCAGGCAGTGGAGAAGCTGTGGGAGGCCATCCTCTCTACCTCCCGCGCGCTGGAGGGCGATCCCCAGGCCAACTGGGCGGCCCACAACAAGGACATCCACGACCGCCGCGACTACCTGAACAGCCTGCACATCCACCAGCTGCGCTACAGAAGCGCCACCGGCACCGACTTCACCGTGGGTATGATCCCCGAGGCCCATTTCTGCGGCGGCAGCGAGCGCAGCCTGCAGGGCATTGTCTTCAACCCCAATATCCCCTCCGAGGAGTGCTTCATCTCCCCCAAGCGGGGCGAGGCCGAGGGTATCGTCTACGCCACCAAGCCACTGAGCTATCAGGGGCAGCTCATCGACAAGTTCTGGATTCGCTTCCACGCGGGCAAGGCTGTGGAGTGGCACGCCGAGCAGAACAACGACCTGCTGACCAAGCTTATCACTATGGACGAGGGCAGCGCCTATCTGGGCGAGTGCGCCCTGGTGCCCTACGACAGTCCCATCCGCCAGTCCGGACTGCTGTTCTACAACACGCTGTTCGACGAAAACGCCGCCTGCCATCTGGCCCTGGGCATGGGCTTTGCCGACACCATTAACGACTTTGAGCACAAGACCTTGGCCGAGTGCCGCGCCCTGGGCGTCAATGACTCCATGATCCACGAGGACTTTATGATCGGCTCCGAGGATATGGACATCGACGCCGTCTGCGAAAACGGCGATGTGGTCCCCGTGTTCCGCCATGGCAACTGGGCCTTCTGAAACAACAAATATCCCCCGGCGGCAGCCGGGGGATATTTCTTTTCTGCTGATGCATATACTCTCCCAAAAGCAAAAGGGAGGAACGACCATGGCACAGATCGAACCCATCACCTGGTTCCGTAATGCCCACCCGGAGCAGGGCAGCCTGCGGGTGCAGGTATCCGCCGCCCAGGGGATATTCCCCATCCCCGGCGCATCCGTGGAGGTCTACCGCGACTTCGGCGCGGTGCGGGAGACGTTCTACTCCGGCGTGACCGACAGCTCCGGCATTGCCGACAGGATACTGCTGCCGGCCCTGCCGGCATCCCTGGGGCTGTCGTCGGACACGGCGGGCATCAGCGGCACCGCCTACACCGTGGCGGTGAGCCACCCGGACTACCACTGTCCGGAGCACCAGCAGGTGCTGGTGTTTCCCTGCATCGAGTCCGTGCTGGCGGTGACGCTGCCACCGCAGCGAGAGGAGGGCTGAGCCGTGCCCTATCCCGTTATTCCGGAGTACATCACCGTCCATCTGGGCGCGCCGGACGCCCCGGCGGAGAACGTCACCGTCACCTTTCCCCGCTATATCAAGGGCGTGGCCGCCAGCGAGATATACCCCACCTGGAACGAGAGCGCCATCCGCGCCAACGTGCTGGCCCAGATCTCCGTGGCGCTGAACCGGGTCTACACCGAGTTCTACCGCAGCCGCGGCTACGATTTCGACATCACCAACAACACCCAGTACGATCAGGCATTCTCCCCGGATAAGGAGACGTTCGAGAACATCAACGCCATCGTGGACGACATTTTCAACAACTACATCGTCCGCCGGGGTAACGTGGAGCCGCTGTACGCCCAGTTCTGCGATGGCGTCCGCACCCAGTGCCGGGGCCTGTCCCAGTGGGGCAGCCAGGAACTGGCCGCCCAGGGGAAAACACCCTATGAGATACTGCAATACTACTACGGTCAGGACATCGACCTGGTCACCAACGCTCCGGTGGGGGACAGCACCCCCTCGTACCCCGGCCGGCCGCTGACCGTGGGCAGCGTGGGCGAGGACATCCGCACCATCCAGCGGGAGCTGAACCGCATCCGCAAGAACTATCCCGCCATCCCCGCTATCGCCGAGACCAACGGCGTCTTCGGCGCGGATACCGCCGCCGCCGTCCGCGCCTTCCAGCGCATTTTCAATTTGACCCAGGACGGCATCGTGGGCAAGGGCACCTGGTACCGTATCAAGTCCATCTACAACGGCGTCAAGAGCCTCTCCGAGGTCACCAGCGAGGGCCTGACCATCTCCGAGGCCCAGCGGCAGTTCCCCAAGGTCCTCCGCCTGGGCGACACCGGCATCGGCGTCCAGACCATCCGGTTCTATCTGGCGTTTCTGGGCTTCTTCCTGCCGGAGCTGCCGCCCATCCGCATCTCCGACGTGTTCGACGACGAGCTGCGGGACGCGGTGCTGGCCTTCCAGAGCACCTATGGCCTGACGGTGGACGGCGTGGTGGGGCGGAACACATGGAACGCCATCCAGAACGTCTATGAGCAGACGCTCTACCAGCTGCCCGCCAACTACCAGACCTTCGCCCGGCAGATATACCCCGGCCATTTTCTGGTGGAAGGCGACACCGGCCCGGAGGTGACGCTGCTTCAGACCCAGCTGAACCGGCTGGCGCAGCGGGACAGCGCCCTGCCCTCCGTGACCGCGGACGGCATCTTCGGCGCGGCCACCGCCGCCGCGGTCCGCACCCTGCAAAGCCGCCTGGGGTACAGCCCCACCGGCGCCGTCGGCCCGGTCCTTTGGTCCTACATCATCACCCAGGGTCAGGGCTACGGCGTGTTTTGAACAAAAAAAGAACCGCCCTCGGGCGGTTCTTTTCCGTCTTTCACACCATGCGGCAGCTCTCGCAGTCCTCGCAGGCGGGGAACTTACTCTTGTCGTAGGCGATGCCGTTCTTGTCGTAGTAGTCCTTTACCGCGGACTTCACGGCTTCCTCCGCCAGCACGGAGCAGTGCAGCTTGTGGGCGGGCAGACCGCCCAGCGCGTCCACGACCTCCTTGTTGGTCAGGGCCAGCGCGTCCTCGATGCGCTTGCCCTTGATCATCTCGGTGGCCATGGAGCTGGAGGCGATGGCGCTGCCGCAGCCGAACGTCTCAAACTTCACGTCCTCGATCTTGCCGTCCTTGATCTTCAGGTACATCTTCATGATGTCGCCGCACTTGGCGTTGCCCACCTCGCCCACGCCGTCGGCGTCGGCGATCTCGCCCACGTTCCGGGGGTGCAGGAAGTGGTCCATCACGGTATCGGTATACAAAGCCATAATCAACGCTCCTTTACATTACAGAATGAATGTCCGCTTGCCGGACTCCAGGTCCTTCCACATGGGGGACATATCCCGCAGGTACGCCACGATGCCGGGAACCTTCTCCAGAATATAGTCCACCTGCGCCTCCGTGGTGTCGTGGCACAGGCTCAGCCGCAGGGAGCCGTGGGCCACCTCATGGGGCCGCCCGATGGCCAGCAGCACATGGCTGGGGTCCAGGGACCCGCTGGTGCAGGCGCTGCCCGAGCTGGCGCAGATGCCCGCCTGATCCAGCAGCAGCAGAAGGCTCTCGCCCTCGATGCCCTCGAAGCAGAAGTTCACATTGGTGGGCAGCCGGTGCACCGGGTTGCCGTTCAGTGCGCTGTGGGGGACCTTGCTCAGTCCCGCGATCAGCTTGTCCCGCAGCTTCGTCAGTCGGGCGGTGTCCTCGTCGATGTGCCCGCAGGACTCCTCCAGCGCCGCCGCCAGACCCATGATGCCGGGGATGTTCTCCGTGCCGGCCCGCTTGCCGCGTTCCTGCGCGCCGCCCTCGATGATATTGGTCAGGGGGATGCCCTGCCGGGCATACAGCACGCCCACGCCCTTGGGGCCGTGGAACTTGTGGCCGGACAGGGACAGCATGTCGATGTTCTGCTCCTTCACATTGATGTGCAGGTGGCCCGCCGCCTGCACCGCGTCGGTGTGGAACAGCACGCCCTTTTCATGGCACACCTTGCCGATCTCCGGGATGGGCAGGATAGAGCCGATCTCGTTGTTGGCGTACATGATGGTCACCAGACAAGTGTCCTCCCGGATGGCCTCCGCCACCTGCTGGGGGGTGATGGTGCCTGTGGGACCCACGTCCAGCAGCGTCACCTCAAAGCCCTCTTTTTCCAGCTTCTTCAGTGTGTGCAGCACCGCGTGGTGCTCGAAGGCGGTGGAGATGATGTGCATCTTGCCCTTGCGGCGGCCGATGGCGGCGGCGGAAAGCAGGGCCTGGTTGTCGGCCTCGCTGCCGCCGGAGGTGAACGTGATCTCCTTAAAGCTGCACCCGAGACAGTCCGCTACCCGCCGCCGTGCGTCCGCCAGCGCCTCCGCGGCCTGCTGGCCCACGGTGTGCAGGCTGGAGGGATTTCCGTAAAACTGCTGGAAATAGGGCGTCATAGCCGCCACGGCCTTGTCGCTCATCCGCGTGGTGGCCGCATTATCTGCATAGACCTGCATAGGATCACTCCTTTAACATATCTTTTTTGTAGGTAAGTGCATGGTAGCACATAAACCCTACAATGTCAATAGGTTTATAGAAAAAAGTAACCACAAGCCTTCCCCTTGCGGGGCTTGCAGTGTAGGATGACACGCCCAGTTAGCTTTCCCCTGTAGGGGCGGCGTCCCCGACGCCCCGCAGCGTCAAAAAACGCCCCCGTCCCCGCCGCAGGCGGCATTTTCTCCGCCCCAACTTCCATTTCCTGCCAAATTTTCCTGTTTTTATTTCCGGTAACAGAAAAAATGTGTAAAATTTCCATAAAAAGGCTGGACAAACGGTGCAGCTGTGCTATAATTTGACTATCCGCAGAGGTACCTCTGCATTAGCGTTTTAATGGGTATTAAAACGAGCGCCCCTGCGGAAATCTACTACCATAAGGGGAATGAGCAATGAAAAAAGTATTGGCAACCATTCTGGCCCTGGTCATGGCGCTGGGCGTCACCACGATGGCGTGGGCTGACGACACACTTGAACAAAAAGTGTACGCCGCAAATGCAAACGGAGACATCACTCTTGATGCGGGGAACTTTACGATCCCCTCCGGCGTTGCGACCGGAAGCACGGTTCCGACTGGACTGACTATCAGCGGTGCCGGTGCGGGCAAGACGGTCATAAACGTGAGCGGAATTACACCCGGAGAGTCGAGCGGAACGTATTTCTTTGATGGCGGCAAGAGTGTGACCTTCAAAGACCTGACCATCGATTTTGGGTCTGCATCAGATTATGACGGCTTCATCCGTGCCGGTGACATGACTTTTGAAAATGTCACCATTAAGGGCATGGGCTCTCACTGGGGAACCGGTACGGTCACATTCACTAACTGCGACTTTGAATATCCCGACCAGTATAATAAATGGACATATAACCTGTGGACATACACCGGAAAGGTGTTCAACTTTGAGGGATGCACTTTTAATACGAAGCTGGGTGGCGGAAATGAACAGAATCCCGGCCACGGAAAGTTTGTGAATGTCTACAGCCAGGGCAGCACGAAAGAAAAGGTGACCCTGACACTGAACGAGTGCACCTTTGTCACGACCGAGGTGGAGGGGAATACCGTAGTGCCCGATAAGCCGATTCTGAAGATTGGCAATGGCAATGCATGGGATATTACGGTCACTAAGGCAAATACGACCGCGGCTAAGGCTGCGGTGGATGAGAAAACAGGCAGCAATCTGTATGGCTCGGGTAGCAATGAGGGTATTAACGCAAACAATGGCGTAAAGGTCGAAGTCGATAACGTGACTACATGGAACGATGGCGAAAAGCAGGCCGATGTGCCTACGCCGACCCCTGACCCCACTCCCGAGCAGCCGCCCCGCTACTACTACAACTCCACCACTACTACCACCGACACCAAGGCGGACGACGCCAAGGGCAGCCCCAAGACCTTCGACGCGGGCGTGGGTATCTACGCCGTGACCGCTGTTCTCAGCGTTACCGGCATGGCCTGGACCGCTAAAAAGCGCGAGGACTGACCCGCATTTCCTGCGGTGTCTTACCCCGGCGCCGTGTGAAATAACAGAAGAGGCACCCCGTCAGGGG
>OICL01000622.1_pt1 | contig 17350 bp, 17 predicted proteins | sample 1581231 | NCBI WGS metagenome assembly OICL01 (sample SAMEA3882542, study PRJEB24775) | human gut metagenome | biome: human-associated habitat; feature: intestine environment; material: feces | place: Netherlands | collected 2009/2010 | reverse complement strand
TGAACAATGATGCCGTGTGTGGCAGCTACACGCCGGAGCAGCTTGTCGACAATATCCCAGAGGGAGACTATTGCGCTAAGGTGCCGAAGATTATCAAGCTTCCGGAAGGACATTGGTATCAGGAAGTTGAGGCATGCCGAGGCATTTTCGGTGTTTATATCGACAGCAAGGGCGAGAAGTCGCCTTACCGCATGAAGGTCAACGGCACATGTCTGCGTCTTGCCGGCGTTGTCGACCACTTGACCCGCGGCGAGAAGATTGCCGACTTGATTACGATTGGCGGATCGCTCGACTATGTGGTGCCTGAAATCGACAGATAAAGATAACAGATTGAGTAACAAAGAAAATTTAAAGATATGATTTTTGACTTCAAAGTAGTCACAGAATGGTTTGACAATCTGCTCAACGGCTTCATGCCGGCATGGGCAACCACTGTGGTCGAATGTGTGCTTATCGGTGTCGGGCTTTTGGTGGTCTATGCATTGTTGGCGCTGTTCTACATATATTTTGAGCGTAAGGTCTGTGGCGCGTTCCAGTGTCGTCTCGGCCCGAACCGCGTAGGTCCGCTCGGCTTGCTCCAGAGTTTCGCCGATATGTTCAAGATTCTTATTAAGGAGTTGATTCCGCTCAACAATATCGACAAGTTTCTTTTCAACTTGGCACCGTTCCTTGTGATTGTGGCGTCGTTTGCCGCATTCGCGGTTCTTCCATGGGGAAAAGGCTTGCAGATTATTGATTTCAATATCGGCATCTTCTTCCTGACCGCCGTTTCATCGATAGGAGTGCTCGGCATTCTGCTCGCCGGATGGTCGTCAAACAACAAGTATACGCTTATCGGCGCACTTCGAAGCGGCGCGCAGATGATCAGCTATGAGTTGTCTATCGGCTTGTCGATCATGACAATCGTGCTGCTCAGCGGCACAATGTCGGTTACCGGTCTGGTAGAGGGACAGAAAGACCTTTGGTTCATTTTCCAGGGCCACATTCCCGCCGTCATAGCATTTATCGTCTATATGATTGCCGGAACGGCAGAAACCAACCGCGGTCCGTTTGACTTGCCAGAGGCAGAGTCGGAGCTTACAGCCGGTTACCACACAGAGTATTCAGGCCTGCACTTCGGACTGTTCTACCTCGCCGAGTATCTTAACCTCTTCATCGTTTCGGGCGTGGCAACGCTGCTCTTCTTCGGAGGATGGATGCCGCTGCACATCCCGGGATGGGAAGGCTTCAACGCCGTGATGGACTATATCCCGTCGGTAGTATGGTTTGTAGCCAAGGCAGTAGCGTTGTCGTTTATCATCATCTGGTTCAAATGGACGTTCCCTCGTCTGCGTATTGACCAGTTGCTTGCGTTCGAGTGGAAATATCTGTTGCCAATCAATTTGTTCAACCTCGTGTTGATGCTCATTGTGGTAGCATTCGGACTTAGCTTGTAAGAGATTTATTTTTTGAGAGAGAGTAAATAAAAAGTTTATTAATTGTAAAACGAAATGACCAACAACAAAGGAAAGATCACACAGGTAATAGGACCTGTGGTCGACGTGTCATTCGACATCGACAAAAACGACCTTCCACCAATCTACACAGCGTTGAAGGTGGGTCGTCCAGACGGCGCCGACTTGTTGCTCGAAGTGGAGCAGCACATCGGTGAGCAGACGGTGAGATGCGTCGCAATGGATGCGACTGATGGTCTTCGACGCGGAATGGAGGTTGAGAATATGGGACAACCGATTTCAGTGCCGACGGGAGAGCAGGTCAAAGGACGATTGCTGAACGTTATCGGTCAGCCAATCGACCATTTGCCAGCCTTGTCGGACGAGAATCGCCGTCCTATCCACCAGCCGGCGCCGAAGTTTGACGATTTGTCGATCAGTTCTGAGATTCTTTATACGGGAATCAAGGTGATTGACCTCTTGGAGCCTTATTTGAAAGGGGGCAAGATTGGTTTGTTTGGTGGTGCCGGAGTGGGTAAGACCGTGCTTATCATGGAGCTTATCAACAACATCGCCATCGGACAGAACGGTTTCTCCGTGTTTACAGGCGTCGGCGAGCGTACGCGTGAGGGCAACGACCTTCTGCGCGAGATGCTCGAGAGCGGAGTCTTGAAATACGGTGACAAGTTTATGAAGGGCATGGAAAAAGGCGAGTGGAACATCGAGGATGTCGACGCCGAGGCTTTGAAGAAGTCGCAGATTGCCCTTGTGTTCGGACAGATGAACGAGCCTCCTGGCGCCCGTTTGCGTGTTGCGCTTTCAGGATTGACCGTAGCCGAGCAGTTCCGTGACCAGGATGGAGGATCGAAGGATATTCTTCTGTTTATCGACAACATCTTCCGTTTCACGCAGGCCGGTTCGGAGGTGTCTGCCCTTTTGGGTCGTATGCCGTCGGCCGTTGGCTATCAGCCAACGCTTGCGTCGGAGATGGGAGCTCTCCAGGAGCGAATCACGTCGACGAAGCAGGGTTCCATCACATCGGTTCAGGCAATCTATGTGCCGGCCGATGACTTGACCGACCCGGCACCGGCAACTACGTTCAACTTCTTGGACGCCACCACCGTGCTTAGCCGAAAGATTTCGGAGCTTGGTATCTATCCAGCTGTCGACCCGCTGGAGTCAACATCGCGTATTCTCGACCCGAACATCATCGGCGAGGAGCACTACAATGTGGCTCAGGCAGTAAAGCAGCTGCTTCAGAAATACAATGAGCTTCAGGACATCATCGCCATTCTCGGTGTCGACGAGCTTTCAGACGAGGACAAACTCGTTGTGGCCCGTGCACGCCGTGCGCAGCGTTTCTTCTCGCAGCCGTTCCACGTTGCCGAGCAGTTTACCGGACTTCCGGGCGTTATGGTGCCACTGAGCGAGACAATCCGCGGTTTCAAGATGATTCTCAACGGCGAAGTCGATGAATATCCGGAGCAGGCATTCCTCAATGTCGGCACCATCGACGAGGCTATCGAGAAGGGCAAGAAACTGCTTGCTGAGATTGACCAATAATAAAAACAAACGAGATGACACTAAAAGTGATTTCTGCAGAACAGATTCTGTTTGACGGACAGGTTTCGTTGGTGACACTTCCGGGGGAGTCCGGACTTTTCACCGTGCTTGAAAACCATGCCTCCCTTGTGTCGGCGCTGACCAAAGGCACTATTGAATATCAAAGAGCCGACAACGCGCAGCGCGAGACGATGGATATTGCCGGAGGAATCGTTGATGTGGACCGCAATGTGGTGTCAGTATGTATCTATTAGTAATATGAAGAAAGTACTTGCCATAATGGTATTGATGATGTTTGCGTTGGCGTTGCCGATGCAGGCTTCGTCAAAGTCGGGCGACGGAAAGGATGACGAGGGCGGAATGAACCTTCAGGAAATCATTTTCGAGCACCTCGGCGACGCTTACGTCTGGGAAGTTCCTTTCTCACACGAGCACCGCATTCCGCTGCCTGTGATTGTCAACGACAATCGTGGCGGCTGGCACGTGTTCAGTTCTTCGAGGGTTACAGGCGGAGAGTCTTATGACGCCGGCGACGGTGTTGTCTACCGCATAGCCTCGGAGGGCGACAACAGCGGCAAGGTGGTGCAAGTGGCGGCAGACGGCAAAGAGTTTCGTCCGGTCGACTTGTCGATAACCAAGGACGTTGCAGCATTGATAGTAGCCGCACTGATAGTGTTGTCGGTAATGCTGTCGCTGGTGCGCTATTACAAGCGCAACGGCATGAAAGCCCCCCGCAAGGGAATGGGCGCCGTAGAGGCACTCATCGGTTTTATCTACGACGGCGTGCTTAAGAACACACTCGGAGAGAAGGCCCCCAAGTTTGCAGGGTTTCTGCTGACGGCGTTTTTCTTCATTTTCACTATGAACCTGTTGGGTTTGGCAGTAATATTTCCAGGAGGCGCCAATCTAACCGGCAATATAGCCGTGACGCTTGTTCTTGCCGTATGCACGTTTGTCGTGACCAACATAAAAGGCAACAAGCATTATTGGAAAGACATTTTTTGGCCTGACGTGCCATTGGCACTAAAGTTTCCGTTGCCAATCATGCCTGTAATCGAGCTTTTTGGAATATTCACCAAGCCGGCGGCACTCTGTGTCCGTCTGTTCGCCAATATGATGGGCGGTCATATGATAGTGATAGTGCTGACGCTGTTGATATTTATCTTCGCACCGTTTGGCGCGGGAGTTACGACTGCCGCAACTGCCGTATCGGTGTTCTTCTCATTGTTTATGCTTCTACTGGATGTGCTTGTAAGTTTCATTCAGGCGTTTGTGTTTACAATGCTTTCGACGCTATTCATCTCTCTTGCTGTGGCAGAGCCGGAGCATCACGATAAAAAAGAGGTGGAGGCCGCATAACCAATAAAAAATAAAAAAACAAAAAATAACAATTTAAAAATTTAATTACTATGTTAGGAATGATTTTAGCGCAGGCTGCTGAAGCAGTTATGTCTTTGGGATTTGACAAAATGGGTGCATGTCTTGGTGCAGCAATCGCAGCCATCGCTGCAGGTATCGGTATCGGTAAGATCGGTGCAGCCGCTATGGAGGCAATTGCCCGTCAGCCGGAGTCGACAAGCGACATTCGTAGTAATATGATCGTCATCGCAGCCCTTGTTGAGGGTGTGGCGTTGTTCGGTGTGATTGTTTGTGTACTTTCGTTGTTCATCTAATCAAGCACAACTTAAGAGATGGAACTGTTTACGCCTGCATTTGGCTTGGTATTCTGGATGTTTGTGGTCTTCGTGCTGCTGTGCGTCCTCCTTGGCAAGTTTGCATGGCCTGCCATCATCAAAATGATGACAGATCGTGCCGACTTGATTGACAAGGGCGTTGCATATGCAGAGGAGGCCAAGGAGCATGTCGACAATGCGAAGGCTGAGGCGGACAAGTTTATCCTTGAGGCGCAAAAGCAGCAGGCGGAGATTCTGCGCGAGGCGGCACGAATGAAGGCACAAATCATTGAGGAGGCCAAGGAAGCCGCAACGGTCGAGGCCAACAAGGTGATGGAAGCCGCTAAGGTGTCGATAGAGCAGGAGCGCAAGGAAGCCGAGCTGCAATTCCGCAACGAGGTTAGCACATTCGCCATTCAGATTGCGGAGAAGTTGCTCCGTGAGCATATGGCTGACGAAAAAGCTCAGTCGCAGCTTGTAGACAAATTGCTGGATGAGATTGAAACGAAAAATTGATAATAATTTAAATCGTAAAAGATGAATGAAGGACTGATTCCGAGCCGCTATGCCAAAGCGCTGCACCTCTATGCCGAGGAAGCAGGCAAAGCCGCCGCCGTCTATGAGCAGACGGAGCGTCTTGCCGCCGGCTATGAGGCGCATCCGCAGATGTCGCGCGCGGTGGAAAATCCGTTTCTTCCGCTTGCCGACAAGCAGCAGCTGCTGCTTGTCGCGTCGGGCGCGGAGAACGACGGGTGTCTGGACAAGTTTTTCAAACTCGTTTTCAGCCATGGACGGGAATCCTTCATACGCTCAATGGCACTGGCTTACGGCAAGCGCTATCGCGATGTCAACAAGATTTCACAGGTTGAGATTGCCACAGCGTCGAGCTTCAGCCAGGATGTCATGGACAAAATCAAGGACTCCGTGCAAACTCATCTGAAGGGCCGCACCCTTGAATATCGTCAGCGCGTTGACGCTTCCCTTATCGGAGGCTTCACGGTGCGTGTCGACGGCGAGGTGCTCGACGCTTCGATGAGCAATGATTTAAGAAAATTGCGTTTAAAACTTCTAAGTAAGAAATAAAAAATGATTGACCCAAGTGAGATTTCAGACATACTGAAGCAGCAACTCGACGGCCTTAAAGGCAAGGCTCAGTTTGAGGAGGTTGGCACAGTGCTCAACGTTGGCGACGGTGTGGCTCACGTCTATGGTCTCGACAATGTGGAGGCAAACGAGCTCGTGGTGTTTGACAACGGCGCTACGGGTGTTGCCATGAACCTTGAGGAGAGCAACGTGGGCGTTGTGCTTCTTGACAAAGTCAATGAAGTGACCGAGAATATGTCGGTTCGCCGCACTGGTGAAATCGCATCAATACCTGTGGGCGAAGGACTGTTGGGCCGTGTGATCAACGTTCTTGGCGAGCCGGTTGACGGCAAAGGACCCATCGAGGGCTCTTTGATGCGTCTGCCACTCGACCGCAAGGCTCCTGGCGTAATCTTCCGTCAGCCAGTGAAGCAGCCGCTTCAGACGGGCTTGAAGGCAGTCGACTCGATGATTCCTATCGGCCGCGGTCAGCGCGAGCTTATCATCGGCGACCGTCAGATTGGCAAGACCGCCATCGCTATCGACACGATTATCAACCAGCGTCAGAATTATGAGCAGGGCAAGCCTGTTTATTGCATCTATGTGGCTATCGGACAGAAGGCTTCATCGATTGCTTCGCTTGTCAACACGCTGAAGAAATATGGCGCTATGGACTATACGGTTGTTGTGGCGGCATCGGCGAGCGACTCAGCTGCGATGCGCTATTACTCACCGTTTGCCGGCGCGGCTATCGGCGAGTTTTTCCGCGACAGCGGCCGCGACGCGCTGATTGTTTACGACGACCTTTCGAAGCAGGCGGTGGCTTATCGCGAGCTGTCGTTGATTTTGAAGCGTCCGTCGGGACGTGAGGCTTATCCAGGCGACATCTTCTATCTGCACTCACGTTTGTTGGAGCGAGCAGCGAAGATTATCGACAACGATGAGGTTGCAAAGAGCATGAACGACCTTCCGGAGGCTCTGAAGCCCATCGTCAAGGGCGGCGGCTCACTCACGGCGCTTCCAATCATCGAGACTCAGGCCGGCGACGTGTCGGCGTATATCCCGACCAACGTGATTTCAATTACCGACGGTCAGATATTCCTTGAGTCGGGCTTGTTCAACAGCGGTATCCGTCCGGCGATCAATGTCGGTATTTCGGTGTCGCGTGTTGGTGGCAACGCTCAGATCAAGGCGATGAAGAAGATTGCCGGCACATTGAAGATTGACCAGGCGCAGTTCCGCGAGTTGGAGTCGTTTACTAAGTTTGGCGGCGACATCGACCCCGTTACGGCGCGCACAATCGACAAGGGGCGCAAGAACGAACGCCTGCTCATCCAGCCGCAGTATCATCCGATGGCCGTGGAGGAGCAGATTGCCGTGATTTTCTGCGGAACGCGCGGACTGCTGTCGGCAGTGCCGATGGACAAAGTCGCAGAGTTTGAAACAGAGTTTATCCAGATGCTGCAGGCAGGACACAAGTCGGATGTTCTCGACGTGCTTCGTTCAGGTCAGTTGACCGCCGAGGTAGAGGGCATTCTGACCGAGACCGCCAAGGCAGTTTCTGCTAAATATGCTCAATAAAGAAACGGAATTAGGTAATGTCAACGTTAAGAGAACTTAAGGGAAGAATCGGTTCGGTGGCGTCGTCGGAGAAAATCACCGGCGCTATGAAGATGATTTCATCGGCAAAGATGCACAAGGCGGAGCAGAATTTGAGCCGCTTGGTGCCATTCCGCAATCAGCTTCAGGGCATAATGGGCAACCTTATGCAGACCGACGCCGAGTATACTTCCGAGTTGACTGACGTTCGAGACGTGAAGACGGTTACAATAGTGGTGCTTGGCAGCGACGAGGGCCTCTGCGGCGCTTACAACATCAACATCTTCAAGGGCTTGCTACGACATATCAATGAATTGCGCAAAGCCAACCCGTCGGTAATGATAAACGTGGTGCCAGTGGGCAAGAAGATTGTCAAGGCATCCGCTGTTGTCGCCGGCGACGGTGTTTCGGTTGAGCGCACCGAAGCCAGTCCGAAATCGGGCATCGACGGCATCCGCAGTCTTGTGGACACTCTTAAAGCCGACTATGTCGGCGGCAAGACCGACCGCGTAGAGGTGGTGTCGATGAAGTTTCTTTCGGCAGGCAAGCAGCGGCTCACCGTGCAGCAGTTGCTGCCAGTGTCGGCAGAATCCTTCGGCAAAGCCGATGGCCCGACAAACCGTCCGTATCTTTTCGAACCCGACGCCAACCGGATCTATAACGCTATTCTGCCGCTCTACGTTTTGTCGCTTGTGCAGGAAGTGTTTGGGCAGAACGCCGCCTCAGAGCAGGCAGCGCGCGTGATGGCAATGCAGAGTGCCAACGACAATGCAGTAAAGCTGCACGACTCTCTGAAATTGGAATACAACAAGCTGCGTCAGCAGGGTATTACGACAGAATTGCTCGACATACTCGGCGGCCAGGTTGAGAAATAGTACATGACAGACAACATCGGGAAGGAGGCAAACATACCGGACCTCCTTCCGGATGTTTTTAATGAATTTTTATGAATGCCGGTATGAGAAAAAACAGTTGACTGAACACAATAGAGTTATGAGTAGTGTAAAAGATTACTTCACCGGATTAGGCAAAGGTATGGTCAGCCTTTTGAAGGGAATGGAAGTGACAGGAAAGGAGTTCGTCACGAAGAAGGTGACGGAGGAATATCCTGACAACAGAGACAATTTGCCGGTAGGCGAACGTTTTCGTGGCACGTTGGAGCTCATCTATGATGAAAAAGGCAACCACAAGTGTATTGCTTGCGGATTGTGCCAAATGAACTGCCCGAACCAGACAATCCACATCGAATCGAAGATGGTGGAGCTGCCCGACGTGAAGAAGAAAAAAGTATTGGTGAAATATTTGTACGACCTTGGCAGTTGTACGTTCTGCCAGATGTGTGTTTCGGCATGTCCGCACCACGCAATCCACTTCACCAACAAGTTTGAGCATGCGGTTTATACGCGTTCGAAACTTGTGAAACAGCTGAATTATCTTCCGGAAAAAGACCCAGTAGAGGTTTGGAAGGCGCAGCAGAAGGCCAAGGAAGAGGCCGCAGCCAAAGCAGCGGAGGCGAAAGCCGCCGAGGCACCTAAAAATGAAACAACAGAGAAAAATTAATATAAAGTATATATGAATGTAGTAGGTAATTCAATCGTGTATTGCGTGATTGCACTGTCAATCATCGTATTCTCGGTTTTGTCGGTTACTTCGCGCAAAATCCTGCGTTCGGCCACTTACTTGCTTTTCACTCTTTTTGCCACGGCGGCACTCTATTTCCAATTAGGATATGAGTTTCTCGGCGCGGTTCAGATAGCAGTGTATGCAGGCGGTATCTTGGTGCTGTTCGTATTCTCGATTCTGCTCACAAGCAAACCCGGCAACAATGCCGAGCGTTTGGCATCCAAACGTAAAACACTCGGACTTATCGCAGCCCTTGCCGGTGTTGCCGTATGTGGCTACGCCTTGTTCTCATTCTTTGGTGGAGAGACAGCGTCATTGCTGTCGACGACCAGCGATGTGACGGTGGAGAAAATCGGACATGCCTTGCTTGGCACCGAGAAGTTTGAGTATCTTTTGCCTTTTGAGGCAATCAGTGTGTTGTTATTGGCATGTATAATCGGTGGTGTGGTAATCGCCCGTAAAAGATAATTGCAATGGATTTGACAATGCTTTATTATTTGGTGCCGAGTCTGGTGATGTTCGCCTGCGGCGTTTACGGTTTTATCACCCGTAAGAATTTGATCGCCATCCTTATCTCTTTGGAATTGATGCTCAACTCTGTTGACATCAACTTTGTGGTTTTCAACCGCTTTCTTTTCCCTGGGCAGATGGAGGGAATGTTTTTCGCCCTGTTCGCGATAGCCATCGCGGCGGCAGAGACAGCTTTGGCGATTGCGATTGTGATCAACATATTCCGCGCAGTGAAGAATGTTGATATCCAAAGTTTAACTAAAATGAAATATTAAGCTCATGGACTTGTCATTATCAATAATCACAATTCTGCTGCCGTTGTTCACGTTTTTCGTGCTCGGCCTTGTAGGCATGAAGATGCCTAAGCAGACTGCGGGAATTTTCGGAACGCTCTCTATGCTCGTCACAGCCGTTGTGGCTTATGGAGTTGCGTTGAGCTATTTTTTCAGCCCAGAGTATATTGTCGACGGAGTTCGCCAGGCTCAGGTGGTCTATGATGCCACATGGCTTACGTTCGGCGAGAACTTGAAGGTGACGCTCGGCATCTATATCGACCCGATTTCGGCGATGATGCTTATCGTTATTTCAACGATTTCGTTCATGGTGCATCTCTACAGTCTCGGCTATATGCACGGCGAGAAGGGATTCCAGCGTTATTATGCGTTCCTTTCATTGTTTACGTTCTCGATGCTCGGACTCGTTGTTGCCACCAACATCTTCCAGATGTTTATCTTCTTTGAGATGGTGGGAGTGTCGTCATATCTTCTGATAGGCTTCTACTATGAGAAGGCAGCTGCTGTGGCAGCGTCGAAGAAGGCGTTTATCGTGACTCGTTTCGCCGACCTCGGCTTCCTCATCGGTATAATGCTTTTGGCTTACTATTGCGACACGTTCGACTTCAAGTCGCTGATGTCGAACCCAACGGGAATCCTCACAAGCTCGGCAGGCGTTACGTTTATGGGCTGTTCAGCCGCATCGTGGGCGTTGGCTCTGATTTTCATCGGCGGTGCCGGTAAGTCGGCGATGTTCCCGTTGCACATCTGGCTTCCAGACGCAATGGAAGGCCCGACACCAGTTTCGGCGTTGATCCATGCCGCAACGATGGTTGTTGCCGGTGTGTTCTTGGTGGCACGTATGTTCCCGATGTATCTCGGCACACCGGAGGTGCTCGACCTGATCACCGTCACCGGTGCAGTTACCGCGCTTTATGCCGCAGTTGTGGCATGCGCGCAGACCGACATCAAGCGCGTGCTCGCGTTCTCAACGATTTCACAGATTGCCTTTATGTTTACGGCGCTCGGCGTAGCCCGTCCGGAACTTCACGAGGGCGTAGGCTATATGGCGTCAATGTTCCACTTGTTTACGCACGCAATGTTCAAGGGCTTGCTCTTCCTTTGCGCCGGCGCCATTATCCACATGGTGCACAGCAACGAGATGGACGCCATGGGCAACCTCCGCAAGTATATGCCGATAACCCACATCGCATTCCTTATCGCATGTCTCGCTATCGCAGGTATACCTCCGTTTGCAGGCTTCTTCAGTAAGGATGAGATTCTTGTCGCCGCTTATCAGTACAGCCCGTTCTGGGGAGTGTGGATGTCGGCAGTGGCAGGTTTGACAGCATTCTACATGTTCCGTCTTTACTACCGCATCTTCTGGTGGAACAAACCAGACTACAGCCACCACACACCGCACGACTGCTAGTGGGTAATGACCCTTCCTCTGATTATTCTTGCGGTAATCTCGTGTGTGGCAGGCTTCATTCCATTCGGCAGCTTCGTCACCTACGACGGCAAGGAACTCATCACCCATCTTGACATGGGCGTGGCAGGCACCAGCGTAGTAGTGGCAGTGGTTGCCATCGTGATTGCCACAGTGCTCTACCGCAAGGAGAACGCGATGCCCGACCGTATCGCCGGCTCGATGAAGACCCTTCACCGTGCGGCTTACCGTCGCTTCTATATGGACGAGATTTATCAGTTTGTCACACATAAAATCATCTTCGGCATCATCTGTAAGAGCATCGCATGGTTTGACCATACGATTGTCGACGGCACGATGAACGCCCTTGCAGCCGTGACAAACCGCGCATCCTTCGCAATCCGCAAACTTCAGTCTGGATCAATCCAAATGTATGTTTTGGTCTACCTGATCGGCGCATTGCTTTTGGCGGCAGTGACATTCGTAGTATTAATTTAAAGTTGACGGAATAGATAAAAAATAAAGTTATGTTTAATATACTTTTCTTATTCGTTATAATTCCTGTGCTGACGCTCGGCGCGCTGTTTCTGACGCGCAACGTCAAGCAGGTGCGCGCCGTGGCAGCCACCGGTGCGTCGCTGCTTCTGATTGCGGCGGCGTATCTCTGCTACGAGTTTGTAGGCGCGCGTGCCGCCAATCCGGACGCACCGATGCTCTTCACCGACAGTTATATGTGGTTTGAGCCGCTCAACATTCATCTGGCAGTTGGCGTAGACGGCATCTCCGTCTTGATGATAATGCTTTCGGCAATCATCGTGTTTACAGGCACATTTGCTTCGTGGAAAATCGAGCCTCTGACAAAGGAGTATTTCCTCTGGTTCATCCTTCTTTCAACCGGAGTGTTCGGCTTCTTCATCTCGATTGACCTGTTCACAATGTTTATGTTCTATGAGGTTGCGCTCATCCCGATGTATCTTCTCATCGGAGTGTGGGGCAGCGGCAACAAGAACTATGCTGCGATGAAGCTGACCCTTATGCTTATGGGCGGCTCGGCATTGCTTCTTATCAGCATCCTCGGCATCTACTATCACGCAGGCCATACGATGAACCTTGTTGAGATTGCACAACACGGCGTAGACCTCGACTGGCAGAACGCATTGTTTGTTTGCGCATTCGTAGGATTCGGCGTGCTTGGCGCGATGTTCCCGTTCCACACATGGTCGCCCGACGGTCATGCATCGGCGCCTACAGCGGTGTCAATGCTCCACGCCGGCGTGTTGATGAAGCTTGGAGGCTACGGCTGCTTCCGCATCGCCATCTATCTGATGCCTCATGCAGCCATGCAGCTCGGTTGGATATTCATGATTCTTACGGGTATCAGCGTGGTCTACGGAGCGTTTGCCGCCTGTGTCAAGACCGACTTGAAGTATATCAACGCATATTCTTCGGTCAGCCACTGCGGCTTGGTGCTTTTCGCCATTCTGATGCTTAACCAGACAGCGATGAGCGGTGCCGTAATGCAGATGCTCTCACACGGTTTGATGACAGCGTTGTTCTTCGCCCTCATCGGTATGATCTATGGCCGCACACACACCCGCGACGTTCGCGAGATGGGCGGCTTGATGCAGATAATGCCGTTCCTTTCGGTTGGCTACATCATCGCCGGTCTTGCATCGCTCGGTTTGCCGGGCTTGAGCGGATTCGTGGCAGAGATGACCATCTTCTTCGGCTCGTTTGAGAACACAACAATCTACAACGCCGTTCTCGGCGACGGCAACCTCTTCCGTCACACGTTTGCGATTGTCACCACAACGTCGATTGTGATTACGGCAGTCTACATTCTGCGAGTTGTCGGCAAGTTGCTCTTCGGCAAGGTTCAGAACGAACACCACCGCGAGCTCGACGACGCACATTGGTATGAGCGGTTCTCGACCGTCACATTGATGCTCGCCATCGCAGCGATCGGCTGTTTCCCGGATATGGCCAACCTTATCCTTCGCGACAGCTTCGGTCCGATTGTAGAACACATAATGACTTATGCACAGTAACAATAAAGTAACGGACTATAAAAGAAATTGAAATTATGGATTATTCACAGTTTTTATTGATGCACCACGAAATCGGACTCCTCATCGTGTTCATTCTGGTGTTCCTGTTCGATACTTTCGGTTGCAAGAAAGTGCAGGGTTCGCTCTCGGTGACCGCATTGGTGCTTTTCGGCGCCTTCACAGTCTATGGCTTCTTCGCCCCGCAGCAGACAGGCGAGGCATTCGCCGGGATGTATGCAACGTCGCCTATTGTAGCGTCGATTAAGAATATTCTCAACATCGGTATGTTTATCGTCCTGTTGCAGTCCATCAAATGGAACAACAGCGAGACGCAGTCTGTGCGCCGCGGCGAATTTTTGGAATTGATGCTTGTCACATTGTTCGGCATGTACCTTATGGTGTCGGCACGCCATTTCCTTATCTTCGTCATCGGTCTTGAGACAGCCTCACTGCCATTGGCAGCGTTGGCGGCGTTTGACAAGAAGCAGTATGAGAGCCACGAGGCAGCCGTGAAATATCTTTTCACAGCCGTCTTCTCGTCGGCAATCTATATGCTCGGACTGTCGTTTGTCTATGCCTTCACAGGCTCTCTGTATTTCAGCGACATCGCTGCATCGGTGATGCTTGTCGACGGGCAGTTCCTGCTCTATGTCGCTATGGCGTTTGTAATCGCCGGCATCGGATTCAAGATATCCCTTGTTCCGTTCCACTTGTGGACCGCCGACGTATATCAGGGCGCGCCAACCTCGGTCACATCCTATCTGTCGGTAGTGTCGAAAGGCGCGGCAGCCTTTGCAGCGTTCGTAGTCTTGACACAAGCCTTCGGCGCGGTCTACAGCCAGGTTTGGGAATGGATGCTCTACGCGTTGATTATCCTCACCATCACACTCGGTAACCTTTTCGCCATCCGTCAGACCAACATGAAGCGCTTCCTTGCGTTCTCCTCGATTTCGCAAGCCGGCTACATCATGCTCGGTGTGATAGCGTGCAACGCCACCGGTGTTGCGTCGTTGAGTTATTATGTGCTTGTCTATGTAGTTTCAAACCTTGCAGCCTTCGGCGTTATCCAGGCAATTGAGAACGCCACAGGCAAGGTTGACATGACCGACTATAACGGACTTTACAAGACCAATCCGAAACTTTCGTTCGCCATGATGCTCGCCATGTTCTCACTTGGCGGTATCCCACCGTTCGCAGGTTTCTTCAGCAAGTTCTTCATCTTCTCCAGCGCGCTGGAGGGAGGAAGCGTTGCCGTCTACGTCCTCGTGTTTATAGCATTGCTCAACACGATTATCTCCCTCTACTACTATTTGCTTGTAGTGAAGGCGATGTTCATCAATCCGAACGACAATCCAATCGCCACGTTCAAGAGCCATTGGAGCGAGCGTGCCGGACTGGTGGTCTGCGTGGCAGGCATCATCCTTATAGGTCTTGCAAGCTGCATCTATACAGCGCTTAACCACGCTGCCGCAGCAGGTTTCTAACCGAACAATTGTAACAGTCAACATGGCGGGGCGACTCCTTGTGGAGCCGCACCGCTTTAGCGTTTTTTAACACGCTAATGTGCTCAATGCTTGGCTTAAATCTTTATATTTGCTTTGCAAACCAACAGATAGAGAAGCGATGGGAAGAAATTTTATATATACATCTTCTTGGCATGAAGGCGATGTCGTTGAAATCACGTCAGACTCGACGATAGAGCAGATTACTCCAATTGTGCCGCGAGTTCATCTTGTCGTTGGCAAGGGTGTGCATGTCGATTTTAATGTGGATTTTACCTTTGCCGACGGGACGGTCCTTGAAGTCAAAGAAGGAGGCTGCCTTGAGGTGACGAGCAATGTGGCAGTGGGCAAGAACTGCCGGATATATGCAGGTAGCGAAGCTTTGTCGTTGTCGGATGATACAAATCTCACCATAGGACAGAACTCCGTGCTGCATTTGCAGCGGCATTCAGTTGTTGGCAGCGGTACGCTTGTGGGCGATTTCGCGCAGATTGAGGCTCCGCTTGTGGAAATATTCAGTTCGACGGTCAAGATTGATGGCGATTGGCTCAACGACCGCGTCTATCCGCAATGGTTCGGCGCGGTGGCTTATAAGTCGTGCGGAGAGGCTTCGGCTGCCAGCTCGGTCTGCAGTGCGGATGCAATAGAACGTGCGGCGAAGATGGCTGTGTCTGGCGAGGTGTTTATACCAAGAGGTTATTATCGGATTGCGAGAACCATAAAACTCCAGTTTGGTGTGAACATATGTGGCGCAAGCAGTATTGATAGGGAATATAATGGTGTGACAAAATACGGCACAGTGCTTGTGTCGGCGTTTGATTATGAAGGATTGAAGTCACGGCTGCAGAAGGTTGATGATAATTGTGAAAGTTGTAAAGAAAACAACTATCTGATAGAGATAAATGTGCAGTGGGTTGAGATAGAGGATGAAATTTTGAATAAAAAAATAATAGTTCCTCGTAGCGAGATAGAATATACCACTCGCGAAACTTCAATAAAGAATTTGAGACTGCGAAATAGCTCACTGCCTCTGTTGAAAGACATCGGTCGAGAGCAGGCCTATCTGATGTATGGCATTCTGTCCGGGGCTTCGCTGAATATGGACGGCGTTACGTTCCAGCATTTTGGGCAGGCATTGCGCTTTACTGACAATTATATCGACAACAAGTGCGTTGTGAACTGCACGATGAGCGAATATTGGGATGCATATATGTTAAATCAGGATGAGGCGCACAAACCGTATGCCTTCAATATGGGATTTCTTGGAGATGCTTTGATGTTTGCCCACAATGGAGTAAGCGGTTTTGTTAACAAAGGCTTGCTGGTCAATAATTGTGGCGGTGCGATGATCTGCGACAATATAATAACTGCCGAGTCGAAGATACGCCAAAGCAAGGCGGTCGATTTCTCGTCGAATCATCTGGAGCGAGGCACAATCTTGAAAATAGAGGACTCTGAGGTGACGATGCGCAGCAACTATTTCTGGCTTGGCCAGGAGCCTGTGGTGCAGATTTCTGGTGCGGATGGCTCTGTTGTGAGTATGGACGGCGATGCGTTCAGATTTTATGATTCGGCATTCTATATGAGCCAGTCAGACTTTGAAAAGACGAAGGACGATAATGGCGCTGCTTATAGAATTAATGCGGACATTGCGCTTGACAGACAGTCCAAATTGAATTTGTCGAACGTATATCGTTATTGGGGTGGAGAAGGTTTCTCATCGATGCTTACCTGCGGGGTACATGTCTGTGAGTGGATGGATGATGGCAGTTTCGGCGAGGTGCTTGATGTGTTCAAGCGGTTCTCGTACGCTCTGTCAAGAAACTGCCAGATATCCACTGGATTTAAAGCGAATATGCATTTTGAGGAAGGCGGATTAATGGACGTGCCCGACCCACGGCCGTATGGAATGCTTAATGCCGGAGTTGCGTGGGTTGGAGATACTGATGTGTATAATTATGAGTGCCAACTAATTATAGATCGCGTGCGAAGCATTGGTTGGACGGCAGACGGTTACGGAATGCAGAAACTTCAAATCTGGAATGGAGAGTCTTTTGTGGATAATGTTATGGTAAATGACGAAATCAAGGTTGATTATACAGATGAAGACGACAACCAAATTAAAACAAGAGATGTTGTGAAAGGAGTTCTTTTGGTAATTCCTCCAATTTATGGGATAATAAGAATTACAAGAAGAGGGGCGGGCGGCAGCCTTGAATATGTTGATGTGCCGGTATGCGGAGCGAAATTCTTGTATGACAACGGAGTGTATGTCTGTGGATTCCCGTGGCAGGACTATACGCGGGCTGATGAGATTACGCTCAACAAAGGAGTGGACAGCGTGGAAATATCAGCATCAAGGGCGAAATTGTTTGTAAAGCAAACGATGCTTGAAAACTTGAATACTGATGACATTGTCTATGTGGTTGGGCAGAAGAATATATTGATAGTGAATAATAATTAAAAACAAATGGATATGAAACGGATAGCGTTGTTGGTTACGGCATTATTCTTGACATTGCCAATGCTCGTGCATGCAGAATTGCTGGAGGTCACTGTCGAGACTCCAGGAATGTTGTCATATCAGATTTCGCAGAAAACAGACTGGAAGACAG
>OICL01000609.1_pt1 | contig 17655 bp, 17 predicted proteins | sample 1581231 | NCBI WGS metagenome assembly OICL01 (sample SAMEA3882542, study PRJEB24775) | human gut metagenome | biome: human-associated habitat; feature: intestine environment; material: feces | place: Netherlands | collected 2009/2010 | reverse complement strand
GGCATAAGTTCCTTCCAGCATCTTGAAGAATGAGGGCAGGCTGTCCTTGTGCTTTTCAAGATGGTGGGCAAGCCGGGCCATTTCCGCCAATGACGGAATGTAGGCAGACGGCAGCACCCGTTTGTCCTGAAAGTTCTTCAGGTCGTGTCCGGTCGCGTTGCGGAGTATGGCCTGCGTGAGTGCCGCCCCGTCATCGAATCCCAATGCGCAACTGCCCGGATATCTGATGCGGGGACTGAACACGATGTGGTCCTCTTCCTCCTGCGGCTGACCGAAATATCCCTCACGGAGCTTGCCGTCCGCCGTCTCGAACACATGGCCGGTACGGAAAGACCGCTTCCCGAACCAGTTGCACGTGCTGTTGTCATCCAGAGCGACGGCCTTTCCGTGACGCCCGTCCGTCTTTATGACCCATGCGAGACTGTTTTCGTCGAGCTTGGGCGAGATGGTGCCGTCCTTCTGCAGGAAATATCCGGTCTTGACCGAATCGGTGGCTGCGACAGGCGGTTTCTCGAAAGGATGACGGGTATCGACCCAGCTGCTGCCCAACGACAGCCGGCCGTCACTGACATGGAGGCGCAACTCGGTGATGCTTCCTCTCCGCAGCGGCGGCAGCGTGGTGGAGACGGAAAGTTTCTTCCCGTTGACCTTGAGGATGATGTGTATCTCCCTGGAATCCTCCGTAGGAATGAGGTTGAAATCGTGCGGGATGCCGTTGTTCAGCAGACAGTCCGAAAGCACCGAGCACACACGGTCGGTATCGGAGCGTCTGCCGTCCAGCCTCCCCTTGAGCGGAATCAGGAAGCCTGCGGTTGCCACACAGTCTCCCTGTATCTCCAGAATCTGCATCACGTCGCTGATATTGTCGCTTTTCAGTATCAGGCGCAGCAGGGCGGTAAGTTCTTCTAATTTCATTGTAATCTTTGTTTTGTCGTTTGTCTGTGTCACGGATTGTATCTGTCCGGCAAGTTTCTCGCCGAGCGGATGGCTCACCGCGACGGTGTCGGCCGGATGCAGTGACGGAAGGAACGGATAGCAGACAAGGGGCGAAGCCGTGCTGTCCGCCATGACAGGGACCGAGGGCTTGAACACGTTGCCGTCGAAACGGAATTCCACGGCCTTGCCGCCCTCCATGCCGTCAAGCCATACGGCAATCGAGCCGATTGCCTCCAGCTCGGCCTTTGTCCGTCCCGACACCTCTATCTCAAGAGGCTTGGACATCTTCGACCAGCCGTCCTTCACCTTTTCCGCCGTATGATGCGCTGACAGGGCATCCCCGTTGCGGGTGTTCCCGGAACAGCCTGCAAACAGCAGGGCAAGCAACATTATCAATCCGAAATTTCTCATGCTTTCAAATCTTTTTTGAACAGGTGTAAACGAATATCCCTTTGTCTGTTTTCTTGGAGTGAAGCCCCTTGCGCTGTTTCACCATGATGAGACCGGCTCCCGTGCCGATCGCCACGACCAGTACTATCAGTCCGGCGAGGAAGCCCAGCACGCAGTAGCCGATGATGAATCCGACTATTGCCCCGCCGGCGGTTCCTGCCGCCCAGTAGATGTAGCGGCCCTGGATACCCAGGAATTCAAGAGGCTTCTGAAGCCCCTTGAAAACCGGGTAAGCGGTATAGCCGTTGTCTGCGTTCTCTGCCATAAGGTCAGGAGATACCGAAGAACAGGGGCAGTGCCTGGGCTGCTGCAATCAGGAAGATACAGGCTCCGACCACCATCATGATCTTCTTCTTGACATCCTGCTCCTCGTTGTTCATGGCGATATAGACGCTGATCGCGCCTACGACGGCCACGACGCCGGCGATGGCGTAGCAGAGCTTGACGACGATGGGCACATACTTGGCGATTTCCTCCGTGACCGTGGTCAGGGCCGATGTACCCGCCTCATAGTTTCCGGCGGTGTTCTGGGCGAGGCAGGCGACGGTGCCGACAAGCAGCATGAGTGCCAGCGAACTGAATCGCGGGGATGTGACGAATTTCTTGATGGAGTTCTTGATTTTCTGTAATTTGTTCATCTGTTTCGTTTTGAAATTGTTTAACGGTTCTCTTATTTCTCATTTGCGCATTTGAGTCTGTTTATACACGGTAGCCGAAGAAGGCGGGGAACACGACGGTAGCCCCGATGATGAACAGGATGGCTCCCACCACCATCATTATCTCTTTCTTCCAGCCTTCCTCTCCGGCGTTTATCTTGAAGTAAATCTGCAGGCTTGCGATGACGGACACGATGCCGGCCACGGCATAGCAGACATAGACCACGTAGAGCAGCATGGTTATCACGAAGTCATGGGCTTTCGCCAGTCCGTCCGCACCCCAGCTGTAATCCACTCCGCCGCATTTGGCAAACGCGGACTGGCAGCAGACGGCAAGCACAGCCGTCAGTGCCGCACGTGCAAGGTCAGTATGTCTCACGGGTATGGCTGATTGTGGATTTACGGAATGCAATGTCTGATTTCTTGGCATACAGCATCTGTTCAAGTTCGTCATACGGGACACCTCCCTCGCTTGTCACGTCGGTCTCGTCCATGTTTTCTGTCAGGTCATCGAAACGGCCCTTGCCGTTCCCGGCGGGTGCTTCCTCTTCCGGTTCCGAAACACTCGGACCGTCGCTTCCCCTGTCTGTCTCTTCTCCGATGGAGAATCCGTCGCCGCTTTCCCTTACCGGAGTGGCGACAACTTCATCCTGCATCCCGCTGACATCAAATTCCTCGACCGGGGTGTCTTTCTCGTTTTTCTTGCCGTAAAGGTCTTTGCTGATATGGTAGCCGTAATAGATGATGTAGGCCACTGTCAGCACGATGACAAATATTACATACGGAGTCATTGTCGTTTGTGTTAATTTGGGTTTGAGTTTTATTTTTCGTGCAAAATAATATTGATTATTACGAGCCATGAAATTATATTCTCAAAAATCCCCGTTTCTTAACGACAATTAGTATAAAACACTGATTTCAAACTCACTTTCATACTCTGAACACTATTTTGCGTAAATAGTAAGTATGAAAATGCCACAGTATGATTATGCGTTGATTTAAGCAATATTTGTCCTCAAAGAAGGCGACTCATCGTTTTATTTTATTCCGGGCGTATTATAGAATACGCATAAAGTAAAATGACCGGGAATACGGTTCCCGTTTGTCTGTTTTGTCAAAAAATCCGTATTTCTCGCTTCTCAAAATGAGTTTTCTCGGTAAAAATTTGGTTATAGTTTATTTTAGTGCTAATTTTGCAACCGAAATAATTTCCAAATGGGAACTAAAATAAATAAATTGCGCCAGCGAACCCCATCCAACGGGATATTGCTCACTTCATGGCTGGTAAAATCAGGCTTCAGCAGAAGTGAGGTTTCCCAATATCTGAAATCGGAGTGGTTACAGCGTATATCCACAGGTGTATATCAATTCACCGGAGACAGGCCGTCGCTTTACGGCATATTGGCTTCGTATCAGAAACAGGCCGATTTGAAATATAATATAGGTGCCGCTTCCGCATTGGAGCTGAAAGGATTCTCTCATTACATTGCGATGGGGAAGCCGACTGCCGTTGTCTTTGCTCCGGTGAGACCCCCGCTTCCCAAATGGCTAAACGAGGCCGACCTTGACATGAACCTTGCGGAGGTGTCATCCAAAGTGCTGGGAACCGCAGGAATAGAGCAACTGGATTATCAGGGACAGACATTGACGGTCTCATCGCCGGAAAGGGCGATAATGGAATGTGTCCTGCTCTCACCGGCCCGTTATGACCTGATGGATGTGTATTATCTTATGGAAATGCTCACCTCTCTTAGAGCCTCCCTTGTTCAGCGGCTGTTGGAGGACTGCACTTCCGTGAAGGTAAAGCGGATGTTCCTGTATATGGCGGAAAAGGCGCGTCACCGCTGGTTCGCCAAACTCGACCTCTCCCGCATATCCCTCGGTTCTGGCACACGGAGTTTTGCAAAAGGCGGGGTGAAAATCCCTGCATACGACATTGTAATACCCAAGGAGCTTGCTGATAATAAATAACATTACCAATTTATATGAATATTGATAATCTCAACATAGTAAAAGAGCTGATATCCGAAAAGGAAAACGGACGAGTAGAGTTCAAAGAGACCACCGGCCAGTTGGAACGCGGAATGGAAACACTCTGCGCCTTTGTGAACGGTAAAGGCGGAACAGTCATGTTTGGTGTAACGGACAAGGGTAAGATTATCGGTCAGGATGTGAGCGACAAGACGAAACGGGAGATTGCGGAAGCAATCAATCGCCTGGAGCCTATAACGGCGGTGCAGATATCTTATGTCCCGATACCGGACAGCGAAAAGAAAGTCATTGTATTCCATGTGGATGAATCAGACCTTGACCGTCCGTTTTGTTATAAAGGACGGGCTTACCGGCGCACCGAGAGCGTGACATCCGTCATGCCTCAGGATGTCTATAATCAGCTTCTGATGCAACGCGGAGGCAATTATGGATGGGAAGCTATGGTAAATCCGGAACTGCAGATTGAAAATCTTGACGAGAAAGCCATCATGGGAGCCGTGCGTGGAGGAATAAGGGGTGGACGTCTGCCCGAAACCACAATGACGGAGGATATTCCCACCATTCTTGAAAAGATGGACCTGTTGCACAACGGAAAACTGAACAATGCGGCAGCCGTGTTATTCGGACATAAATGCTACGGCTACCCACAATGCCTGTTACGGATGGCGCGGTTCAAAGGGACAACCAAAGAAGAGTTTTGGGATAACCAACGCATCCAAGGCAATATCTTTGAGCTGCTGGATGCGGCAATGGCGTTCTTCTTCAAGCATCTGTCTCTATCAGGAAAGATAGAAGGGCTGCACCGCGAAGAAGAATTAAGCGTCCCATATAAAGCATTACGGGAGTGCTGCATCAATGCTTATGCACATCGTTCTTACCACCATCCGGGAAGTTCCGTCAGCATCGCCATATATGATGACCGAATCGAGGTTACGAATAGTGGTACATTCCCTCCTGATATGTCAATGGAACGCTTGTTGAGTTTCCATGACTCCCGGCCTCATAACCCCATTATCGCCAATGTCTTGTACAAGAGTACGGTTCTGGAAAGCTGGGGACGAGGCATAAAGCTGATGATTGATGAATGCAGACGGGTAGGCATTCCCGATCCTGAATTTCATGCTGACAGCGGGTTTATATGGGTCACATTCCGTTATACAAGGGTGGTGGCCGGTAAAGACCACCCAAGTACCACCCAAGTACCACCCAAGTACCACCCAAGCACAGCCCAAGTAGAGAGCCTGATTGCAATAATGGGAGAGGATATATATTCGGTTACGGAAATGATGGAAAGACTGCAGCTGAATAACCGGAGGTATTTCACCAAGGAGTATTTGAAAGTTGCCATCACGGAAGGGCTGGTAGAACCTATCTATCCCGAAAGCCCGAAGCATCCGAAACAGAAATACCGTCTTACCGACAAAGGGAAAGGACTGCTGCAACAATAATGGGTGTATGGCTTAAATTGTATCGGGGGTCTATAATTAGATTACGAAATCGGATTTGGGGGAGCCGCTGCGGTTCCCCAAAGTTCCCTGAAGTTCCCAAAACCATCCCGTTTTGCCCCATTCATTGCGCCCCCCAACTCAATTCTGCCACCGTACTATACGGCTGTCAATATCCCTACGGAGAAAAAGGAAGCGGAATATACAATGTGGCATATTGCGGATATTGTCGAGGCGGACAAGTGTTGGGAACCGACAGAATATGAACTTTCTCTCGTTAATATGATTAGCCGTCCATCAAATCAATAAATTATCACATAATGAATTTTAGTAGTGCCAACATCAAACATTTATATATCATCGGGAATGGTTTTGACATACACCATGGTGTTAACAGCAGTTTCTTGAATTTTCGTAACTGGCTGGAAAAGGCCGAACCGAATATATACTCACAGCTATGTGATTTATATGAAATTTCAACAAATGAGAATAAGGCCAAAGAATGGTGGAATGATTTTGAAAATATGCTCTCGGAAGTGGATTTCAATAATTATGTTGAAAATGTTGTCATTGAAAACTATCCTGACTTATCAAAAGATGATTTCCGAGACAGGGACTACCACGCGGCCGAATATGCGGCTTCTGACGAACTGGGAGCTTTGATCTATCATGTAAAACGCACGTTTAATGCATGGATTGCCTCTCTTGACAAAGCAGAGGACTCCAAACGAATCCATCTTATACGAAAAGACTCTCTGTTCATCACATTTAACTATACCCGGACGTTAGAGGAACTGTATCAGATACCTGATAATCAAGTTCTGCATATACACGGTATGGTTGGAGATGACGAACTTATTTTAGGGCATGGCAAGAATTATGAGGAGTTAAAAGAGGATTGCGAAATGACCCTATCCCAACCTCCGGCAGACCTCGATGAAGAAGAATTGGAAGACTGGTATTCTTCCCATTATGATTTTGTAACGCAGCAGACGCAAGAGGTCGCAATATCGCAAATTGCTTCTCTGCAAAAGGATGTGCAACAGATTATTTCGGACAATCGTTCAATTTGGGATAGTCTTGCAGAAGTTGAAATAATCCATGTTTTCGGCTTTTCTTTTTCATATATTGACATGCCTTATCTAAGTACGATTATCAACCATATCAATACAGATAAAGTAAAATGGGTAATCAGCGCCTTTTCTAATAGGGACAGAGAAAAAATAGAGGCTTTTATGGATGATGCCGGCATTAAAGATAATTTATGGAAACCATTGGTCGCATTACACAATGTGCAGAAATACAAACAACTATCACTTTTCGATGACTTGTAACACGGTTCCCTGTCTTATATTTCCTTTTCACACAGAAAGATAAAACAGGGAACTTTGCATATTGAAGACAAAAGTCAGGGACAAAAACGCTTGCCACGGAGAAAATCGTTAAGGTCTTTGTACCCCTTATAGACACCCGATGCGTCATGTATCCCGTCACGGGCTTCGTTAAGCGCGTCCACAGCCCTGCGCCCGGCATCGTCATTGTCGAGGCAGCAGGTGACGGTTGGATAAGGCGCAAGCCATTTCATCGCCTTGCGGAGATTGGAAACGGAGTTCAGCACCACGAAATCCATTGTCTCGGCAAACGGCGTGAAATCCGACCGGCGGCATAAGGTCATGTAGGACAGGAAATCCATGAATCCCTCAAAGACGGTACACAGGTCATTGTGGCTGCCCATCTGTATGAGCGATACATCCTTTTGTCCGACCGTTCCCTTGAAGAACGGATTCCTCACCTCATAGCCGCCTTGGACATTCCCGAAACCGATGCCGTAGTAATGGCGGCATCCGAGCGAGAAGTGTATCTCACGGCAGAACTCCGCTGCAACGGTGCGGTCTATGCCTCTGGATCCGAGGTATGCCAGCAGTTTCTCGTTGGAAAGCGGTCTCACGGTCACATTATGGAATGTACCGGCACGTTCACCCTGCAGTTCGGACGGCAGGCGTTCTCTGATGACCAGCTCTGCCGTGGTGTAGTTCTGGATATGTCGGATTACTTCCATGATGTCATTGGTGTTGTACATCATCTTGCCGAGGTCGATGATGTCGCCGCTTTCCATCGTGGCAAGGTCGTACCAGCGGTTTTTCTTGCGGCTGACCTTGAACGACGGATGCCTGTCCTCCCGGTATGGGGCATGGTAAAGCGCGTAAGTCTGGTAATTGCGCACCGGACGGATGCCAATCCTTTCAAGAAAACCGATGATGTCGATTCGCTTGATTTCCCCGAAATTCACTGCCATGTTCAATTTCTCAAATCCGTTAGTTTATCCCTGTCATACCTGTATCCCCTGCCGTCCTTGACGACGATGCCCTTCGCCATAAGATGCTTGAGCCACATCACGAACGAGGTGCGCCCGCGCTTGTAGCCGGTTTCCGCATACTGTTCACGCAGTCTGGCGACAAGCGTGTTGTAGCCCTTGACCGTTCCACCGGCAAACACTTTGTCAAGAATCTCCTTGTGCTGCGGCACGGTGATATTCTCGAATGTCACCCGTTCCTCCTCATCGCTGCTGAAACCGGGAATATCCTCCGGCACGCCGTCCTCGTTGATGCGGAAGGCAAAGTTCGAGAATTCCTTTTCCCTGGTTATCATCGGGCGGACCTCGCTCACTTCGGGATTCAGCTCGCTTTTGATGATTTTCATCACGGTCTCCGCCTTGTTGTTCAGTTCCGTTCCGATGTGGCCTCTCGTGTTGTCATCGCTCTTGTTCAGGTGCAGCACAGTATGGATGTGTATGTTGTACATATTGGTCCACCGCATGAGGTCGTTGATTATCTCTACGGATTCTCCGGGAGAATTGATGTCGTTGATAAGGTCGCGGATGCCGTCGATGACAACGAAGCCGATTTTGTCGTCAACCTCCAGTGCGGAGTCGATGATATTTCGGCGTTGCTGCGGCGTGAACTCCCTGAGCATAAGGAAATCCAGCGATGACGCCTCGCAGTCGGACGGCAGCCCCGCCATCTTCAGTATGCGGTGAAGAACCTTGAAACAATGCACGCGGCTCTGCTCGGTGTCTATATACAGCACCTTGGTCTTGCCGTCGGGCAGCTTGGCGCGATAATGCAGCACCTCTTTCCCTGACAGTAAAGCGGCCACTATCGCACTTACATTGAATGTCTTTCTCGATTTCGGCTTGCCTACGGACGCGCTGAAATTACCCACTGTCGCCACCGTGATCTCATCGACCGTCAGTATCTCCGGCGGAAACACATAGCGGTCGGTGGCACGGATTTTGACATACTCGAGGAACTTCTTGAATTTCTCCCGGTTGGCCTTTTCCTGCGGCGTAAGCTCCTGCGGTGCCGGAAATATCCTGTCGAACGGGATTTCCTCTATCTTCATTTCTCCGCTCCTTTCCTTGTCTTACGGTTTCCCTTGGGAGGCTCCATCATGGTCTCGGCCGCCGCCCTGCGGCTCATCTCATGCTTGGAGTAGATGACATTGCGGCGCAGCACGTCATCAAGTTCCTTACGTTCTATGTATATGAACTTCCCGCGGGGCTTGAAATGGGTAATCTCCCGGTTGGAAGTCATAAGGTATATCTGGCTTTTCGATACCCCTATGTATTCCGCCGCCTCTTCGACGGTCAGCATCTCACGGCACATGAAGAGTTTCGACTCCAGTTCCTTGAAATGCTCGAATATCTCGCCGAGGTCGCCGTATCGCTCCATGAAGGCACAGATGGACTCGATGCGCTGCACAGCCTCGTCAACCGTGCTTTCTCCCATTTTGGAGAGCAGGTGGCTCACGTTCTCCACCCGCTGGAGGGTGGCTATAAATTCTGATGTCATAATCTGTCCTTTTTGTTAATAATAGCACTCATGCGGTTGCTCCGACCCATTGGGCATACCTGTTTCCGGCTCGATGACCATACGTGACCTTATCCATTTGTCAAGTTCCTCCTTATTGAAGAAGATACGCCCGTTGGTAGGACGGCTGTGAGGGATGTCATACTTGCGCACCAGCTTGTACAGGTGGCTTGTGGTAATGCCGAGATACAGGGCTGCATCCTCGACCGTGAATGTGCCTTTCAGATGAAAAAGCATGCCGATGAGCTGGTCAACGCGCGACAGCAACTTGTCGAGCTTGACGGAACACCGTTCTCCCCATTGGGTATCTGTGATAATCTGTTGTTCATTCATTGTTACTCTGTTTTTTTGATTCAACTTTCAGAGCCGTCGCCCCGTGTCTTGAAAGCTTTCGACTGCAAAGTAACAATGAGACAGGGCATTGAAAGCAATATTTTGAGTGACACTTGCAAAGTATCACTCAAAATAGCACTGTCACTCAGGATTTTGGCTGTCTATCGGACATATTTCTCGCGTATATGCTTCATCAGAATGTCTATGTCTTCCTTGTAGCTGAAGACACCGTTGCTCCTTGCACGGTTGAGCGCGGACGAGAAATTGGAACGTGCCTGCGGCTTGTTCTTCCCTTGCAGCAGGATGGAGCCGCTACGCTCAAGGACAGTCTGCCAGCAGCGGCTGACAAGGTTCATGGCACTCAGACAGTCAAAGAAATAGGCGATGCCATAAGATTTACTGCCACCAACGGAGTGGTGAGTGTACCGTGCATCAGGCCGTTCATTTCCTGGACTGTAATTTTCTTCTGGAAGAAGCCGGCGTCATTGGCGCAGTCAGCAAGCAGTGGCATATCCTCGGCTCGGATTGCACACGAGAGTCTTTGTTCCTTCACCCGGTTCGCAGGGGCGGTTCCGGATGTTCCCGGATTTTGCTTTCCGTCATCACGACGTTCCGTATAGACAAGGAATATCACCTTATCCATGTCCGGGGTTTCCAGTGAGGGCCGGGTAAAGAATTGTTTGACAAGGTCTGTCCGCTCCAACAGGAGGATGCCGATTGCGCCCAACGCCTTGCGATGGATGTTCTTGTCTGCAGCGTTGTCATCTTCGGCATAATGATGACCGTCGAGGAACTGCAAGGCGAACACCCGCAGCGTCATTACGCCTGTGGCTACATAGTCCTGATACTCTCTGTGCGCTTCCAGCAACAGTTGGCGCAGGTGGTCCAGTCCTGCATCACCATTTACGGGCCGGGTAGAAAACTTCCCTGTAAAAAAAAGGAATAAGTTTTCGGATGAATGGATTTACTTCCATACTTCGGATGTTGTTAATGAGTAATTTATGTTTTAAGGATATAACAAAATCGGTTCTTGTATAAAAGAACCGTCTCATTTTATCCATGGAAAAATCGAATCTATGGAAGTTAGGTGAAGCATGACAGAGCGACATACAGGCAGCGCCATGTCCTGACAGGAGGAGCGGCAACAGGAGGATGAACAGGTTGGTCGGTATAAATATATACACACCTTGACTGACTGACCTTGATAGCCCGCCTGCGAAATTTTGGTTAGTCACTCTAAATATATACACCCTCTGACTGACTGACTTAATTTATTATTCAAACACACCGTCAAACAACGAGACGGCTTCGTCTTTCTTCGTATTGATAATCCGGGCGTAACGCTGGGTGTGCCGGATGGTGGTATGCCCGAGCAGCTGACTGGTAGTGTAAATGTCTATACCTGCTGTAAGACAGAGCGTTGCGAAGCTGTGCCTCGCCGCGTGAAAAGTGATGTCTTTCGTGATTCCGGCATTCTCCATCCATGTTCCGAGGCTCTGCCCGTAGTTTCTTGTCAGCCGGGGAAACACCTTGTCCTCCGCCGTGGCGTCCTCCGGCTTTTCCGGCAGCCATTTCCGGGCGTTCATGTTCAGCGGCAGGAACAGCTCGACACCGGTTTTATACTGGATTATCTCAACCTGCCAGTGGGTAGCGGTTCTCACAATGTCTTTCCAACGGAGATTCATGATGTCATAGATGCGCAGCCCGCTGAAACAGGAGAACAGGAACGCACCCTTGATGTCCTCACGGTAGCAGGGAGTGGCGATAAGCCGTTTTATTTCCTCTACGGTCAGATACTCGCGCTTGTGCTCCTTGATGGACAGCGAGGCTCTGGTTATTCCCTTGAACGGGCTTTTGGGTATCACGCTTTCACGCACCGCATAGTTAAGAGCGGCTCTGACATAGCATAAATACAGGAATACGGTGCTTTTTGTCATTTTTTTCCGATCTGTATTATGTGCGGAACGGCTGACAAGGTATTCCATAAACCTCGTAAGGTATTCTTTGTCCACATCGGAAAGTGTAGTCTCTGAATCATAATCCGTGACCTCCTTGACCGTCCTGTCTATCCACGCTTTTGATGATTCCGCACAGCTTTTCTTCGCATTCTCGGCATAGATGCCCATCCATGCGCAGAACGGCATCCGGGCCTTGTGTGATTTGTCCTTTATGCCCGCGATACGGTTGGTAAGGTCAAGTATCATTTCCTCCTTGATGGCGTTCGCCTGTGCCAGCGTATTGGCATTCATTATTCTTGACGGCGTGTCGGTCTCCGGCACAAGGTACAACTTCAGGAACTTGTAAGTCCGCTTGCCGTTATGGTATATATCCAGATATAGCGAACGGTTGCCGTTTTTCAGCACTTGCTCCCGGAGCCTTATCGGTTCCTTCATCACCACCTGTTTCTTCTGTCTGCCCATATCTCTTAATCAAATAGTCTGTCAATCAAATAAACTGCATCCACCTTCTTTTTGTCCACGATTTTTGCGTACACCTGGGTCGTTTCCACATCCGAGTGTCCGAGCAACTGGCTGGTGGTATAGAGGTCTGCGCCCATTGTCAGCGTCATCGTCGCAAAGGCGTGCCTACTCACGTGATAGGACACCCGTTTGGTAATGCCGGCCTTGGAAGTCCACGTTTTTAGCACATGGTCGCAATCGCTCAACGTGGGGACATCAAAGACGGCATCGTCAGGATCACCTTTCTCTCCCGGCATGAACTTCTGTGCCTGCAGGCTCAAAGGCAGGTAGATTACCTTCCCTGTCTTTTGCTGACGCAGTTCCAAATGAGTCTTGCCGTTTTCCTCGATTACGTCTTTCCAACGCAGTCCTTTGACATCACTGTACCGTAGCCCGCAAAAACAAGAAAAAAGAAACGCCGTCTTCACCCTTGGACTCCTACACGGAGTGTCGATAAGCGTCTGCACCTCTTCAATGGTCAGATACTCGCGTCTTTTGCGTTCCCCCTGTATGGAAGCCCAGTCGAATGACAATAAAGGATTGTCGCCAAGAATTTCCAGATCCACGGCATAGTTGAGGGCCGCCCGTATATATCCGCAGTAACCGGATATGGTTTCCTTTGCCAGCGGCTTTTTTGTCAATCTCGTCATCCGGGTGCTGAGATATTCTACAAATCCCTGAAGAAAATCCTTATCGACCTCATACAATCTTATCCGCGGATTATAAGCCTTCAGACACACTGATACTGCGTGTACATGATCGACAAGTGCTCTGCGTCCTTTTTTCTCCCCGGCTTCAGCGTATTCATCGAGCCATTCTATCAGCGGTGTCCGGGCTTTGTCCGAAAGGATTGTCGCCGGCTTCTTGTTGGTGATGTCAAGAATACGCTGTGCCTTGATGGCATTGGCAGCCTTGAGCGTGTTGGCATTCCTCTCCTTTGCCTCCTGCGATATTTCAGGGACAAGGAAGAGTTTAAGAAACTCATACCTGCGTTTGCGGTCGGTATAGATATCCAAATATATGGACTGGTTGCCGTCCTTGAGCTGCTTGAAGCGGATGCGGACAGGCACCGATTCTGATTTTTTTGTTCTTGCCATTCTCTGCCAATGCTTTATTTCGTGTGCAAAGGTACAAAAAATAGCTCAAAACGACTAACAAAAAAGTAACATAAATAACAGAAATAACAAAAAATAACCGATACCCCACCAAAAGCAAATCAAAATCACCTCTCTGTAATACCTTATAAATAAAGGCTTTTATTTGCACTTACTTATAAATTTCCTCTCTCATTTACGCCATTTCACTTTATTGTCCATTCCTTTGGATGCAACCGCTTCAAGAAACTTCTTCAGATTGACCGCATTAAAGAATATTCCGTCAATTGCGACTGGTATTGCCTCTCCTTTCAACTTCTTGCTTGCAGCGATGGCGAAGTCAAGCACCTCCTTTGACGGCAACGACTCAACCTCCTTGTCGGGGATATGAACCAATCTATGTATCGCCTTTTCCGTGTCCGGATATTTTCCATCAATCAGATTGCCGTCCTTGTCTCTGGTCGTACCTTCCCACTCTTTGGGATAGTCCGCTTTCTCCTTGAAGAGGATGTATCCATCAGAAGCATACGCATAGCCGTTGGCATAATGCACTCCTCTCAGCGCAGGATGGCTATTTTTTTCTGAAACCGTATATTTGAACAGGTTGACCTTCTTTTTCTTGCCCACGGCTCTTGTCGCTTGACCGAGAACCGAGTCGTCCTCAGCCTCCGCCTTGCGTTTCTTCTCCTCCTTGTCGGCAATCTCCTTAGCCTTGTCAAAAACGCTCTGCTTTTCTTGTTTCTTCTCCGGCTTTTCGCTACCTTTGTCAGCGGAAACGTTTCTCTCCCGAGTGTCGGTATATTGGTCAGAATTGGGCTGACCCAGAAGTGACCGCTGCTCGGGAGTTATTTTTTCGTCCGTATACAACACTTCCTCTTTTTGTGTAATCTTTGCATCTCCTCGTCTGCCGAATATTGTAGATATAGAGTTTACCTCCAAATTCCGACCTATGTTCTTCACATCAACGCCAACGACTATGGTCTCTCCCTTGTCGTTTTTCATCGTTGTATACAAGCGATAACCATTTTCCTTTTCTCCGAACCTTGTAATAGCGAAAGGCTTCTGAATCGCATCAGGCAATTCCTCCCACTGCTTTTCTGTCAGCAAATGAGAAGCGTCTTTTCCTGCGTGCCGCGACAGCACTCCATACTTGATTGTGAAGCGGTCGCCAGTCAAACCAAGTTTTTTCATAAAGTCCGGTGTCTTGGCAACATCAAAGAATGATCTTCCGAACAATTTAGAAGCGACAGCCTTGCCTTTCTCGTAAATCGTCTTGACCACATCCTTGATTTGCGGTTTTTTCTTATCCTCTTTCAGGTCCGCGTCTTTCTCCACCGCTTCCTCCTCTGCTTTTCTTTCCGCTTCAAGGCGCGCCTCCTCGTCTGCTTTCTGTGCGTCGAGTTCCGCCTCTATTCTGTCACGTTCTTCCTCAGCACGTTCGCGCTCTTCCTGCGCTTTCCTCTCAGCTTCGGCTTTTTCCTCGGCAATACGCTTCTCCTCTGCGGCACGTTGTTCCTCCTCCGCTTTGCGTTCAGCCTCAGCCTTTCTTTCAGCTTCAACACGAGCTTCCTCCGCCTTTTCTGCGGCAATCCTCTCCGCTTCTTTCTTCTCTGCCTCAATGCGAGTCTTCTCCTCCGCCTCGGCACGTTCACGCTCCTCAGCGGCTTTCCTTTCTATGCGCTCCGCTTCCGCTTTGGAGGCTTCCTCTCTGCGTGACTTCTCGCCTACGATGGCTTTCCAAGCATCGACCACTCTCTGTGCCTCCGCTGCCGCTTTCTCGTTTTCCTTGATTGACTGCAACAATTCTTCCGGGGTATCTCCTTTCTCCTTCAGTGCCTTTGCCGCCTTCAACCTCTTCTCAGCGCCTTGAAAAAACACCAATGCAAAAAGGTCGACCTAACAACGCGAGTTCGGGATAAGCGTGGACTGAAAAGGCGTGATTCGGATGCGGATATAGTGTCGGGCGACCATGAACGTGGCCGCCTGATGCGCTTTTGAGAAAATGGGATTTGAGCTATTGCCAAATGGTGAGCTGACCGTCTTAGTTCGGCACCTCGTAGTCGAAGTTGGCTGCTGGCTTGGACTGGAAGAAGCAGCACGCCCCCATTGCCGCGAGCAGGTTTATCAGAAAGTTGTGCACGCTGCGGTGCCGTGTGTGCACAAGCTGCGCCACGTTTTTAAGCATGTCGTTCACGGTCTCGATAATGCTCCTCTGCGCAGCATTATCTTGTCATAAAGAGGCATCAGTCGCTGCTTCATGTTAGAGCAGCCCTGTCACCACATGTATCCCCTCACTCCAAAGCCGTCCGAAAAGCGCACACACAGGCCTGGTAATAATGCTTGAAGTTGCGGTAGGAGTTGAAGTCGAAGTGGAAACAGATGAAGAACTGTGATGACCTCGGCGTCCGACATCATATGCTTGCGACGGCGTTTTGGGGTATCAGGCGTTGATTGAACAGCGTTTTTGCCATCTCTGCATCAAATTCTTTGCAGAAATCATCGGCAATACAAAAATTTCAGTAACTTTACTCTTGGTGATTATGATTTGTAATTGTTTCTTTTTACACCATTAAATTACTAAAAATCAATGATTTCCTTTTTTCGCCATTTTTTCAAACACCTCTTATCCCGAACTCGTGTGAATAGCAAAAAACTAATTGTCAATCAGTTACGAAGTCAACATCAAAAAGCCGTACTAATGACCGGATTTGGGATAAATAAGCAACCTTCCGGGTTTGATTCCCAGAGGCTATCCGCATAAAGCAATCATAGATTTGCAGCCAACGCCCGCCACAGGTTGTCGTCTGGTATTGGCGCAACCAAATCGATTATTTTTTTTGACACAGGATGCTCGAATACGATTCTATGCGACTGTAATGATATGCCACCGTCGGGATTGCTCCGTCGGTCACCATATTTTAAATCTCCACGGATCGGACATCCCATAGCCGATAATTGTGCGCGTATCTGATGCTTCCTTCCAGTGTGAAGATTCACTTCAAGCAGGCAGTAATAATCAGTTTTTGCCAACAATTTGTAGTCAAGCACAGCTTTCTGCGCCCCGTCGGCAGGCGTGCGGCTGACATACGTTTTGTTATTGCGTTCCCGAGGTGTCAGATAGTCAACCAACGTATCTTCCGCTCTTGGCGGCAAATTTCTTGAGATTGCCCAATATGTTTTTTTCACTTTCCGATTCTGAAAAATCTCGTTCATCCGCGCCAACGCTTTGCTTGTTTTGGCGAATACGACAAGCCCGCTCACCGGGCGGTCAAGCCGGTGAATCACGCCACAAAACACATTGCCTGGCTTGTTATATTTTTCGCGCAGATAATCTTTAACCATCTCAGACAGTGGTTTGTCGCCTGTTTTATCGCCTTGCACGATTTCACCTGCGGCTTTATTCACCACTATCAGATGATTATCTTCATAAACAACCTCCATAGACTTAGTTGCCCATTTCAGAAATAAACTTAATGCGAACCAACCGGATTTCTTCTTCAGTATAGTCTCCGCCAAGTTCATTTATCGCCAATTCCAAATCATCGCTCTCGCTTTCTTTGAAATATTCAAAAATGTCGTCCAAGTGATCTTCATCCATCACCTCGTCCAGGAAATAATCGATGTTTATTTTTGTCCCAGAGTATACAATTGCCTCCACTTCATCCAACAACTCATCGAATTCCAACCCCTTAGACTCCGCAAGCTCATCAAGTGCAATCTTACGGTCAATACCCTGAATGATTGATATTTTAAGCTTGCTTTTGTTTGCAACACTCCTCACCCGCAGGTCTTCCGGACGTTCAATATCATTTTCCTCGACATGGGCCTTTATAACTTTCAAGAAGTCCGCTCCATAGCGTTTCGCCTTGCCGGCGCCAACGCCTTGTATAGTTTGAAGTTCTTCCATTGTGATTGGATATGTTGTAGCCATAGCCTCCAACGAGATGTCTTGAAAGATTACATACGGCGGCAACTCCAGCTTCTTGGCAATCTTTTTGCGAAGATCTTTAAGGATGGAGTACAATTCTGGGTCGACGGCGCAAACTCCGCCCGATTTTATAGTAACATCTTCGTCATCTTCGTTGAATTCCTTGTCTTCAACAATCTTAAACGACTTTGGATTCTTCAAAAACGAGTGCCCAGCTTTTGTCACTTTCAGCAACCCATAGTTTTCAATTTCCTTGTCAAGATATCCAGCAATGATTGCTTGATGAATCACCGCGCCTAAAAATTTATCGGTGTCAGCCTCCATGCAGCCGAACACTTCCAATTGATCGTGTAAATATGATTTTATTTCGGCGGTCGATTTTCCGAGCATGACATTAATAACATAGTCTGATTTAAATTTTTCTTTCAATGCCAAGACGGTCTCAATTACCGCACAAAGTTCATCTTTTGCTTCCACTTTTTTCTTAGGATTT
>OICL01000599.1_pt1 | contig 17878 bp, 16 predicted proteins | sample 1581231 | NCBI WGS metagenome assembly OICL01 (sample SAMEA3882542, study PRJEB24775) | human gut metagenome | biome: human-associated habitat; feature: intestine environment; material: feces | place: Netherlands | collected 2009/2010 | reverse complement strand
ATTCGCGCGATATGTCTCGGGTTTTCTGTGACCTTCGCTCACAAAAAACGCCTCGCGGATATTACCAATAACCAGTAAATGCGGAATGCTGCCTGCTGCATGGTTACATCACATCGTAACTGTTCAGTGCCCTCACAGTTACATCGCAACAATAATCCCACCGTCATTCGCATACATGGAACTCACTCCGGCGGTATCCAGAATGATCACGTCTTTCACCTGCATTCTTTCCAGAAGTGCCTCTTTTACCATCTGTACCCTCTCCGGACAGTTGCAGTGGCTGATAGCAAGTATTTTATCACTGCTGTTGTTTTCTCCTTCTTTTACATAATCAACCATTTTAACCAGTGCTTTATTGATTCCTCTCGCCTGATCCAGCTGACAGATAGTACCTTCCGGTGTGGCACCCATTACCGGTTTAATCTTCAATGCGGAAGCCACCAGTGCTTTTACTCTGCTCAGTCGCCCGTTTTTTCGCAGTGTTTCCAGATTCTCCAGTACGAAATACGTGTGCTGAGATTCGATATAAGCATCCACAGTTTCCACAACCTGTTCAAATTCCATGCCTGCTTCTTCACATTCCTGGATCTTCAGTGCGATCAGTGTCTCCCCTATCGAAGCACTTTTTGAGTTGAATACATGAATTTTCTTATCCGGATGTTCTTCCAGTGTCAGGCTTTTTCCAAGCTCCGCACTATTATAGGAACCACTCAGTTCAGCGGAAAGAGTCACCGCATACAGATGTTCCGCATCTGCCTCAAACCCTCTCTGGTAAACTTCCGGAGACGGGCATGCTGATTTCGGGCACTCCGGATATGCTGCTACCTTTCTTAAAAAATCTGCCTGATCAAAGGAATCATCATCCACAATAGTATCTGCTCCCACTTCAAGAGTCAGTGCTGCCGATGCAAAACGTTCATCCTGTTTCATCTCTGGTGTCAATTCTCCACAACTATCTACAATTATTTTATATTTCATTACTTCCTGCCTCCAGCATTATATATTTTCTACATAACTGTGTATCCATATCTTTTCTCATCATCGCAGGATTACAGCTTTCGCTTTTGGACTTCGTCACACCCTGTAATTCTGCCTACCTGATATAGTTTTCAATACTACATTTTACTATATCATATCTTCATAAAATTGAAAAGAGATTTTCTATGTTCTTTTTGTGTCTTTTGGTTTATAATACTGATATCTGTTTTTTTAAATTATAACTTGGAGGTTGTATGGATTATTTACTGAACAGTTCCATGGAAATGCTGGATGAATATTATCAGCCGAAAGACACTGATGTGGTGATATCTCTGGTTTCCACTGAAGAGTGTGAACAGCGCTATCATTCTCTCCCCTATTATCATATCCTCGCAAGGAACATGCAAAATCACAATATCCGATACTGCAAAGCAGAAATGTTCAAGGACTGTATCCTGGGAACCCTTCTGATTCCCGATAAAAGAAGTATTGAAGAGACTGTTTTATCCATTTCTTTCTATATGAATAAAAATCTGCTGGTTCTCGTTGATGATTCGAAACATATCCAGGCGATTCTTACAATTCTTGAAGAGGGGGAACTTTTGAACTGTAAGACCATCGCAGAATTTCTGTGTCAGCTCATCGGCACACTTACACTGGAAGATGCCTTGTTTTTACAGGAATTGGAACAGCACATGAGTGATCTGGAAGAAAAAATCATAAAACACACGATCTCTGACTCTTCCGCACAGCTTATGCACATCCGCAAACGACTTCTGATCCTGCATTCTTATTATCAGCAGCTGTCTGATTTCTGTGAGGATCTGGAAGAGAATTCCAACCACTTTTTTCAGGCAGAAGAATGTCAGATTTTTTCTCTGTATGCATCCAGGATCGAACGGCTCTATGATCATTCCCAGATGCTTCGGGAATATGCCCTGCAGATTCGTGAAATGGAGCAGTCTCAGATTGACGCCAGACAGAACCGCACCATGCGGATTCTCACCGTAGTAACCACGATCTTTTTCCCACTGTCGCTTATCACCGGGTGGTATGGCATGAATTTTTCTCATATGCCGGAACTTTCTGCTCCCCACGCCTACGGGATTCTGATCGTTATCTGCGCTGTTATTGTTTTGATCGAAATCTGGTTTTTTCATAAAAACAACTGGTTTTCCTGAATTTCCATGCCGGATAACCATTATGTCATATCACATTGGGAGGATTTTATTTGTTAGCACTTCGTATTTTAGATTTGAAAGATTTTACCGGAAAATTATTTATTGGAGAAATGTTTCAGCATTTTTCTTTTGTGGAAGCTTCTTTTACCACCTTTGTCACTTATACTCTGGATGGACAACTGCATAAAGAATTTTTTGATTCCGAACAGAAACCCATGCGAACGTACTGTCTGTGGGAAGATGTGCAGGCACAGTGTTTTTCCATAATCAAAGGGAAACGCACACCTTTGAATTTTAAGATTGTCTTCCAGCTTTCCTCTTCCAATGTGGAAAAGCTGCTCTCGCAAAGCGGCATAGCACTGAAGCCTGAAGACATCTACGGTCTGTACCTGAACTGTCAGTTTGACGGGAAGCAGCTTCTTTGTACTACCGGCACTTCTCTGAAAATTTTCACCCTGGACAAACAGCTGGACCGGGTGTGGGATGAAATGGTTCGGAAATTTTTCCGGAAAAATCAGGTGGCTTTTGAGGATGCATAACAGGTCGAACTACACATCAACAGATTTAGATGTCATAGTCTCATACAATATATAGCAAAACGGAAAACTCTTTGCATCGAGTTTCCCGTTTTGTTTTCGCCAACCGGCTGTCTTTCTGTCAGCCGGTTTATGTTTTTCCATCTTTATGTTATCTGTGATTTCTGTATATTTATCTCAAAATAGATCCCTGCAGATTACCGTCCTGTCCGGATGCTCCCGGCTGATCCTGTCCCTGCTGACTGTTCTGTGCAGTGGTTGAAGTATCTGCTTTATCCAGTGTGATCGTCAGTGATTTTTCCACGTAACTTCCGTTATCCGCGATTTTTACAACCAGATCTACGGTTTCTCCCGCTGCATAGTACTCCAGCTGACTCTTCAGGTCATCCATTGATTTTACAGAAGTTCCATCAAATTTTGTGATGACACTTCCGGATGTGATGCCGGCTTTTTCAGCAGCACTTCCTTTTTCCACTTCTGCTACATAGACACCCTGTGGAATGCCATAAGCTTCTGCGATAGAACTGTCCACCGTCTGTCCTTTGATACCCAGAGCAGCTGCCTGATCAGAACTTACTTTTGTTCTTGTCTGGCGGTTCATCAGATCTTCAAAGATCGGAGAAGCGGTACTTACCGGAATAGCATATCCCATACCTTCTACTTCTGTAGATGCCAGTTTTGCAGAGTTGATACCGATCACCTGACCCTGCATATTCAGAAGAGCTCCACCACTGTTACCAGGGTTGATTGCTGCATCTGTCTGGATAAATCCGTTCTCGGAATCAGAGTCTTCCAGCTGACGATTTACCGCACTTACAATACCGGTCGTTACAGACTGTCCATAGCCCAGTGCATTACCGATAGCTACCACCTGTTCCCCTACCTGCAGCTGATCAGAATCACCGATCTCTGCAATTTTAATCTGAGACATGGTGTCATCAGAAATATCTGAAAGTTTCACGGCGATAACTGCCAGATCGTTATCTGCATCTGTTCCTTTTACAGTTGCTTCGTAGGCCTGGTCATCCACAAAACATACAGATAAGGTATCTGCATCTTCTACTACATGGTTATTCGTGGCGATCAGAAGTTCACTGTCGTTTTGTCCGATAATAATACCGGAACCCTGGCTTTCTACTTCCTGTTCCTGTGTACCACTACCTCTCGAAAACATACTGAAATAATCCTGTACTTCCTGTACAGATTTATTGGTAATTGCAACAATCGACGGCATCGCATTTTTGGCGATAGAAGAAACATCCAAACTCTGTCCGGAAGCACTGCTTCCCGTGCTGCCTGAAGATGTTGTGGTCTGCAATGTGGTCTTCGTTGTTTCCTGTTTGCTACTGTCTGTCTGCGTGGACTGTGCTTTTGCTGTCGCACCGGTTGCATAAGTCACCCCGGTAAATACACCCCCGGCTACGCCTCCGAAAAGTACGACACTCAGTGCTACTGCACCGATTTTCTTTGCCCATCTGGCTCCGTTTCCATTTCTCTTTCCCGGCTGTTTTTTCGGTTCCATCGGTGTATTATTCTGCGGTTCATTTCCCTGCTGATTCCAATTATAACTTCCATATTCTTCCATAAGTCATTCCTCCTGTTTATGTAAATGTAATCTTTAAATTTTCTTTATTTCTTTCTTCTTTGTTTATGGCTATAGTATAGAAAAGGTTTGTGGTCAATTTGTTATCAAAATATGTTTATTTTGTGAAATAGTTCAAACTATGTTATAATAGCTTTCAGCGAACAGGTGCAGACACTGCCTGTTTCTGAAAAGAGCGATAATCCATGTACTCCCGAGATCTTTCTGTGTCCGATTTTGTGAGTACATCATTACACAGGAGGTTGTTTTATTATGCAGAAAATTACAAGTTTTACTATTGATCACTTAAAACTTCAGCCGGGCGTATATGTATCCCGCAAAGACCCGGTCGGCGATTCCCTGATCACCACATTCGATATCCGTATGACATCCCCGAACGAAGAACCGGTGATGAACACTGCAGAAGTACACACCATCGAACATCTGGGAGCCACCTTCTTAAGAAATCACCCTGACTTCGGCTCCAAAACCATCTACTTCGGACCAATGGGCTGCCGCACCGGCTTCTATCTCCTTCTGGCAGGTGACTACACCTCCGGAGACATCGTCCCGCTGATGACCGAGATGTTCACCTTCATCCGCGACTACCACGACGAAGTCCCGGGCGCATCCCCAAAAGACTGCGGCAACTACCTGGACATGAACCTGTCCATGGCAAACTACCTGGCCAACCGCTTCCTGACCGAAGTCTTAACCGACATCAAAGAAGACCGACTGGTATACCCGGAATAAATACTTTCATTGCTATCCGGCGGTGAACATTGTTGCAAAATATCAGATACTATAAAAAGGAAGATAGCAGTACATCTTAATGTACACAACTATCTTCCTTTTTATATCTTTATATCCTAAAATTATTTAGAACTCTTTCTTATCACTTATTAATGAATGTTTCTCCTTTTTCTCATCTTTCTCCACCTTTTTCGAAAAAATCTCCCCATACCGACCACAAGAGTTCTCGCCAACGCACAGCGGTAGTCATTGCTTCGGTCTGCAGGCAGCACTTTGTGGGCGGTTAGGGAAGCTTTGAGCCAGCAGACCGAAGCAATGACTGCCGCGTCCGCCTCCATAAAAACTCTTTTCTCCTATTTTTTCGAGTAAAATACGCGTTCAAGACACAGCCCCTCTGCCGGCGCCGTAACGCCCGCAAACTTCCGCTCCATCCTCTCAAGCAGCTCCGGCATACTGTCCGCATCCCTCCTATGCTGCCCAACCTCAATCAAAGTTCCGGTTAAGATTCTGACCATATACTGAAGAAAACCATTTCCCGTATACACAATCCGTATCTCATGCTCCGACTCTTCAATTACTATATCCGTAATCGTCCGCACCGTAGATTTCTTCATCTTCGGATTGCCACAAAACGTTTTAAAATCATGGGTTCCCACCAGATCCTGTGCTGCCCGGCGCATCGCCTCTACATCCAGCGCTTCCCCCAGATGATACCGAAACTTCCGGTCAAACACCGATTTCTGCTCATCCGTTCCAATCCGGTAAGAATAACATTTTCCTTCCGCCCAGAGTCTTGCATGAAACCGCTCCGATACCGGTTCCACAGACTTTACACAGATATCTTCCGGCAGATACTGATTCATATATTGCAAAATCTCCTTCGGATCCCATTTCTTTGCCAGATGCACACTGGCTGTCTGATTCTTCGCATGAACCCCGGCATCCGTCCGCCCTGCCCCATCGATCTCAATCTCTTTTTCTGTCATTCTGGATAATACCTGTTCCAGCTTTCCCTGAATCGTCTGGGTGGTTTTCTTCTGTCTCTGCCATCCTTCGTAACGGGTTCCTTCATATTCTATTGTCAGCAAATAATTCATAAATTTCTTACTCTTTCCAGTTTTTTACTTCATCGAACTCTGCCAGAATCTCCTGAGATGGTTTCTTCGTGCAGAGGCTGAAGATCACAATGCAGAGAATACTCAGCGCAAATCCTACCACCAGTGAATACAGCCCGGTCGCAGATCCAAGCGTCTGTCCATGTACCAGCGGCAGATAATCCCATATCAGAACTGCACCGCCACCGGACACAATCCCCGCTACTACTCCGGCAAAATTCGTTCTTCTCCAGAACAGGGACATCACTACGATCGGCCCAAACGCCGAACCAAGACCTGCCCATGCGTTAGATACCAGTCCCATAATACTGTTGTTTGGATCCCAGGCAATCAAAAATGCCAGCAATGCAACAACCAGTACCGTAAAACGGCTCACCTTCAGCACTTTTTTCTCATCGGATTCCGGTTTCAGAATATCCTTATAAATATCTTTAGACACGGATGAAGCCGTCACCAGAAGCTGCGAATCCGCTGTGGACATAATCGCTGCCAGGATACCGCACAGGAAGATTCCTCCGATAAATGGCAGATTCGTATCTTTCGTAAACATTTTTGTGATCATCTCGATAAAGACGCTTTCTGTGGAAGCATTTCCCTCCGTTCCAAGAATCGTCGGAAACAGATAGACACGACCGATAATGCCGATCGCCACAGCTGCTGCCAGAGAAATCGTTACCCATATAATAGCAATTACTCTCGATTTTCTCAACTCTTTCTGATTCTTTACCGCCATAAATCGAGTCAGAATATGCGGCATTCCACAATATCCAAGCCCCCAGGCCAGCTGTGAGACAATCTCCACTGCGGTATAAGACCGGTCACCGTTCCGAAACAGACTCAGATATGCCGAAGCACCGCCCACAACACCGCTCTGGTCAAGAATCGGTTTTACCTGATCCGCTCCTACCATAAAATATGCGGCGATCGGAACCACCAGCAGTCCTACTAACATCAGACTTCCCTGAATAAAATCGGTCACACAAACCGCCATGAAACCGCCCATAAACGTATAGATCAGAATAACCGCAGCACCGATGGCCAGAGCCACATGATAATCCACACCGAATACAGAGTTAAATAGTTTTCCACCGGCAGACAGTGCAGACGCTGTATATACCAGGAAAAAGATAACGATCACAATCGAAGATACCAGAAGCAGTACCCTTTTTTTATCACGGAACCGGTTTTCAAAGTATGCCGGCAGTGTCAGGGAGTTATTTGCCCTGATCGTATATTTTCTCAATCGTGAAGAAATAAACACCCAGTTGCAGACTGTTCCTAGAAACAGTCCGATCGCGATCCAGGACTGCCCTGTTCCCAGTGCATACACGGTTCCCGGAAGTCCCATCAACAGCCATCCACTCATATCCGATGCCTGTGCCGACAGCGCAGCTACCCAGCCACTCAGTCCCCTTCCGCCAAGAAAATAATCTTCTGAATTATTCGTATTTTTCATGTAGATCGCACCGATCGCAATCATCAGCACCAGATATGCCGCAAATGCGATCAGGATTACTATAGTATCTGTGTTACTCATTCCCTTTTCTCATCCTTCCTTTATGTAATTATAATACCGGATTGTTCCGTACTTCGTACTTTCACAGTCCGTAAAAATATTTGTAATCCATTATCCCTAAAACTTCTTGTCTTGTCAATCATTTTTACTTTATTTTTTTATCATATTACCATATTAAAGCGTATTGTATAAAAAAACACCCGAATGCGGATGTATTTTCTCCGTATCCGGGTATCTTTTTCCTTTATTTTGCTGCGATTGCTTCGATCTCGATCAGACCGCCCTTCGGAAGTCTTGCAACTTCCACACAGGAACGAGCCGGTGCAGACTCCTTGAAGTATTCTGCGTAGATGGCATTGACCGTTGCAAAGTCATCCATATTATCCAGAAATACCATGGTACGAACAACGTCTTCATATCCAACGCCTGCTGCTTCCAGAACAGCTCCCAGATTTTTCAGTGCCTGATGGGTCTGTGCCTCGATGCCTTCCGGCAGAGTTCCGTTCTCCGGATCCAGTCCCAGCTGGCCGGAAGTGAACACCATATTTCCAGCTTCTACAGCATGTACATAAGGTCCTACTGCTGCAGGTGCTTTTTCAGCAAAAATTGTTTTTTTCATGTTTGTATCCTCCATTCAAATATTCTGCATTTGCATCTTATTATAACATGCTGTGTTCGTTCGTCAAGCATCGGAAACGACTTCATCTTGCTCTTTTTTGCACAATAGAATATAATAAACTCACCAAATATTTATGCAAAAAAACGAAGGGAGAACGAAATGAAACACGAAAAAGACTGGTATAAAGATCTGGTGATCTATCAGATTTATCCAAGAAGTTTTAAAGACGGCAACCATGACGGAATCGGAGATCTGAAAGGAATGATTGAAAAACTTGATTATCTGCAGGAACTTGGCATCAATGCGGTATGGATGTCACCGGTGTTCGCTTCACCAAATGTGGATAATGGATATGACATTTCCGATTATACCTCCATCATGGAAGAATTCGGAACCATGGAGGACTGGGATGCTTTCCGGGACGGGGCTCATGTGCGGGGAATTGCAATTATCATGGATCTGGTGTTGAATCACTCTTCTGACAGACATATCTGGTTTCAGGAATCCAGAAAATCCCGCAACAACCCCTACAGTGATTATTATATCTGGAGAGATCCTGCTCCTGATGGTGGTGCACCGAATGGCTGGATGTCTGTGTTTGGCGGCAGTGCCTGGGAATATGTAGCGGAGCGTGGACAGTATTATCTGCATTTCTTCGCAAAAGAACAGCCGGATCTCAACTGGGACAATCCGGAGACAAAAGAAAAAATCTTTGATATTATCCGCTTCTGGAACGATAAAGGCGTGGATGGCTACCGCATCGATGCCATCAGTTATCTGGACAAAGGACTGGATGGCCGTGCCAATCCAAACGAACAGTTTGGTACTGTCGCCTGTGTGAACCTGGAAGGAACACATCGTTATATCCGGGAAATGGTTGCAAAAACCATGACACCCGACCATCTGATGAGTGTCGGAGAGGTTAATATTAATAACGATCAGGATGCTATCCATTACTCGAGTGCTGCCAGTGAAGAATTTAACATGGCAATTCCTTTTGTACCGCCGATCGTGGAGATTCAGACCTGGTCACCGGAAAAAATGAAACGGGATCTTCGTCACGATTATGAACTGCTGAAAAAAGACGGCTGGTGGGCACGATTTTTAAGTAATCACGACAAGCCACGCCAGGTTTCCCTCTACGGAAATGATACAACCTTCCGGGAAGTCTCCGCAAAAATGCTGGCATCCTACCTCCATACGCTCCCGGGAACTCCTTTTGTCTTTCAGGGGGAGGAACTTGGTATGACCAATGTTGCTTATCCTTCCATTGAAGATTATGACGATATTGATACCCAAAATGCCTACCATACCATGCTGGAACAGGGGATTGCTCCCGAAAAGGCACTGGCAGAAGCTCAACGAATCAGTCGCGATAACGCACGGACACCGATGCAGTGGGATGACAGTTTAAATGGTGGATTTTCCGATCATACACCATGGCTCGGTGTCAATCCCAACTATAAAGAAATCAACGCAGCCAGTCAGATGGCAAATGATTCTTCTGTCTTTCGTTTTTATCAGAAACTAATCTCTCTGCGGAAAGAACACCCTGTCATGGCACACGGTGATCTGCAGCTTTGCTGCCCGGAGGACGGACCGGTGATTGCATATACAAGAAGTTATCAGGATGAAACCTGGCTCGCTGTACATAATTTTTCGCAGGATGTACAGAAATTCCAGTACACCGGAACCGGTCTGCAGCTGGATACTTCAGTACTTTTATCTAATTATCCGGAACATGATATTTGCCCGGAAGATGATATTTTAACACTGAAGCCATACGAAACTGTGATCTTCCGGTTATCGTAAGACAGCATTGTGTCAACCGCCACACATGCATAGCAGAAAAGTCTGAAACATCAGCTTGTTTCTCTTGTTTTTCTGACATTGACCGATTAAAATAGATATATCAGGTGCATACACCTAAACATTGCACCTTTTAGAAGGAGGGTTTTTCTTATGAAACTGCAAAATTATTTTCAGGATCCTTCCTCTTTACACATCGGAACAGAACCGCTTCGTGCCTACTATGTTCCATGTAGAGAAGAAGCAGAAGCCAACGGCGCAGACATGCTGAAGGCTTCCCGGGCAATCATTTTAAATGGTGACGACTGGAAATTTAAATTCTATGAAAGCTATCACCAGGTTCCTGAAGGATGCACTGAAAAAGCTGCGGATACCACAGGCTATGATACCATCCCGGTTCCAAGCTGCTGGCAGATCCTTGGATACGATCAGAATCAGTATACCAATGTCCGCTATCCGATTCCTTTCGATCCGCCTTATGTGCCGGATGACAACCCGGCAGGTGTCTATGTGAAAGAATTTTCACTGACTGAAGAAGAAGTGACGCAGAAAATTTATCTGAACTTTGACGGCGTGGACTCCTGCTATTATGTATGGATCAATGGATCTTTCGTCGGCTACAGTCAGATTTCCCATTCCGGAAGTGAATTTGATATTACTGACAAAGTAACCGCCGGCAATAACCGCCTGACTGTCCTGGTTTTAAAATGGTGTGACGGAACCTATCTGGAAGATCAGGATAAACTTCGTTTTACCGGTATCTTCCGCGACGTTTACCTGCTGGTTCGTCCGGTAGATCATATCCGTGATTATTTTGTCCATACACCAGTAAGCGAGGATCTTACCAAAGCTGAGATTCTGGTCGATCTGGAACTTTGTGGTTCTCCTTCCGTCACTGTAAAGCTGTATGCACCAGACGGAGATTTCCTGGCTGCTGCCACTCCTTCTGACGGAAAAGTGCGGTTTGCCGTAGATGATCCGGATCTGTGGAATGCAGAACATCCGGCACTGTATACGCTGATTCTTTCCACACCGGATGAAGTGATCGCTCAGAAAGTCGGCCTTCGCCGGATCGATATCAAAGGAAATGTCATCTATATCAACGGTGTGAACTTCAAGATCAAAGGTACCAACCGCCACGACAGCAATCCGTTTACCGGAGCTGCAGTCACAAGGGAACAGCTTCTGACTGATCTGAAGCTGATGAAGGAACATAACATCAATGCGATCCGTACCAGCCATTATCCAAATGCTCCATGGGCCACACAGATGTATGACAAATACGGTTTTTATGTTATGGATGAAGCAGATCTGGAATCCCACGGATGTACCACACTCTACGGAAGTAAGAGTGAACATGTCGATATGGGAGAAGTACAGTACGAAGAAAGCTATGGCTATCTGATGCGCGATCCTTCTTATGAAAACGCTGTCGTAGATCGTATCCAACACCTGGTTCACAGAGACAAAAACTGCTCCAGCGTCTTCTCCTGGTCCATGGGAAATGAAAGTGCATACGGTCCTAATCTGGAAAAAGCCGCCGCATGGATCAAATCTTACGACCCGGATCGTGTTCTGAACTATGAGAACAGTATCTGGCAGCAGACCAATACTGATTATGTCAACGATGTACATGATCTGGATGTCTTCTCCCGGATGTATGCACCGGTGGAATTTATCGATGAGTTCTGCTCTAAAGAAGGTAAAAAACCATTTATCGAAGTAGAATACTGCCACGCTATGGGTAACGGACCTGGAGATCTGGAGGCTTATTTTGAACGTCTCTACAAATATCCCGGTTATATCGGTGGTTTCGTATGGGAATGGTGTGACCACTCCGTCTATATGGGTAAGACCATCGAAGGCAAAGATAAATTCTTCTACGGCGGTGACTGGAACGAGGAAATACATGACGGAAACTTCTGTATGGATGGTCTGGTATACCCGGATCGTACCCCACATACCGGTCTTCTGGAACATAAAAATGTAGCACGCCCAATCCGTGCCACTCTGCTGGATACTTCCAAAGGACTGGTCGAACTGGATAACAAACTGGATTATACCAATATCAAGGATGGATTTACAATCACTTACGATGTACAAAAAGACGGTATGACTGTTCTTTCCGGTACACTGGATCCGATAGACTGCCCGGCAAAAGAAAAAGTAACGATTACATTACCATTTGCTGTAACTGTAGAAGCCAATACCATCGTTACCCTGCATTATCTGCAAAAAAAAGATGCTCTGCTGACCCCGTCAGGATATGAAACCGGTCATGATCAGCTGATCTTTTCTACCGATGCCACAAGTGCTGTCGCCGCTGTTGCCAAAGCTTCCGGTGCTTCGACCGCATCTGCTGCATCTGCTGTATCTGTAGAAGATCTGGAAAACGAACTGGTAGTCAGCGGCTCTGCTTTCCGTTACGTCTATGACAAGTGGAAAGGAACTTTCACTGCTCTTGTAAAAGATCAGAAAAACCTGATTGCTCAGCCGATCCAGTTAAATATCTGGCGTGCACCGATGGATAACGACCGCCGGATCCGCTGGGAATGGGAAGCTGCAGGCTACGACAGAGCACGCACAAAAATTTATGCTACTGAATGGACGCAGGATGAAAATGGTGTAACGATCACTTCCACCTATTCTCTGGCGGCCGTATATCTGCAGAGGATCATCGAGGGAACTATTACATGGAAAGTTGCCAAAGACGGTATTCTGACCGTTACCGTAGACGGTGAGCGAAAACCGGTTCACGTACCGCTTGCAAAAACTCCGCTGCCAAAGATGCCGTTCCTGCCTCGTTTCGGTCTGCGCCTATTTCTGGAACCGGCCTTTGCCGATGTTACTTATTTCGGTTATGGACCGATTGAAAGTTATCCGGACAAACATCACGATGCAAAACTTGGGCTTTATACCTCTGATGTAGACAGTCTCCATGAAGATTATCTGCGTCCGCAGGAAAACGGAAGCCACTGGAACTGCTCCGGACTGGCACTGACCACTTCCGATCATCGTTCTCTGCTGATATCCGGTACACAGAACTTCAGTTTTAATGCATCCCGGTACACACAGGAGGAACTGACTACAAAAGCACACAGCTTCGAACTGGAAAAATCTCCGTACACAGTGCTGTGCCTGGATGGATATATGTCCGGTTGTGGCTCTAACAGCTGTGGTCCTGCTCTGGCAAAAAAATATCGGGTAGATCAGGACAAACTGACATTTACCTTTACTCTGAATTTCTAAGACTTTTATACTGCTGATCAATTCCTGATCTGACTCACACCGGGTCACAAGACGTGTAAACACGGACTCCGACCCGGTGTTTTTTTCGTGACCGAACATTCAAAAAGGTCAGCCTTTCATAACCTTTCCCAATAAAAGGTATGATTCTTACACCTTGACCAAATCTGGTTTTTCCGTTAAACTAAAAGGCAGACATAATGGTAATGATCAAAAAAAACAGTCCGAAAGGACTGAAACAGTATAGTAAGGAATTGGTGAAAAGGAATGAAACAGACACTACAGCAACCACACATACATACCTCCGCAAACAGCGAGATAGAAACCTGTGACATCTGCCATCATCATCATCCGCATCTTCCGATGGAAGCACCGGCTGATGAGACATTATACCGTCTGGCAGACCTCTACAAAGTGTTCGGGGATCCTACCAGAATCCGCATTCTATATGCATTATCCGGTGGTGAACTTTGCGTCTGCGACATCGCAGAACTTCTGGGTATGACACAGAGTGCCATCTCCCATCAGTTACGTGTGTTAAAGCAGTCGGCGCTGGTCAAATTCCGAAGAGATGGAAAAACCGTATATTACTCTCTGGCTGACACGCATGTGGCAACTATTCTCGCACAGGGACTGGATCATGTACAGGAATAAACATGAACTTTAAATCAAGATTGCTCCACCGGACTAATTATGGATATACAAAAAAGAGAGAAGACAGAACTCCATAGAAGTTCCATCTTCTCTCTTTTTTGTATATCCATAACATTTTTTCTATTTCTGATGATATCCATCCAGAAATTCTCCCAGTTTCTTTGTCGCCTTCTCAAGATCTGCAATTCTCGGCAGATATACCACACGGAAATGATCCGGCTGTCCCCAGTTGAATCCGCCGCCATGCACGATCAGGATTCTCTTTTCTCTCAACAGATCCAGGGCAAATTTCTCATCGTCGTGGATATTGAATTTTTCCACATCCAGCTTCGGGAAAATGTAGAATGCTGCTTTCGGTTTCTTCGCTGATACACCCGGGATATCGTTTAACAATTTATAGATGACTTCTCTCTGTTCATAGATTCTTCCACCCGGCTGCAGATACTCTTCCACACTCTGATAGCCGCCAAGTGCGGTCTGAATGATCGACTGGGCCGGTACATTGGAACACAGACGCATATTGGAAAGCATCTTGATTCCCTCGATATAACCTGCTGCCGCTTTTTTATTACCGCTCAATACCATCCAACCCACACGGAATCCTGCGATCATATGAGATTTGGACAGACCGCTGAATGTCACACAGAATACATTTTTCGGTGCAATCGATGCGATGGAAATATGTTTCAGTCCATCCATCACCAGACGGTCATAAATCTCATCTGAGAAAATGATCAGTCCGAATTCTTCTGCCACTTTCACGATTTCTTCCAGGATCTCTTTTGAATACAGCGCACCGGTCGGATTGTTCGGGTTGATGATAACAATAGCTTTTGTCTTATCTGTGATCTTGCTTCTGATATCCGCGATATCCGGATTCCAGTCGGACTCTTCATCGCAGATATAATGTACGACTTTTCCACCAGCCAGTGTAGCTGTTGCGGTCCACAGCGGATAATCCGGTGCCGGAATCAGAATCTCATCACCATCATTTAACAGTGCCTGCATGCTCAGATTGATCAGTTCGCTGACACCATTTCCGGTGTAAATGTCACTGATCGTGACATTTGGCAGCTTTTTGATCTGGGAATACTGCATGATTGCTTTACGTGCAGAGAAAAGTCCCTGAGAAGGAGAATATCCTTCGCAGTCAGAAAGCTGCTGACTCATATCATAGATAACTTCATCCGGTGTACGGAAGCCGAACGGAGCCGGATTACCGATATTGAGCTTCAGTACATGGGTACCGCGTTCTTCCATACGGGCAGCTTCTTCAACAACCGGTCCACGGACATCGTATAATACATTATCGAGTTTGGATGATTTTTTGAATATATGCATGGCAGAACTTCCTGCATTATCGTTATCATTTTTGTCGGTTATTGTCTTTTTCATCGGTGTAGTTCCCCTTTTTGAAGAGTTTGAAGTTCCGACAGAACCAGAAGTCTTAGTGGTAGACGGAGCTTTTGGGGCAACGGAGTTGTTTTCCCGAGCAGTAAAGTTTTCCTGACTGTCACCGAGCAGCCAATCGGCATCTACGTGAAGCGTATCTGCCAGAAAATGGAGGATATCATTTCTCGGAACAGTTTTTCCGCTCACGTACTGGCTTACATGGCTTTTACCTAATTTTACATTATTTTCTGCGGCGATATGAACCAGATCAATCTGTTTCAGGTTCTGTGCATACATCGCCTCTTTAAGTCTATCTGAGAAAGTTGTCATTTGAGAATCTCCTTTCAAACTAAAAAGTTCAATTTAAGAATAAAACAGCGAAGTTCAAAACTTAAATTGATTATAGCACTTCGAATGATTTGGTTCAATAACAAATATTATTTTTGGTTCAAAAAGTTTGATTCTAGCAACGGCACCCTGAAAAAAGGCGGTATCCCGCCAAAATTCAGATGCTCTGGTAACTTAGTTGCCGAGTAGTTCACAAATAATGATAAGTATTACGTTTCAGGACGATAAAAGTTCCGGTAACGCATAAAGTTAAAAGTTCAGCAATTGCAACCGAGCACCAGACTCCGTTGATCCCGAGAAGCAGTGGAAGTAGCAGAACCACTGCCATCTGGAAAACCAGTGTTCTGAGAAACGAGATCAGCGCAGAGAGCAGACCGTTGTTCAATGCGGTAAAAAATGCAGAGCCATAAATATTGAACCCGTTGATCAGGAACGCAAAGCTGTACAGACGGAACCCACTGCGTGTCAGTTCAAAAAGCCCCTGGTCATAACCGACAAACAATGTGGCGAGTGGTGTTGCGATGAGCTGCGCGATGATAAATAAGGAAACAGCCCAGGTTCCAATCAGCCGGATACTCTTGTGGAAAAGATTCTTTAGTTCATCCTGATTGTTGGCACCGTAGTGATAGCTGACGATCGGGGCACTTCCAATCGCATAACCAAAGAAGATCGAAACAAAGATAAAATTGACATACATGATCGTTCCGTAAGCTGCAACGCCGTCTTCACCGGCAAATTTCATGAGCTGCATATTATAAAGAGCATTTACAACAGAGCTGGAAAGATTGGTCATAAGCTCGGACGAGCCATTGGTACAGGTCTTTAATAAGATTCTGCCATGAAAATGTGTTTTTCCAAGCTTTAATAAGCTGGAATTTTTCCGTCCAAAGTAGAATAACGGGAAAAGCCCTCCGATAAACTCTCCACATACAGTCGCAAACCCGGCACCGGGAAGTCCGAGGTGGAGTACAGCTACAAATAAAAAGTCGAGAACCATATTGGTCACACCGGCGATCACGATCACGCGAAGTCCCAGATGTGGCTTTTCGGCAGTTACAAAAAAGCTCTGAAATACATTCTGCAGCATAAAAGCAGGCAGCGAAATGCAAAGAATGCGTCCATATAAAATGCAGTTGTCAAGAAGAGTACCGCTTGCACCGAATAAAATGGCAACCGGTTTTACAAGGAACATACTCAGGATTGCGATAATGATTCCTCCGATAGCAGTGATATAGACGAGCATGGAAAAATACTCATTGGCATTTTCGATCTTTCCTTCACCAAGCGTCTTTGCAACAATGGCACTACCACCGGTTCCGATCATGAAACCGAGAGCGCTGATGCCCATCAGGAAAGGCATGATCAGATTAACCGCTGCAAAAGCGCTTTTTCCAACAAAGTTGGAGACAAAAAGTCCGTCAACCACACTGTAAATGGATGTGAAGATCATCATTATAATAGAAGGAAACACAAATTGTAGAAGTTTTTTATAAGTAAAGTGTTCGGATAATTGAATTTTCATAGTTTATAGATCCTCCTCAAGGTTAGAAAGTCTAGAACGTAAGGTCTGATTATATTTGGCATTCAGGCGCAGAAGCTGTTCACATTCTTCGGGACTGAAAGAAGCTAAAGTATCATTTTCAATCTGGATGAGAGGAAGCAGCTTTTCCTGAATAAGCTTCTTGCCGGAAGCTGTAAGATGGATATGCATACTTCGTCCTTTTCCGGGTGAGAGGGTAAGATAACCGTCGGTCTGCAGTTTTCGTATAGATGAATTAACCGTCTGCTTTGGCATGCAGGAAGCTTTGCAGATATCACGCTGTAGGCAGTTATCGCCTATTTCAAAAATTGTATAGAAGATGTCTAACGCACTGTCCGAAAGTTGAAGTTTTCGGGCAATCTCGTGATAGATGTCATTTGCTTCTTTATATATGTGATTGTATTCTTTTAAATATTTGCTGATAAGTACAGTAGAATCCATAATTTCCTCCATTTATACAATTATATAGATGACTGAATTTCCGATCATACAAAGCAAGTCCGAAATCATACTTATAAGAGCATAGTCTGAAATCGGACTTATGTCAAGCGCGGATTTTACAGTGGTAAAGTTTTAAAATTATCAATTGTTGAAGTGAGAAAAAATTTA
>OICL01000591.1_pt1 | contig 17962 bp, 13 predicted proteins | sample 1581231 | NCBI WGS metagenome assembly OICL01 (sample SAMEA3882542, study PRJEB24775) | human gut metagenome | biome: human-associated habitat; feature: intestine environment; material: feces | place: Netherlands | collected 2009/2010 | reverse complement strand
GCACCAGGAGCAAGGCGTGTCAGCGTAGTTGGTGATTTTAATTATTGGAATGGGATGTTATATCCGATGCACAAAATGGAGAACTCCGACATTTTTGAACTGTTTATTCCAGGACTTTCCTGTGGACAGTTTTATAAATTTGAAATAAAAAATGTACAGGGTGACATAATACAGATGGTTGACCCATATGCCGTAATGAATGAGGAAAAGGAAAACGGCGCGTCAAGAATATTTGATCTTGGGCGATTTCGCTGGGAGGATTCGAGATGGCTTTCCAAACGATATCATGGAAATGTTTTTAAGACACCGATGTCTGTGTGTGAAGTACGGATTAGTGAATTAGATTCCCCGGATGAGAAAGTACAGGAAATTGTGCAGGATATGGGGCATACACATATTTTACTCCGAGGCACACCGGAGAGAGCGAAACTCGGAGTGGAAAGAGGATTTTTTGAGCCGGCATTTTACGGGAACACACCGGATACAATGCGATTTTTTGTGAACCGTTCACATAAAAGAAATATTGGAGTTATGTTAGAAATATCACCAGAATATTTAACAAGAGCGGTACATCTTTTTGAGAAAAAACATCCGCAGGCAGTCAACTATCTTCTTGCTAATATCTTGTTCTGGATAAAAGAATATCATATCGATGGATTTGTATTTCGGGGATTGAGTGAGAATTCTTCTGATTTTCTTGAGAAAGCAAAAGAAGTAATAAAAAAAGAAGACAACAGTGTACTGTTCATTGGGGAAGAAATAAAAGGAAAACAGACAAGAGACTTCTTTGACTTTGAATGGAATATGGAATTAAAAGCAGGAGTGGAAGAATATCTTGGAACAGATTTTGAGAAGAGACAGGGAAAATATTTCTGTCTTTCACAACCATTGATGAAGGGAGATTTCTCTAATACACTGCTTTTACTTAATAAAGAGAAAAATAATCTTTTTGATGAATCTCTCATTGACAAGAAGCCTTCATGTGATTATGATAAGTTAACAGGAGTCAGGATGTCTTATGGCTATCTGATGGGAGTACCCGGAAGAAAGGCATGGGATCTTCATTCACATGAAAATATTTCTTCGCAGGAATATGTGAAGTCCCTGATTCGGATTTATCAGGAATATCCTGCCCTTTATGAGTATGATCCACTGAGAGCTTCTTTTGAGTGGATTAACGGGATGGATGCGGAGTCCTCTGTATTAAGATTTATGAGAAAGTCACCGTCAGGCAGAGATAATCTGCTATTTATATGTAACTTTGGCACAGAAGAGAAAGAGAACTTCCAGGTAGGTGTTCCGAAAGCTGGAAAGTATACAATGATTTCGAATAGCGATGCTGTGGAATTTGGCGGCGAAGGCAGAGACGAGCATCAGGAAGTTCAGGCGGTCTCTGAATGTTGGGATTTGAGACCATACTCCATTAAAATATCTGTGCCGCCATTGGCGACATTGATTTTTAAGTTTTAAAGGGTTTTATATATATTTATAATATTAGATATGAAATAGTGGTATGTGTTTGAAAGTGTTTTTTTATAAAGCGAGATGTGCAGATTGTTTTTTGTTTTTTCGATATGTACTAGAGCATTTTTCAAACACGCTATAGGAAGAGAAAGGTGTGTTTAATAATGAAAGAAGATTGTATATTCTGTAAGATTGCAAAAGGAGAGATTCATTCTGCTACGGTTTATGAAGACAGCCATTTCACAGTAATTCTTGATGTGAATCCGGCAACAAAGGGACATTGTCTCATTATCCCTAAGGAACATTTTGACAATATTTATGATTTAGATGGAGAGACAGCTGGCAAGTTATTTGCATTGGCTACCTGTATCGCAAGAGCAATGAGAGATGCGTTAAAGTGTGACGGGCTGAACCTTGTTCAGAATAATGGAGAGATTGCAGGACAGACTGTAAATCATTTCCACTTACATCTGATTCCTCGTTATGAGGGAGATGGACTGAATCTTAACTGGCCACAGCAGGAGATTTCTGCGGAGCAGTTAGAAGAAATCAGACAGTCAATTAAGAAATCTATCTAATTATTCATTAATTGCTTATGGTAAAATTCTGGAAATTTACATTTTGTAAGTATTGATGGTTTTCTGGAATGTTGTTTACAAAGGTGATTCAAAGTATCTGATTTATAAATATCAGATAGTTTGGATGAAAAAATAATTAGGGATATTTATAGTAATTTTTACAATAATTTCAGTAATAGAAAGGACAGAGTATGGGTAAATTAGATTTTAAGCCGGGTAATATGTTATACCCTCTTCCGGCGGTTATGGTATCGGTGAGAGATAAAGAGGGAAATGATAATATTATAACAGTGGCCTGGACAGGAACGGTATGTACAAATCCACCCATGCTCTACATTTCTGTTCGCCCAGAGAGACATTCCTATAAAGCGTTACATGAAACAGGGGAATTTGTTGTAAACCTCACTACGGAAAAGATTGCAAAAGCAACCGATTTCTGTGGTGTCCGTTCCGGAAGGGATATGGACAAGTTTGAACAGACTGGTCTGATTAAAGGGGAAGCAAAGAAAATTAATGCTCCTGTCATTGAGGATAGTCCGGTAAATATCGAGTGCCGTGTCAGAGAGGAAGTGGCACTTGGTTCTCACACGATGTTTATAGCAGATGTTGTTCATGTGACAGTGGACGATTCCTATATGGATGAGAGAGGAACGTTTCATTTAGAAAAAGCAGCACCAATTGTATATTCTCACGGGACATATTTTGGGCTGGGAGAATCTTTGGGGACATTTGGATATTCTGTTCGTAAGAAGAAAAAAAAGAGAAAAAATAGATAAATTAAAACATTTATTTTGTAATAATTTCTGATTTACAATAAATCGGGGAATATGATATAATAAAATGATTCTAGGTTTAATTTGAATTATGAAGAAAAGTACATATTTGTTTGAGATATAAAATATCATGACAGGAATTTTTGAAACAGGATTACAGGTAGTTTATAACTATTCAGATAAAAATAACCATATAAGAGAAGACATCGGGAATACGTCTTTGTAAACGGATTATGAATAGTTACGATAATTTTATTTTTATTTTGAATTCATTTTTGTGTAGAGAGTAATCTTTGGAATAGAAATTCCATTTTTTTGGTTGATATTTTATTATCCGATTTTTTGAAATGAAAATATTTTGATTAAAAATCTGTTATTTGGATTTTTATGTTTAAAATGAAAATAATTTGAATAGAATTTGTTATTTGGAATTTTGTACAAAATAGAAGTTCCTTATTTGAATTTGGAAATTCAGATAGAAATATTTTGGATTTGATTTGTTTAAATTCCTATATTTATATAAAAATATTTTAGTTAGGAATTTATTACTTGAATTTTTTTTACATAGAAGTTTTTACTTAGAATTTATTTAGTTTTACTTAAGTTTGAAAATTAGTGTTAAGAATAATAACGTTTAGAATAGATTATAGAGGTGCGAAATGGAACAGTATATTATTAAAGGTGGTAATCCGTTAGTTGGTGAAGTTGTAATTGGTGGAGCAAAGAATGCAGCATTAGGAATTCTGGCAGCTGCCATTATGACTGATGGAGAATGTTTAATTGATAATATGCCGAATGTTAGAGATACCAATGTTCTTTTACAGGCAATGGAAGGCATTGGAGCAACGATTGACCGTAAGGGAGATAATGAAGTTGTAATCAGTGGAAAGAATATCGATTCTACTGGAGACTTAATTGTAGATAATGAATATATTAGAAAAATCAGAGCTTCCTATTATTTAATTGGAGCTTTACTTGGTAAGTATAGAAAAGCACAGGTTGTTCTTCCGGGAGGATGTGATATCGGAAGCCGTCCAATCGACCAGCACATTAAGGGATTCCGTGCACTTGGTGCGGAAGTTAAGATTGAACATGGCATGATTATCGCACAGGCAGAACAGCTTGTTGGAAACCGCATTTACTTAGATGTGGTTTCCGTTGGTGCAACAATTAATATTATGATGGCAGCATCACTCGCACAGGGTAATACTGTAATTGAGAATGCTGCAAAAGAGCCGCATATCGTGGATGTTGCGAACTTCTTAAACAGCATGGGAGCCAATATTCGCGGTGCTGGAACTGATGTTATCCGTATCAAAGGTGTAGAGAAGTTCCACGATACAGAATATTCTGTAATTCCAGACCAGATTGAGGCTGGAACTTTCATGATGGCAGCGGCAGCTACCAGAGGAGATGTTCTGATTAAGAACGTAATTCCTAAACATTTAGAGACAATTTCTGCGAAGTTAATAGAGATTGGAGCAGAGATTGAAGAGTCTGATGATGCAGTAAGAGTTGTGGCAGCGCAGCGTCTGCGTCACACACAGATCAAGACACTTCCATATCCGGGATTTCCTACAGATATGCAGCCACAGATGGCAATTACACTGGGGCTTTCTACAGGTACAAGTACGATTACAGAAAGTATTTTTGAGAATCGTTTTCGCTATGTAGAAGAGCTTCGTCGTATGGGAGCCAATATTAAGATGGTAGAAGGCAACACTGCGATTATTCACGGTGTTGAGAAGTATACAGGTGCATCAGTAGCAGCACCAGACCTTCGTGCAGGAGCAGCTCTTGTTATCGCAGGACTTGCAGCCGAAGGATATACAACGGTAACTCAGATTGGTTATATTCAGAGAGGATATGAGAGATTCGATGAGAAGCTCCGTGCTCTTGGGGGATTGATTGAGAAGGTTGATTCCGAGAAAGAAACCAATAAATTTATTTATAAAACAGGTACTGTAAATTAAGAATTGGAGATGAAGAGTATAATGGAAAGAAGATTATTTACATCAGAATCTGTAACAGAAGGACATCCGGATAAGATGTGTGACCAGGTTTCTGATGCTATACTTGATGCATTAATGGAAAAAGACCCTATGAGCCGTGTTGCCTGCGAGACAGCAATGACAACAGGCCTTGTACTTGTTATGGGAGAAGTAACAACAAGTGCATATGTGGACATTCAGAAGCTTGTCCGTGATACGATCAAAGAGATTGGATATACAAGGGGTAAATATGGTTTTGACGCAGATACATGCGGTGTTATGGTTGCTTTAGATGAGCAGTCTTCCGATATTGCTATGGGTGTTGATAAAGCACTTGAAGCAAGAGAGAACAAGATGAGCGATGAAGAATTAGAAGCAATCGGAGCTGGAGACCAGGGTATGATGTTCGGTTACGCCAGCAACGAGACAGAAGAGTATATGCCATATCCTATCGCATTAGCTCACAAGTTATCCAGACAGCTCACAAAGGTTCGTAAAGACGGAACTCTGTCTTACTTAAGACCAGACGGAAAGACACAGGTTACTGTAGAATATGACGAGAATGGTAAACCAGACCGTCTCGATGCGGTTGTTCTTTCTACACAGCATGATCCTGAAGTCACACAGGAACAGATTCATGAAGATATTAAGAAATACGTTTTTGATGCAATTCTTCCACGAGATATGGTTGACGAGAATACAAAGTTCTTCATTAACCCTACAGGAAGATTCGTAATCGGTGGACCACACGGAGACAGTGGATTAACAGGAAGAAAGATTATCGTAGATACTTATGGTGGATATGCACGTCACGGCGGCGGAGCATTCTCAGGCAAGGACTGCACAAAGGTAGACCGTTCTGCTGCTTACGCTGCAAGATATGTAGCTAAGAACATCGTAGCAGCCGGACTCGCAGATAAATGTGAGATTCAGTTATCCTACGCAATCGGTGTAGCACAGCCTACATCTATCATGGTAGATACTTTCGGAACAGGGAAGATTGCAGAAGATAAACTCGTAGATATGGTTCGCGAGAACTTTGATTTAAGACCAGCAGGAATCATTAAGATGCTTGATTTAAGAAGGCCAATCTATAAGCAGACAGCAGCTTATGGTCATTTTGGAAGAAATGATCTTGATCTCCCATGGGAGAAGCTTGATAAAGCAGAGACTCTTAAGAAGTATCTGTAAGATGCTAATCTGCTAAGCTAAGGCAAAGGAGATAGGCTCTTTTTGAGGGCTGACTTTGGCTGCTGGAGGGAAATCAGAAGTTTGGGAGATACATGGTTAGCTGCACTACTTTAAGGCAAGTGGGAGAGTTATTTTTCGACGGATTGTAGGGATTAGATAGAACATTAGCTGTAAGAAACTTTTGCCGGATTGCTCAAAGAAATTAAAAAAAGAAGGGGTTGTTCTAAGCTTGAATTTTGTGACTTTGTGCTGTGGAATTCTGACTGTAACCTTGCGAGCTCGTTTTCGATGCCTTAGCAGGTCGAAAGAAGCTCCAGTGGAGGTTCCTTCGAGCCAAGGTTGTCCTATCAGGCAGAATGGAACGTTTAGCGCAACGGAACAAAATCAAGCTTAGAATAACCCCTTCTTTTTAAAGCCATCTGGGAAAATCCGGCAAAAGACATCTTCTACGGCGGCGTCCCCCTTGCCTGCGGCAAATCAGATTTTTTCTCTTTTTGTTGTTAAAACAACGGTTTTTTCTTCTCATCTATATTACAATAACACAGAACCAAGAAATCCAGACTGTCACAAAGCTTTCCACATAATTGTGACAGTATTTTTATCTCACATAAATTCAAAAAACAAAGGAGAACTAACGATGATTCGAAGAATTATACACATTAACGAAGAAAAATGTAACGGCTGCGGTGCCTGTGCCGATGCCTGCCATGAAAGCGCAATTGGAATGGTAAACGGAAAGGCAAAGCTTTTGCGTGACGATTACTGTGACGGACTTGGTGACTGTCTGCCGGCCTGTCCTACTGGAGCAATCACTTTCGAAGAACGTGAAGCTGCCGCTTATGATGAAGCTGCAGTAATGGCAAATAAACAGAAAAAAGAGGCTTCTGCCATTAATACTGCACAGTCTGTACCACAATCTAACGAAGCGAAAAAAGCACACACAGCTCACGGTTGTCCAGGCCAGCGTATCGCACAGTTTAACCGCCAGAACACAGCAGATTCTGCCTCTGATAATGAAACTACTTCTACACCTGCTGCAATCACCTCTCAGCTTAGCCAGTGGCCAGTGCAGATTAAATTAGCTCCAGTTACTGCTCCATATTTTAACGGTGCAAAATTGTTAATTGCTGCTGACTGTACCGCATATGCTTATGCTAACTTCCATCAGGATTTTATCAAAGGAAAAATCACTCTGGTAGGATGTCCAAAACTCGATGCTGTTGACTATAGTGAAAAACTTACAGAAATTATCGCTACTAACGATATTAAAAGTGTTACCATCGTCCGTATGGAAGTTCCTTGCTGCGGTGGATTGGAACATGCCGCTGTGACTGCTTTGAAAAACAGTGGAAAGTTTATTCCATGGCAGGTGGTAACAATTTCTATTGACGGCAAAATTTTAGATTAATTCAGCAAATAGGAATTTGCCGCAGGCAAAGAGACGCCCCCGAAGAGAGTCTAGCCCCTATATTTGTGACTTTAGTCGCGGCGGTTTGAATACTCGCTTATACACGCTCGTATCCAAACCTTGCTCCGAGGTCACAAATATAGTTTCTTTTATTTACTGTGGGCTGTGCTTTGGCTGCTGGAAAAAAACAGAATTCATATACATAATAATGTATATTGAAAATTTATTGCTCGCCACCTACAGAGTCTCCTGCAGCGGCATCTGTAAGCTTAACCAAAATTTTAAAGGAATAAATTACATCCCGCAAAGGAGATTCCTGCGGAAATAACGATTTTCCAAATCAAATGTATATTCTTTCCTCTTCTCTGCAGCCACATTAAAACAAGATTCACCGCAATTACAATAAGAGTAATCACAAGTGCCGGATGTCCACTTCCTGTCTGTACCTGACCGCGGATTCCTGATGTATACAGAGATACTGCTACGGTAAGGAGCAGTCCGGAAATAATCGGGCGGATAAAATGTTTTACTACGGAAAATATCTGAAGGCTCTCGTATTTCTCATAGACACAGAATACTAATTCAAAGATAGCTCCTGATGCTGCCACGCTGCAGGCAAATCCGGAAAGTGCTACAAGAAATCCTTCTATTACAGAACCGTTTAAGTTATATCCTACATCATAAGCAATTCCGGTAAGTATTTTACATAAAATAGAACCTGGAAGTGCGTTAGCTACAGCTACTACATTACCGTAAAAATCTGCATTATTGATAACTCCACCTTCCACGAACAATCCCTGTGCTACAGAAAGATACGCATCTCCGCCGCCAAAAGACATAATAGAGGATAACCAGCCCATTCCGATAAACTTTAACGTCTTTGCTGTGAGGAACATTGCCGGAATAGAAAGTATTACTACGAATAAGAGCCAAAATCCTGCAGATGTTGCAAGTCTTTTTGCTGGAAATGCTTTCTTATGCGGACTTTCTACGATAGACTGTACCAGGCCAAGAATTGATAATACCGCCATAACTGCGAGAATAAATGGTTTCGCGGAAACTGGTATAATATGTGCATTGCCGGCACAAAGCAGATAGCATACCGTAATTATTGCTGCTGGTATGGATCTTCTTAAACAACGTACATGTCCTTTTGTAAATAAGATTACAAAGAATGCCGCTCCTAATACCTGAATCGTTGACAGTGCAAATATCGGTTTAATATCAAGCCCGAATAACTGATAAATGCTTTTCTCTCCTGAAAGTAAAAACACTCCAAGAATAATCAGACCATACAATTGTCCTTCTCTCTTATTCACTGCCTGGCATACTGTTCCTAATGAATAAGCCAGTAAAGTTAAAATAATAAACGCAGAGATTCCGATAGAAAGATAATTAATCTGTGACTTCACCACACTTCCTGCACTGGAAATAACTGCCTGTAATAATACTGTCAGTAAAGCACCCGGTAATGCCATCGCTGTCGCTGCTGCTGCCATTCCCTTTAATCCTGAAGCCTGTCTTCCGATTCCTGTAGCAACCTCTACAGGAAGTGCTCCTGGAGTTATACTGGCAATCATTACATCATCATTAAATTCTTCTTCTGATACAATCTTATCCTTCTCTACGACCTCATCTTCAATTACTGGAATCAGTGCGCTTCCCCCACCAAAACCAATGAAACCGATTTTTAACATAGTCATAGTCATGGAAATAAACTTTCTCATCTTTATACTCTCATCACTTACTGTTGTTTTTACTTTTTGTCTTCTTTCTGATATCTGTACTGCTGTTACACTCATATTATCATATTGCCTTTCATTATATAGGGATATTCAAAAAACTGCAATGTAAAAATTTGTTAAATATCATTCGGTTTTCATGTGTCTTATTCGTTTTCTCTATATTACATCATATTTCATATTGTTTCAATAGGAAATATAGGAAATATTTTTTAAGTTGATTTTACAGACGAAAAAGTAGGTTAATCTAAACTGACGAAAACCAACCCCACAGCCAGCCGCAACCTCCCAATACTCCCCCAAATCTCTCCAAAGATAAATAGATTTTCACTCCCTGCCAAAGCACAGCCCTCTGGAAGATAAATAATCATTCTGTAGTCAGCCAAAATCAGAAAATAGAAGCCCCCTATAACCATATCTGTGACCTCGGAGCAAAGGTTGGATGCGAGCGTTCAAGTGAACATTCAACCTGCCGCGACTAAAGTCACAGATATGGCTTATTTATCTTTTCGGGAGCTGACTTTGGATAGATTTTGTATATAAAAAAAGAGTCGGTGGGGTTGGAAATGAAGTAGATGGCTTTTAATTTTTCAAACTAAATAGACACTTTCTAGAAAATGAAAAAGAGTCAGGGGGAGAGAGATGAAATAGGTTATTTTTTATTTTTCTATTGTTTTCAAGTTTTGATTAGCTGAATTTGTATTCTACTGTGCTTCGATATTTAAAAGGCTCTATATTCCACTATGTCTCTATTAATCCAATCTTTTCCCAAAATTCATCTACTCTAAACCTTTTTCTATCGCCAATACCTCCAGCTTTCTTCCCCTTCTTCTTCAAGAACCTAAAATAATTTATCAAAAAATAAATTCTACTTTTGCTCCAGCAACCAAGAAACAGCTCCCCAAGAGAGAAGATACCCTATATTTGTGGCCTTAGAACGAGGATTGAATGCGAGCGCGTATAAGCGAGCATTCAACCCGCAAGTGATAGAGTCACAAATATAGGGTATCTTCTCTCTTTGGGTGCGTCTACTTTACCTGCGGCAACTCAGAATTATCCCTTTATTAATTCATAGAGTTCCTGTACATTATCCGCTATATACAATGGATTAATCTTCTCAAGGTCTTCCTTATCGCGGAATCCCCATGTGACAGAAGCACATCTAATTCCCGCATTGGCGGCTGCTTCCACATCCACTTCAGAGTCTCCAACGTAAATAGTTTCTTCTGGTTTGCATTTTAGCGTATCCATCATGATTAAGATAGAATCCGGGGCTGGTTTTCTTTTTATGCCTTCTTTTTCTCCCAAAGTCTCATTTACTTTGTCTCCTAAAAATGATTCTACCAATTCTTTTACTACAATATCACCTTTCGCAGAAACAACTCCTATAGAATAATTTTCATCAGAAAGCTTATTTACCAGCTTTTTTACCCCTGGATAAAGACCTGTTTTTTTATCAGCGTTCTTTTTATAATAAGCCTGAAAATAGGATAATACTTCTTCGTATTTTTCTGCAGTTACATTTTCTGGCAAAGATTTTTTTATTAAGGCTTTTGCGCCACCGCCTATGAAGCTTCTTACTTCTGCTTTTGTTCGTTTCGGGTATTTAAAATAGTTTAAGGTATGATTTACACTATCTTCAAGATCATCTAAAGTATTTAATAATGTACCATCTAAATCAAAAATAACTGCCTTCCCCATACTTTTCCCCTCTTCTATATATCCAGTCATGTATATACATCTTGTTTTAAAAAAATATGATTTTTATTTAGCTCTGTCCATTTGCAGCATTCATAAATCTTCTCTGATAACTGATTACCTGATTCGTAGATGTAAATCTTGCAAGATAATTTGGTTCTGCTGTAATTACGACTTTGTGATTCATATCCTGGAATTCTGGTTCTGTAAGGAGTTTATCAATATCCGGATAGTTGTAAGGGCCTTCCATAGAACATACAATAAGACGTGTGTCTTTTAGATTGGAGTTCTTTAATACGCGCAGATTATGACGCATACCATCTAATCCATCCTGACCCTGCTTATCTTCAAAATGTCTGTATTTAAGAAGATCTTTACCAAATGCAAGAACATCTGCCAATGCCATATCCCTATCTGCTTCTGTATAATAATCACAGGAGATAAAGTAGTCTTTTAATGTCTCTAAAATCTTATTATCCTTTGAAACTTCATACATATCAACATATTTTTTAATATTTTGAGACTGTAAAAGACGATGTCTTAAAAATGTATTGATAAAGTATGGTCTTGCCTGCATTGCCAGCATAGTCTGAAACGGCTCAAACATTAATGTAAAGTTTACACGGAATCCATGTTCATGCAGTTTCAATGCAAGATTATGCCCGCGAAGTGCATCTTCTGTTCCAACCTGATCCGGTCTCTTGTCAAGTTTTTTATTTCCACTGAGAAGCTGGGTTACATTCTGTGGTGTAACGGCTCCTGTATGAGGGACTTTAATAACTACACGATATTTAGAAAACATTTCTCTAAATTTTTCTGCCTCTTCAAGAATCTTATTGAAATCCTGCTCAAAAGGATTGTTCAGCTCCACACTGATATCACATCCCGGACCAAGTACTCTTCCGATTTCTGCCATAACTTCATCACGGTTCTTATATTTATTTCCAACATTAGCCTTTGGATTATTAATAAATAAATCGTAAATGATTCCCGGGTTACAGGTTAAATTGGAAATTAAAGGGCTGATTGGTTCCACTTCATATGGATTCGCACTGTCTGCAGAAAACAATACATTTGTTGGTCTTAATATACCATTCTTATCATAAGAAATATCTCTTACCAGATCAACCTTTACAACACCGTCTTTTTCCATCACAAGCTCTCGCTTAAAACCTGCAGGAGTTTCCCCTTCCGGTGTATGGAATGTGTTGATAACATCCTTAAACTGTTCTGTTACACCTACGTACTTTGCCATTTTTGTTAAATCGAAAAACTCTTCTTTACTAACTGGCATATCCTGTACTCTCGAAACAAAACTCTCATCTCCGCGTACGGTTTCTAATCCAAGGGAATCTAACGTTACATTTAACATACTTTTCTCCTCCTATAATAAAAATTTGATTTTAAATAACTGAGCTTCATGTTGATTTTATATTATCATACTTGTATATACATGTCAATATTAAATTTATGGAGTTGAAAAATGAACAAATACACTATAAAGACAGATAAAGCATATTTTGTGACCTCGGAGTAAATGTCGAACACTCGCTCCGAGGTCACAAAATATGCTTTATCTGTCTTTATAGTGTATTTGCTGGAAACTTCAGGGAATTTGTTGGAGAGACTTAGAGAAAAAAGTGAATTCTATTTTTCTCCCCATCCAAAGCACAGCCCTCAGCAAATCAGAATTCTAAATTCTCCCCTGTTTCTTTATTGAACACATGGACTGCGTTTCCGCCAAATGCGAAAGAGATTTCACTTCCGATTGATAAATCTTCTCCACCTGTTAAATCCATCGTCTGTACGATGATAATGGTATCTCTTCCACAGGCATTGACATGTAAATGAATCGCACTTCCCATCATCTCGGATACGTCCACTTTGCCTGTGATGGCATCTTTGCCTGGCTGAGCTAAAGCGATGTGTTCTGGGCGGATTCCAAGGGTGATTTCCTGTGATTTTACGTTATTTTTAGCGAGTGCTGCCTGTTTTTCTTCGGAAAGTATAATGGAAACACCACCCAATTCTACACTGTATTTCCCAGACTGTTCTACGAGTTTCGCATCAAACATATTCATCTGTGGCATACCGATAAATCCTGCCACAAAGATGTTCGCCGGATGGTCAAATACTTCCTGTGGAGTTCCGACCTGCTGTACGATTCCATCCTTCATGATAACGATACGGTCACCAAGTGTCATGGCTTCTGTCTGGTCATGTGTTACATAAATAAATGTTGTATCAATTCTCTGACGGAGCTTGATAAGCTCTGCTCTCATCTGGTTACGAAGCTTGGCATCTAAGTTTGATAAAGGCTCATCCATTAAAAGAACTTTCGGTTCTCTTACAATCGCACGACCAATGGCAACTCTCTGACGCTGTCCACCGGATAATGCCTTTGGCTTACGGTCAAGATACTGTGTAATATCAAGAATTTCTGCCACTTCGTCCACTCTCTTATTCATCTCGTCTTTTGGCATCTTGCGAAGTTTTAATGGGAATTCCATGTTCTCGCGAACTGTCATATGTGGATACAGCGCATAGCTCTGGAATACCATAGCGATATCACGACCCTTTGGAGCTACATCATTCATTCTCTTTCCATCAATGAGGAGTTCTCCTCCACTGATTTCTTCGAGGCCGGCTACCATACGAAGTGTTGTGGACTTACCACATCCGGATGGACCTACTAATACGATGAATTCGCGGTCCTTGATGTCAAGATTGAAGTCCTGAACTGCTAATACGCCTTCGTCTGTAACCATAAGATTGCTCTTCTTCTGGCCCTTTTTGCTCTTCTTCTCTGTGTTTGGGTAAACTTTCTTAATATGTTTTAATGTTACCTCTGCCATATTCTTAGACTTTAGTGATACTGCCTCCGCACGATATCACCTCGCAGCCGGCGATTACTTCCGCGCCACATTACGACAGGTCTCCACACTGCCGCACCGCAAGTCTGACGGTTATCCTCCTTTTCTTTGCCCTGACCGTTCAGAAAGTGGAGTGAGACGGTTCAGGGGGGAATAAAAATTTTAATTTACAGGATTTCCCTGTAATTTAAGGCTGAGTATACACTACTTTTTTTAGTTTGTCCATACCCTTTTAAAAAAAATTTCATTTTGCAATCAAGTTCTTTGTTTAATATGTATAATTTTTGTTATGTTTTTCAATCACTTTTAACAATTTTTTTGTATTCGACAAAAAATACTTGTAATTCTACTCATATAAGTTATATAATATGCTTATCAAGCAACTGGAAACATTTCCGAAAACGGTTCCAGTACATAGTTACATACTCTTAAGTCGCAAGACACGCAAGGATATTAAAAAAGGAGGATTCATTATTATGAGAAAAATGAAACGATTACTTGCAGCAGGCTTAGCAACAATCATGGCTTGTTCCATGCTCACCGGATGTGGCGGCGGAAGTTCCGATAAGAAAGCATCTTCTGATAAGGACTCATCCAAAGGTTCTGTTTACTATCTTAACTTCAAACCAGAAGCAGATGAACAGTGGCAGGAACTTGCAAAAGAATACACAGACGAAACTGGTGTTCCAGTTACAGTAGTAACAGCAGCAGCAAACCAGTACGAAACTACTTTAAAGAGTGAGATGGGTAAATCCGAAGCTCCTACTCTTTTCCAGGTTAACGGTCCTGTAGGTCTTGCTTCATGGAAAGATTACTGCTACGATTTAACAGGTTCTGATATTTTAAATGAACTTACAAGTGATAAGTTTGAATTAAAGAACGGCGATGAAATCGCAGGTGTTGGTTACTGTACAGAAACTTACGGTTTAATCTACAACAAAGCACTTCTTAAAAAAGCTGGTTACACACAGGATGATATCAAATCTTTCGCAGATTTAAAGAAAGTTGCTGAAGATATCACAAAGAGAAAAGATGAATTAGGATTCTCCGCATTTACTTCCGCTGGTATGGACGGTTCTTCTGACTGGAGATTTAAAACACATCTTGCAAACCTTCCTATTTACTATGAATACCAGAAAGACGGAATCACAGATACAAAAGCAATCAAAGGTACTTATCTTGATAACTACCGTAACATCTGGGATTTATACATCAACAATGGAACATGTGATGCAAAACAGTTAAGCAAGAAGACTGGTGATGACGCTGTAGCTGAATTCACAACAGAGCAGGCTGTATTCTATCAGAATGGTACATGGGCATATGGTGATATCGCTGATATCGGAAATGATAATCTTGGAATGCTTCCTATTTATATTGGTGCTCCTGGCGAAGAGAAACAGGGACTTTGTACTGGTACAGAGAATTACTGGTGTGTAAATAAAAATGCAAGCAAAGAAGATATTCAGGCAACACTTGATTTCATAAACTGGTGCGTAACTTCTGAAGAAGGTACAAAGATGATGTGCAGCGCAGACGGAATGGGATTCGTTATTCCTTTCAAAAACAACTTAAAATCTGAAAACCCACTGGTTAACATCGCAAACGACTACATGGAAAAAGGTTATACTCCTGTAGACTGGACATTCTCCACAATGCCATCTGAACAGTGGAAGAACGACTTAGGTTCTGCACTTACTACTTATGCAGCAGATCAGACAGACGCAAACTGGAAGTTAGTACAGAATGCATTTGTTGACGGATGGGCTAAAGAAGCCGCTGCCGCTACAAAATAACTTTTTATAACAAGTTTAAACTCCTCTATTTGAAACAGTTCGAAACAAATTAAAACAAAAACTTATAAACATATCTCAGATACAGGGTGGACATACCGTCCTCCCTGTATTTTTTAAGGAGGCTATTGCTACTATGGAAAAGTCCATTAAAAAATACTGGCCGATTTTTGTACTTCCTACATTCGCAGCATTTATCATCGGCTTCATCGTTCCTTTCATCGAAGGTATTTACTTATCATTTTGCAAATTTACTACAATCAGAGATGCCTCTTTCGTGGGCTTATCTAATTATGTAGAAGCATTTAAAGACAATACATTTACTCATGCATTTGGCTTTACAGCAGTTTTTGCTGTTGTAACTTTAGTTTTAATCAACGTTCTTGCCTTTGCTATCGCACTTGCACTGACACAGAAAATCAAAGGCACAAACATTTTCCGTACTATATTCTTTATGCCTAACTTAATCGGTGGTATCGTACTCGGTTATATCTGGCAGTTAATCTTTGATGGTATTTTTGAAAAATTTGACCTGGCACTGAAATTAAGTGCAAAGCTTGGTTTCTGGGGTCTTGTCATTTTAATATGCTGGCAGCAGATTGGTTACATGATGATTGTTTACATCGCCGGACTTCAGGCAATCCCAGGCTCCTTAAATGAGGCTGCCATGATTGACGGAGCAAATAAATGGCAGCGTCTCATTCATGTTACGATTCCAAACATGATGCCTTCTATCACAATCTGTACATTTTTAACAATTACAAACTCATTTAAACTCTTTGACCAGAACCTGTCCCTGACAGGCGGTGAACCGATGCATCAGACAGAAATGATGGCACTGAATATTTACGATACCTTCTACGGCCGTGTCGGATATGAAGGTGTCGGTCAGGCAAAAGCGGTTATCTTCTTTATCATCGTTGTCGCTATCGGTATGATTCAGCTTTATGCTACTAAGAGCAAGGAGGTACAGCAATAATGAAAAATAAAACAAGTGGTATTTTTGCAACTATATTTTTTACCCTTATTTCCATATTATTTGTCTCACCAATTTTAATCGTTTTGATGAACTCCTTTAAAAAGAAAGCATTCATCAGTTTAGAGCCATTTAAACTTCCAAATGAAAAAAGTTATGTAGGTCTTGAGAACTATTTAACCAGTATCTCAAAATACGACTTTATCAAAGCAGTAGGCTGGACCGTATTTATTACCGTTCTCTCTGTTATCGTTATCCTCGTATGCTGTTCCATGTGTGCATGGTACATTACCCGCGTACAAAACAAGATTACAAAATTAATTTACCTTTTATGCGTATTTTCCATGGTAATTCCTTTCCAGATGGTTATGTTCACTTTATCAGGAACTGCTGATACACTTGGATTAAATACTCCATGGGGACTCATTATTGTTTATCTGGGGTTTGGTGCCGGACTTGCCGTATTTATGTTCTGCGGCTTTGTAAAGTCTATCCCTGTTGAAATCGAGGAAGCAGCTATGATTGACGGATGTAATCCTATCCGTACCTTCTTCTCTGTTGTCCTTCCAATTATGAAACCAACTTATATTTCTGTAGGTATTCTTGAAGCAATGTGGATCTGGAACGACTTCCTTCTTCCATACCTGATTCTTGATATTAAGAAATACAAAACCATCTCCATCATCATCCAGTACATGAAGGGAAGTTATGGACGAGTAGATATGGGTGCCATCATGGCATGCCTGATCATGGCAGTTATCCCTGTTATTGTATTCTACTTAAGCTGCCAGAAATATATTATTAAAGGTGTTGCGGCCGGAGCAGTTAAAGGGTAATATATTACATATCATTTATTTGGAAGGTAATGCGTATGACAATCAAAGATATTGCTCGTTTATCGGGATACGGTATTGGAACCGTATCCCGGGTTTTAAATAATCACCCAGATGTCAGCGAAAAGGCCAGAAAGAAAATATTGAGCGTGATTGAAGAAAATAATTTCCAGCCAAACAGTAATGCCCGACATCTAAAAATGCAGTCCAGTTCCTCTGTGATTCTTATTGTAAAAGGAACTTCTAACCTGCTATTTGCTGACATTGTAGAACAGATGCAGTCTCTCTTCTTAAAGAATGGAGAAAATGTTTCTACCTATTATATAGATGAAGATGCCAATGAAGTAAACTATGCGATCCAGCTTTGCCGCGACCGCAACCCAAAGGGAATCGTTTTCTTAGGTGGTAACTTAGAATATTTTAAAGAAGATTTTGCACACATCCACATCCCCTGCCTTTTATTGACCAACAACAGCAGTGATCTGGACTTTGACAATCTTTCTTCTGTGACAACCTGTGATGAACAAGCTGCCCAGTCCGTCATTGAGTATCTTGCTAAAAAGGGACATACCTCTATTGGTGTGGTCGGCGGTAATCTGACCGAAACAGAAATCAGTTTCCGCAGATTTACCGGTGAAAAAT
>OICL01000586.1_pt1 | contig 18050 bp, 17 predicted proteins | sample 1581231 | NCBI WGS metagenome assembly OICL01 (sample SAMEA3882542, study PRJEB24775) | human gut metagenome | biome: human-associated habitat; feature: intestine environment; material: feces | place: Netherlands | collected 2009/2010 | reverse complement strand
GGTCAGAAACCGTCACTGTGCCCAGCGTGCTGCCGCCGCCCGCCACTTCCAGCTCCCCGGTCACGCCCTGGGCAGGAATCTCGGTGTAGCCGGTGTAGCGGGCAAAGGCATCGTCCAGCAGGGTGCGGACATCGTTGTATTTGTCGGTCTTGATCTGGCTCTGCATGGTCACGCAGATCAGCCGCACGCCGTTCTGCTCCGCCAGGCAGACATAGCTGTACCGGGCAATGTTGGTGTAGCCGATCTTGGAGCCCAGGATGGCTGGGATATAGTACCGGCTGGAGCCCACCCGCATTTTATCCTGCTGGTGGAAGTACCGGGTCACGGGCTGGATATTGGTCGGGCCCATGGTGTACATCTCGTTCCGGGTAAACAGCGTCTCGAACCCGGGCTGGGTCAGCGCCCAGCGCAGGATCTGCGCCATGTCATAGCAGCTGGTGTAGTGGTCCTCATCGCTGATGCCGTGGGGGTTGGCAAAGTGGGTGTGTTCCAGCCCCAGCTCCTTTGCCTGCGCGTTCATGGCGGCCACACCGCCCTCAATGGAGCCGCCGCCGAAGTATTCGGCCAGCAGGTTGGCCCCATCGTTGGCGCTGGCCATCATGGTGGCATACAGGGCATCGGTCAGGGGCACTTCCTCCCCTTCCTGCAGGGCGATGTGGCTGGAATCGGTGCCCGCCAGTGAGTAGACATCCTCGTGGCTGACCGTCAGCTTGACATTGTCCCACTTGCCCTGGGCCTTTTCACAGGCAAGGCCCAGCGTCATCACCTTGGTGATGGATGCCGGGTGCAGTTCCTCGTTCATGTTCTGCTGAGCCAGCACCAGACCGGTGTCGGCATCGATGATGCAGTACGCTTCCGTAGCCGTCAGTGCAGGCCCGGCAGCTGCCGCGCCCGGCGCAAACGCCGCCAGTGCGGTCAAAAGCACCGCACACAGCATGGCGATGTGTTTTTTCATTCCAGTTCCTCTATCTCAAGATATTATGATATAGTATACCACATTTTTATCCCTCTGAAAAGAGAAACCCTCAGTTCCACTCCCGGAGCACCGGCTGCAGCTGCTGACCGTGCAGGGCCGCCTCCAGTGCAGCGGGCAGCAGAGTGAGATCTGCCTTCAGGCTCTGGGGTTTCTGCGCTGCATCGTCCTGTCCGTAGGGCACAAAGTAATAGTGCTTGCGCTGCATCAGCCGGGCGATGTTCTCCCCGGAAGCCCCCAGCCCATCGTTGGTGGAGACAGCCAGCAGCACCGGGCACCCGACCCGCAGCAGGCTTTTTGCCGCCAGCGTGACCGGCGTGTCGGAAAGGCCCGCCGACAGCCGGGCCAGTGTGGTGCCGGTGCAGGGGGCCACCACCAGTGCCCGGGCCAGCTGCCGCGGCCCCAGCGGCTCCACATCCTGCAGGGTATCCAGCACCCTGTGGCCGGTCAGGGTCTCCAGCCGCGCCTTCCACTCATCCGCCCGGCCAAAGCGGGTGTTCAGGCCGGAGGCCGCATAGCTCATCACCGGCAGCAGCTCCCAGCCCTGCCGCACCAGCTGTTCGGCCTGAGCCACCGCCGCGCCCAGCGTGCAGAAGCTCCCGCAGACCGCAAACGCCACTGTCCCGCGCAATTGCCTTTTCATGGTGTTTCCTCCCTTTCCGCCAGGATCTCACAGACCGTCCGGGCCAGAGCCTCGCCCGCCGTTTCGGGAGCGCAGGCCGTGGGCAGGCTCAGGGCATGGATGGCCCGGTGCCCCAGCCGCCGGGCCGCGGCAAAGTCAGTGCCGCCCGGCTTGGATGCCAGATCCACGATCAGGCTCCCGGGCCGCAGGGCTGCCAGCACGGCTTCCGTCAGAACAGGGGCCGGGATGGTGTTCACCACCGTGTCAAAGGCCGGAGCAGCCTGTTCCAGCCGGGCCAGATCCACCGCCCGCAGGCTGAAACTCTCCGCCAGTGCCCGCTGGGCCGGCCGCCGCGCGGCCACCGTCACCTGTGCGCCCAGTGCCGCCAGCCGTACCCCAAGCGCCTGCCCCACCGGCCCAAAACCGGCCAGCAGGATGGCGCTGTTCCAAAGCGTCCGCGTCCGCTCCGCCATCAGGATGCCGATGCAGCCCTCTGCTGTCGGGATGGCGTTGCAGAGGATCAGCTCCTCCCGGGCAAAGTAGTCCACCAGCTCCACGCCCGCCTCCGCCGCGATCTGCCTTGCCTGCGCCGAGAGCTTTCCGCCCAGCGCCAGCGCCCCCGGTTTTGCGGCTCGCAGCAGCTCCGCCAGCGGGGTGCGGCTCTCGTCCAGCGGCAGCGGCAGTAAGATGTAATCGGCCAGCGCTGTCTGCTCCGGCCCGCCCACCGCAAATCGTCTTTGTCCATCCATTCCCGGCCCCTCCTCCCCATGGTCTGCGTCATCCTATGCCCATGGAGCGCCGGGTGTGAAAAAGCCGCCGCTCTCCGTCAGGAGAGCAGCGGCGATCTGTTTTTTATGATATCGGCTTTTCGGTCAGAGCGGCGGCAGAGATCGCCTCCGGCTCCTCCATGTTTCGCGTCCGCTCCACCGCCTCACGCATCCGCGGCAGCTGGACGGCTTCATCAAAATCCGCATATTCCTTTGCGTAGGCAGGCACCATCTCCAACCGGTATTCTGCACTTGCAACGCTCCATTCCCGGATAGAAAAGTGCTCCGGCGGAAAATTCAGCCAGTTTCCACTCTCTCCAAACTGCGAGACCGCGTCCACCTGAATGCGGAACAGATTCTTTGCATAGTAAGCGGTCCTTGCGATATTTTTCCGGTAGAGCTTCTGCAGATCCTTTTCCCTGCTCGTCGCCTTGCAATACGTCACAAATCGGGTGTCTGCCATCCGCTCTCTGGCTTCCAGCAGGCTCAGGATCGTGCCCTGCTCATCTACCAGATACCCGTTGGTCGTTGGGTCCAGCATATACCACTTTTCCTGCGACCGGTCGTAGATCTCCGTGACAACGTGACAATCAAAATCGAAGGGAGAATAGGGCAGGAAGCGCACACGCCGTGCGTAGATTCCCAGTGCCAGGCAGACCTCCTCCAGAATTTTGGCCTTATTCAGGCAGTTGATGCCCTGTTCCGGTTTATCCAGACTGTAATCCAAAAGCGCCAGGGCGTTGCAGTCCACATGGCCGTCGTACCACGGGCTGTGCGTCAGCTTAGGCGAGAGATATTTCAGCACCCGAATTGCCCGCTGCAGGTCCGTGCCTTTTCCTGCAATTTTCTCAAAGGGATACTTTTTCAGGAGGTCGGCATACTCCGGGCAGTCCATGCGATATTCCACCGCCGTGCTCTTTCCCGGTTGAAAGCTCCGATTGTTCCGCAGGATTCCACGGTAAACATTGTAAAGGACTTCTGTCTCTTCAAAATTCATTGTTTTTCCCCTCTCTTTTTTGGATAGACGAACGAATGGCCGTAAGTGTTCATTTTCCCCTCTATTTTCAGACCCTATCGTTTTTTATGATACCACGGTTTTCCTGCTCATGCAATGCAAAATGCCCGTCCATGCGGGCGTTCCCACACAGCCGGGCGGCTTCCTTTTTCATCATTCGGGTCTGCTCAGGGCCGCTTATATTTCAGCGGTGTCTGCACCTGAGCACGGATCTTGAGCAGATAGGTCCGGGTCTGCTCGGTGCCCCGCAGGATGGCTTCCACCTGTTCCCGCTGCTCCGGGGTCAGGGCCTCGTCCTCGGCCAGCAGGTCGGCGTTGCCCTCAATGACGGCCAGCGGCGTTTTGAGCTCATGGGAAAGCTGGATGATCTGCTCCCGCTGCTGCTGCTCCATTTTCCATTGGGCCTGCAGGCTGGCCGTCAGCTCCTGCCCCATGGTCTGCAGGGCAGCCAGTGTCTCGGCGTATTCCCGCACCTGCGCCCCGGAAAAATCAATCTCTTCCACGCCCTTTTTCTCAGCCACCTGCCGGGAGACCTCGGTCAGGCGGGCCGTCTCCCGGGCCAGAAACTTTCTGGAGCGGTGGGTGCTCCACACCACCGCTCCCACCAGCAGCAGAATGCCCAGAATGCAGTGCACCGTCTGCACATCTGGCAGCTTTCCCCGCAGCGCAGGGGCGGCGTAGGGCACGGCATAGTCAAATTGCAGCAGGCAGACCGTTCCGTCCTGCAATTTTGATGTCATATAATACTGTGTGTATCCAAAATGCCAGCGGTTTTTCCCCTGCCGGTTCTCCATTGCCCGCTGCAAGTGCCCGGCATCCATGTTGGTGGCCAGCACCTCGCTGCTGTCCGGCGTGGCAAACAGGGCGTAACGGCACAAGGAGTCCAGCTGGGTCTCATCAAAGGTGGCGGCAGTCATGCCCGGCAAAACGTCCTGTGCAGCCTTCTGGCAGGCCTGCGCGGCCTGATTGGCCGGGAGCGCCAGCCCGCTGTTGATGACGCACATCAGCGCCGCAAACCACAACAGCAGCGCCAGCACACAGCAAAAGACGGTCTGCACCAGATATCGCAGCAGCACGCTGCGCAGAGAGGTCAGTCTTCGCTTTTCCATCGGTATCCCACACCCCATACGGTATTGAGCAGCTTTTCCGGCTCCGGCACGCCCGCCGCCCGGAGCTTGGACCGGATGTTCTTGATGTGCTGTGTCACGGCGGTGTCGTCCGCAGTGCCGTCAATACCAAAAACCGCTTCGTAAATTTGCTCCTTGGTAAAGGTCTGCCCGGCGTGCAGCGCCAGATACTCGCAGATGGCATACTCGGAGCGGGTCAGCGGCAGAGGAGTTTCTCCCACCGCCGCCTCCCGCGCGGACAGGTCAAAACTGACTCCGCCGCGCACCAGCCGATGCACCGGAGTGCGGTTCTGCCGCCGCAGATGCGCCGCCACCCGGGCGCGCAGCTCTGCCACCCGGAAGGGCTTGGACAAAAAGTCGTCTGCCCCAATGCCCAGCCCCTCCAGAACAGACGCTTCGTCTGTCCGGGCCGTCAGAAACAGAATGGGCGCATCGGTCAGGCCCCGGATGCGGCGGCAGACGACAAAGCCATCCTCCCCGGGCATCATCACATCCAGCAGGATGCAGTCTGCCCAATGGCAGAGTTGTTCAGTAAGCTCCGCGCCGGAGAGCCGCGTTTCCACCCGGTGGCCGTCCCGCTCCAAGGCAGTGCGGATCAGCTTACAGAGTTCTATATTGTCATCCACTGCCAGAATATTTGCCACAAAATCACCTCAAAACGTTATAAAGCAGGCAGGACGCACCATACAGCAGATACACATGGGCCGGGTAGAACCAGTAGAACAGCTGCTTGTGTCCGCTGCCGCGCTGCCCGTTGTACAGCAGCATCAGCAGCACCGCCGCCACCCCGAACCACTCATAGTTGTTGGTGAACATCTGGGTCCAGACAAAGCCCTCCTGCCGGCAAGCCATCCCGAAGGTCAGCACAAAATCACACAGGAAGATCACCAGTGCCGACAGAAAAAAGGCAATCACATACATACGGGTCATACAGATATAGTAAAGGTAAAAAGCGGTAAAAAGCAACAGCCCTGTATAGATCATCTTGTGTTTCATCAGGGTGTCTTTTTGCAGCAGTTTGTAAAAATAATAGAGAAATAGCACACCGCACAGGGCAGGAATGCCGTAACGCAGGCGTCCGGAGCGCGTGATGTGACCCAGGTAGGGCATCAAATCCCGACCGGTAAAGTTATAGATCGCCGCACGCAGGGTGATGACCAGCATATAGGGGTAGGTGATCCAGCTCAGGGATTTTATCAGCCGATCATATCCGCCGTCCATTTGGAACACATAGAGGAACAGATAGATCAGCAGGAACATACCCAGGTAGTTGGACACATTGATAATGGATGTGATCTGTTGGGTATAATGCACCATACCGTAGATAAAATGGGCAAAATAAAATACGACCAAATACAGGATAAAGACATTTAGGTAGTTGTAGTAGGGTTGTAGGGTACGGTAGATGTTTTTATTGATATAGCAGTTCATGGCCAGCAACGTAGCGATGAGCAAAAAACCGATACGCATATAGCCGGTGTCTCGCAGGCCGGGAATATTCAGCAACACAAAGTAGCCGGTGTCCATGATGGTCATCAGCAACAGAAAGTAAGTATAAGGACTGGTGGAGACTTTAAGTTTCATTCGTTCGTTCCTTTTTCAGCAGGATTTTGCTTTTGCGCAGGTAGGTGCGGGCATCCGCCCATTTGTGCGCCTTGCCAAAGGTAAACAGCACTTCCAGACAGCGCACCCGGCGTACGGTGGCCAGTCGGTGTCGGCTCCAGTGCCGGTAGCGGTGGAGGAAGTATAACTCGGAGCGCAGGTTCTCCAATCGGGTAAATAGGTTTGCAGCACCACCGGCAGAGGCGCCGTGGCAGTGGAGCGCCGTGACCGTAGGATCAAACCACAGGGCAATGTTCTGTGCTTTGCATCGGGCAGAGAGTATGTACTCCTCATAATATAAAAAGGTATAAGGGTCAAAATCACCCAGCCGGTGAAAGACTGCTGTGTCTACGGCAAAGACCGCGCCGGAGAGCCAGTAGACCTCTCCCGGGGCAGCGGGCTGGCGACGCAGCGCCTGCAATTTGGCCTTGGGCACCAGATTGCGCAAATAAGTTTCCGTCCACAGGTATTCCCGGTAGGTGTAGGGGCGCAGCTTGACGCTGTTTTGCCGCTGTCCGTTGGGGTATTGCAGCCGAGGACCTACAATGGGGTGCCCTTCGGCGATGTCCGCAGCCAGCTGCTGCAAGGTGCCGGGCAAAAAGACAATATCGCTGTTGGTGATCACCGCAGCGGTGCAGCCGTCTTTGCGGGCGCGGGAAAGCATTTGGTTGTTGCCCCGGGCGTAGCCGGTGTTCTCCGCGCTTTCCATCCAGGTGATGCGGGGATTGTTTGGAAATTGGGCTTGTAGGCAGGCAATAGAGTCATTGCCGGAGCCGTTATCCAGCACATAGATATGGTAGTCCAGACCGTCTCCGGTATCCAGCACAGAGCGAATACAGTCGGCGGTAACCTGGTATTTTTTGTAATTGAGAATGAGAATACCGATCATAGCTTATCTCGCAGTTTGGGAATTTCGCGGCACAGGGCCAGCAGTGGCGGACACTGCCGAATAATGTGGCGCAGACGCAGGGTGCGCCGCTTTTTCTCATTGCAGTGGGCAATGGCATAGGCTGCGCCCTTTTTGCTGTACAAGTTGTGGAACCGTCGGGCCGCGGGACTGTCTGGGGTGGGGTGGCGCAACTGATGATTTTTTTTGACTGCTTCCGCCGGGGTGCGCAGGGCCATTACCAGCGCCGGGGCGCAGGCGTTCAGCAGGGCTTGTCCTTTATCTGTATGGACTAAGATCAGGGACAGACCCTTTTTCAGCTCTGCGGCGGCATTTGGATAGGGCGTTTCCTCTCCAATGCCCCAAAAGTCGCCCAGAGTCAGGTCGGCCACCCGCTTTTCCGTGGCGTAGGGGCAGGTGTAGCAGCCGCTGCGGTACAGATAGCCTTCCATAAAGCCGTTATAGTACAGGCTGTTTTTCAAATCCATGCGGCGCAGCACGACGCCGTCCCGGTCATAGGCTTTCATTACCCAGCCGTCTCCGTCACGGAAAGTCAGGCGGGCGATGGCTGCCGGGTTTAGCTCTGTTTGCAGGTAGGCATTTAAGGTATCTGCCTCCGGTACGCCGTGGCACACCAGATCACAGGTGGTCAGCCCCGGTGGGTCGCTGCCCAGGTAGGCGTACAGCCCTGCCACCTGGCAGGGGGTGCCGGTAAAGAGCACTTGCCGCCCGGCTTTCAAATCTGCCTGTACCTTGCGGTAGGCGCTGCCGGTGGCGGCGTGCACATATTTGCTGCCTTGCAGTCGGGACAGCTGTGCCGGTGCATCTATCCGCACCAGTTTTACCGTGGTGGGGGCGGTAAAGGCCGCACCGTAGGCACAGCCGCCGTTTTCCACCACTTGCCGCGCCAGCACAGCTGCCGCACCGCCGGAGGCGGAGCTTTGGCGCACCTGCGCTTCTACTGCGTAGGCAGCCAGCGCCGTGCGGCTTTCGCGTAGCACGGGCGGGTGAAGCACCGGGCAAATGCGGCTGCACTTGCCGCAGCGGGTGCAGCGGCTCTCGTCGATCATCGCCACCCGGTCACCGGCGCGGTTCAGCGCCAGGGCAATGCAGTCTGCCGGGCAGGCGCTTTGGCAGGCGCCGCAGCCGGTGCAGCGCTCTTCCGGACAGATGGTCATCGGGCAATCAGTCCTTCCTGTAAGAATGCGCGGCTCTCTGCCACGGCACGGTCCAGGAGGGCCGGATCCCGGTGCAGGGGCGCGGTGTGAATCTCTCCCGCCCGATCACAGGGCAGGTAACGCTCTGCCACACCTGCCGTTTGCAGTAAGGTGGCAATGCGGGGGTCTGTGTAGTAGGCAGCGCCCCGCTTGGCCTTCAGAGCATAAAAGGGGGTGCCAAAGCGCAGGGCAAATACGGTGCCGTGGAAAGAGGTGCTTAGCACCAGCTTGGCCCCTTTGACCAGCGCCAAAAAGTCGCCGGGGGTTTGGTGCCGTGCCAGGCGAAAGCCGTAGGGCAGGGCACGGTAGGTTTTGTTGCCGGTAAAGAGGATGTACACCGGCAGGTGCAGCCGTCGGGCGGTCTGCTGCACGGTGCGGCACACCTCCGGCGGGTAATCAATGGAATAGAAGAACAGGTAATCACCCTGGGGCGCCGTGCCCAGAATGGGGGCAAAGTCCTGCGTCGCAGGCAGCAGGGTCGGGTCCAGCACCACCTTTGGAGTGCGGCCGGTCAACTGTTCAATCACTGCCACGCTTTCCTGCTCCCGCACAGACAGAGCGGTAAAGTCCGCCAGCAGACCTTTTAAGTCTATATCGGCAAATGCGGCAGCAGTGGCGCTGCGCAGGCTGGGGGCGTAGCTGATTTTTTGTGCCGCAAAGTCCGGGGCAAAAAAGTGGGTGGAAAAATCCAGAGATCCGGGGTTCCAAATCTGGTCGGAGCCGCAGACCACCGCCCGGTAGTCCGCCCGATGGGCGGCAAAATCCGCCTCGGTTTGCATGGGCGCGCTCTTGGGCAGAGCACCGATAAAGTCCCGAAAGGCCGCCTTGCGCCGTAGCAGATAGGGCAGCAGCAAACAGGCCCGCAGGTTTTTGGCGATATTTTTAACGGATTTAGGCGGCAGAAACAGGGCATACAGGTCCTGCTGCGCGCGGTTGGAATAGTCGATCAGTTCCGCTTGGCAGCCAGGCAGGGTATTGATCTGTTGACATAGTGCCCAGGCTTGGAGCACGGAGCCGTAATTTTCACTTCGATGAAAGGTTAAAATTCCGATTTTGTCCATAATTTTACTGCTCTTGGTACAGCGCTTCCAGTTGCGCTACCGTTCGTTCGATGGAAAAAAGTTCTGCCTTTTGCCGGGCATTTTTGCACAGGGTGTGCCAGTGGTGCGGCGCTTTGGTAAAGAGTTCCAGCGCCCGATTGATCCCCGCAGTCAGGGCGGCGGCACTGACTTCTTCGGTCAAAAAGCCGTCGATCTCCGGTCCGATGATTTCCGGTATGGCACCTTTGGGGAAGGCCAGGCAGGGCACACCGCTGGCCATAGCCTCGATCAGCGTAATGCCAAAGCCCTCCTCCCACACCGCCGGGTGGACAAATAAATCCGCTTGTTGCAGCAGTTGGGGTACATCGGTGCGTCTGCCCAGGAACTGCACTTTATCTTCCAGGTGCAGCCGGGCGCTCAGGGCTTGCATTTGCTCTGTATAGCCGCCGTGATCGGAGCCTACCAGCGTAAGGGTGATGGGTGTGTCTGTCGGACAGGCAGCCAGCGCCTCCAGCAGCAGGTCAATGCCCTTGCTGCTAAAAATGCGTCCCACATAAATCAGTCGAAGAATGTCATTTGTATGTGCCGAATGAGGGGTGAATCGAGCCAAATCCGTGCCGTTATAGACGACGGTGATTTTCTCTTTCGGCAGTCGGAACAGCCGTACATAGCTTTCTGCTACTGAGTTAGAGATGGCAACAATATGCGCAGAGTGCCTGGCGGCGCTGTGCATAAGCAATTTATACAATCGGTTTTTGAAACCCTTACCGATACTGTCTGCGGCGTTAGAATGCAAATATAGCAAAAAACGCACTTTTTTCAGCCGCCGTGCGGCGTAAATATGCACAAAGCGGGTGTAGGGCGAGCCGGAATGATCCACGATCACATCCATTTGCTGTTCTTGGCAGTAGCGCACCAGGTCGGTGGCCGCCTTCAGCGGGTGGTTCTTGGCGCCGGTGGCCACTTGCACTGTGCCCCCCTGGGCGGCAATTTCATCGGCAATAGAACCGCCTTCAAAAAGAAAGTAAAAAAAATTGTGATGGGCAGAGTGTTTGTTAATATCCCGGCACAGGCTCACAATGCCGCCCGGACCGCCGCTGAGTTGCAGGTGTAAGATGTTCATTTGCAAATGCGTTCCTTTATACGGATAAAACCTTTTTTGATTTTGCGGCGCAGATCCAGCCGCTGCCGATGGCGGCGCTGCTTTTCGTCCGCCGCCGGGTCCAAAGCGTTGTAGCGGGCAATGTCTGCCCGGGTGGTGACCCGGGTTTTCGGCTCATAGCCGGTTTTGCCGATAAAATAGGTGTCTGCCGCCGGATCAATATGCAGCGGCAGACGGCGAGAGCTGATATGAATATAAACAAATTCGTCCGTCAGCCACTGGCCGTTGCAGTAAGCGTCTCGAAAGACCCGACCGCGGTCGCAGTAAAAAATCTGCTCCGAATAGTTGGGGTGCAGTTGATTATCTGCCGTAATCCCCACATCGGTGATTGCCAGTCGGTCGCTGGCCTTGGTGATGTCCGCATAGTCCTGCCGGTCGTAAAAGGGCAGACCCAGTGCCTTATACTTGGCGCTGATGCCGTTGATTTCGTCAAAAACGGCAATTTCTCTTGTGGTGAATGCCTTGCGGTAATCCATACCTACCGGTTGGCGGTAAACGGCATTATTCTCCGGCGTGTTGCGGTAGAGAGACAGGTGGCCAAAGGCGTAGAACTTGTCATACTTTCGCAGCTTATCCTCTGTAAAATACGCTCGCAGATCGCCGAATACCAGATCCATATCCCCGTAGCCCCAAAAGTCGTAGCCGGAAAGCTCCGGCGCAAAAATTTCGCCGTAGGCGGGCTTGTAGTCACACAGCTTATAGGGGGTGTGCAGGGTAATGGCAAAGTCAAAGCACCCGGCCACGCGGCGTTGCAGCGCCGCAAAGGTGGTGGGGTGCAGGTGCATATTCTCCGGCAGGTGGGTCGGTGTGTCGTCCGTAAACAGCAAAAAATCTATGGTAGCATTGCGCCGACAGCTTTCCGCAAACAGGGAAAAGTTCTCCGGCAGCTTGCCAAAATAGCAAAGGATAACAGCAATTTTGGTCATTCGGTTTCTCCTGTTTCATCCAGATACCAGCCGGTAAAGCCATGCATGACCCGCTGATCCTCCGGCGGCAGCTGCATATAGTCGCCGTAGAGTTTTTGTAAATAAGAGTGGTAGCCGATGGGGTTTTGAATGGTGCGCCCCTCAAAGGTGCCGGGCACGCCGGCGGCAAAATGTTCTGCCGGGTAAAAGTCGCGTCCACCGTTGCACCAGACCAGGTCGCCTACCAGGTGGCAGTCCGCTTTAGCAGTGTGCCGCCCCAGGGCGTCAATGCGGCGGGTCAGTCTGGAAATGCCGATGGCTTTTGCAAGGGGCTTTTGTAGCGTGCGCAGCGTATCTTTTGCCAGGCGGCGTAAGCTGCCCTTGCGGCTTAAATTGACTTGGTCAGAGGCGGAGGCCAGCAGACTGTTCAGCCACTTGCTATGCAAGATCAGCAGATTGCGGCGCACCGGATCGTCATAGAATTTGTCCAGCGGAAACAGATCAATAAATATGCCGATGTCCTGCTCTCTGTGGCGCACATTTTGCTCGTTTAAGCGCGTATTGATATTGCACGCCTTGGCAAATGGATAAATATAGTTTTTGTCTCCCGGCTTGTAGATACGGATGTTTTTACCGATGGTGCGATTGGTTGCCAGTTGCAGCATTCTGTTGTAATCCGCTCTGGGAATATACAGGTCAATATCATCATCCCAGGGGATAAACCCCTCGTGGCGCACGGCGCCCAGGGTAGTGCCGCCGCTGGTAAAGTAAGTAATGTGGTATTGTTCAAAAAAGTCCAGTACCTGAAAGAGAATGTCACGCTCTAAGGACTGTATATCTTCTTTTGGAATGGGCTTCATTTTGTTCCTGCCTTTGCAATTTGCAACAGTGCCAGCTGTGTTTCTGCGGCAGCCGGCTCTGTGCTCTCATAAGTGGCGTTTACGGCGGTTAGACTCAGATCAATTTGCAGGGCTGCCTGTATCCGTTTCGGTTCTGCCCAGCGAGAGAAGTACCGCAGCAAAAGTTGTAGTCTTTCCCTTGGATCAAATCCCGGGTGTTGTAAAATATCGTTGCGTATAAAGCGGGTGAATTCAAATTCAATAGGCGCAAGGCAGCCGATGGGGTCAATGGCACGATAGCCTTCCGCGGTGCGCAGCAGATTATAATGGTGCAGATCACCATGGAGCAAATAAGTTTTGCTGTTTTTGAACTGCGTGTCATAAAGTGCCAGGGCGCTTCGCACCTCCTGTTCCAGTGATCCGGTCAAAAACGGTGCAGTCTGGCTGCGCTGCAGTGCTGCTTCCAAGTCTACGCGGTAAGCGGGAAACACCGGATGGCGTACCGTTTCTTTGGCCGTGCATACTACGCGATTGAAAAAGTCGGTCAGGCAGATATTGTCGTCAAAGTCTGCGTATTTGCCCGGTGCAATGCGGCGCAGCAACAGAGCACAACAATCATCATCGGTGGCTAACAACGGGCACATATAGTCCCCGGCCAGTTGTTGATAGGCTGCTTTTTCGCGCGGGTAGCGCGCAGTGTAAGGCGGTATCATTTTCAGCACCACATCACCATAGATTGTGCTTTGCGTCTCCAGCACCAGCCCATAGGTGCTGATGTGATAGACATCAAAGGACTGCAGCCCCCATTGTTTGGCTAACTTGTCATACAGGTGAGGCAGTTGTTGCAGCCAGTCCCAGTTCGGTGCAGCACTATTATCCACAATATGGGCTTGCACCGCCTGTAGTACCCGTTCACCCGGCGGCAATTGGTCATCGGAGTTGCGTTGCTTTTGGTAATGGGGCAGCATACGAGCAGCGTATTCCAAATCAAAGTCGTATGTGATTTTTGTGTTTTGCGGAAAGTTGAAGTTTAAATATTTTTTGCTGTCCTTTGGTAGTTGCCAGGCCAGTTCCGTTGAGGGAAAATGCGGGTCAAAATGCGCCAGCAGCAGCGGAAAGCGAAAGGCCTCCGGAGACTGCGTAATATAGTAGTCCTCCCGATCCAGCGGATCAAAGGTATAATTCCCCAAGGAGCCGGTGATTTTTTGGCAGGTGATCACGGCGTCTGCTGCATCCAGCCGTTCAAAATAATCGTCAATCAGTTCCGGGTATACAAAGGGCGCTACTGCGTCCAAAATACACAGCTTTTGGCAGTCGTAGTGCCGTTCAATGTAGTTCAGCCCATTTTGCAGAGAATCGTAACGCTCGGCACCGCCGGGCACGATCTCTACTTGTCCTTGGTTCATATATCGAGAATGGTTACTGTATTGTGGATCACAGACCACCACGATTCGATCCGTTTGGCGGGCTTGCAGGGCTGCTTCGATCACATAGTCTATCACCGGCTTGCCGTCGATAAGATTATATTGTTTGGGCAGGACGGTGCCAAAGCGCTTGCCAATACCGCCGCCGAGAATGAGTACCACTTGCATGACGGTCACTCCTTTTGCGCTTCCGGGATAAAGGCGTTTTCGCTGAGGGCGTATTTGCCGCCTTTTAGGAACTTGTGCTTGACCACCCACCAGGCGGGCACCCAAATGTACTTGTGCATGGCGGGAGAGACGGAGCCGATCATCCAGCAGTTGCGGTCGCACTGCTTGGTGGCGGCTCGCACGGCCTTGGCTTGGTCGCTGTTCCACAAGGTGTCCCAGTCGCCAATATCATGCAGATTGCCCATGACGGCCTTCTTTGCCATGCCGTTGCAGGGAATCACATCGCAGAATGGATCAATAAAGAAAGCGTCCTTGCTCATATCGCAGGGCAGCAGTCGTTTGTTGCCGTATATGTAGTTGATCAACCCGTGGTTAAAGTAGGCACGAAACCACTTTTTTGGGCTGTGGCTGTGCAGCAGCTCGTTAATGAGCGCTTCAAAATTTTGGGCCACTTTGTATTTGTCGTCAATTTTATTGTCCGTTTTGCGAAAGTAGAAAGAATTGTGCAGGGTGGCGGTGGCAAATTCCATGCCCAGTTCATCGGAGATCTTGTAAAGCGGCACCAGGTCCTCACAGTTCAGGTCCTGCACCGTCATGCCGAACCCTACATCCGGGTGCCCCATTTCCACCAGTTTCTTTAAGGTGGAGTAGCCCCGATTAAAGCCGTCCGGAATGCCGCGAATGGTATCGTTGGTCTGTTGCAGCCCCTCAATGGAAATGCGAATGCCCACTTTTGGAAATTGGCGGCAAAGCTCTAAGATACGGTCCGTAAAATACCCATTGGTGGAGATCACAATGCGGTTGCTCTTTTTGTACAGCGCCTCCACAATATCGCCAATGTCCTTGCGAATAAAGGGCTCGCCGCCGGTGATGTTGGTAAAGGCCATTTCCGGCAGCAGGCGAATATCATCCAGGGTGATCTCTTCCTCCGGTCGGGTGGGGTCCTTAAAGCAGTCGCACATATTGCAGTGGGCGTTGCACCGATAGGTAACAATCACAGTGCCGTATAGAGTTCGTTTAGCCATACTGATCTTCTTTCTTCAGTTCGATTTTTATGCGTTATAGTCTGACAGTAACTTGTCTGTATAATCCTGTACGGAGAGGAAGGCGTCTGCCCGGCAGGCGGCGGTCATGGCCGCCAGTCGCTCCGGCTCCAGGTCCAGGCGGCACAGCGCCGCGCCCAGGGCCTTGGTGTCGCCGGGGGGCAGCAGCACGCCGGTCTTGCCGTCCTCGATCAGCTCCGGTATGCCGCCGATATTGGTGCCCAGCACCGGCGTGCCCAGCGCAATGCTCTCCATCACGGAGTAGGGGCAATTCTCATACCATACGCTGGGATAAATGCTGCATTTGGCTGCGGCAATGCGGCGGTATAGGTCGTCCCCGGTGCAAAAGCCTACATCTGTGGCATTGGGCAGTTGCTGAATTTCCTCTGCCATGGTACCGCTGCCGGCGAACACAAAGTGCAGCTGAGGCAGCGCCTTGGCGGCGGCCAAAAGGGTATCAATGCCCTTTTCTTTGTCATAGCGACCAAAGTAGAGCACATAGTCTTCTTTTTCCACCTGCGGGCGGGGCGGCACGGTGCAGAAGTTGTGCAGCACCCGGGTGCGCCCGGCCAGATCTGGGTGTTTTTCTATCTGGCTTTGCATAAAGGCAGAGCAGCAGATCACGCGGTCGATCTCTTTGTACGTATGAGCCTTGCGGTACAGGGTAGCCTCGGCAGCGCCCAGTAGGCTCTTAGCCCGCGAGCCGTGCATGCATCGGTGTTGCACGCAAGGCGTGTACTTGCCGCCCAAGCAGGCGGTGCAGTTCTCCATGGTGTCCGGTCGATTGAGCATGTGGTTGGGGCACAGCAGTTGGTAGTCGTGGGCGGTGTACAGGATCTTGGTGTGTCGTCCGGTGGCTTTGTCCCAGGCGCGTATTTCCAAGATCACCGCAGGGGTCAATTGGTAGTTAAAGTTGTTCAGGTGTACCACTTGGGGCTGCAGATCCTCCAGTACCCGGCGTAGCTGCCGCCGGGCGTGGGTGGAGTATACCGTGCGCAGAGCGTAGCTCACTTTTTTTACAGGGTTGGCGGTGTGGTAGTCGGTATCTTTGGTGTAGGCACCGACTCGGTTGCCCACGCAATTGCCCCGGTGCTCCATACCAAAGTATTCTACCCGGTGGCCTCGGTGGCTCAGCTCCGCCCCCAGCCCCATCATATAGGTTTCTGTTCCTCCTTTGGGGTACAGAAATTTGTTAATAAAGAGAATGTTCATCTCATGGCTCCCTCGCAGGCCAGCAGCTTGGTGTGGTCTACCCATTGCAAGTGGGTTTTATTTTGCGCTTTTAACCTGTTCATACAGTTCCAGCGTCCTCTCGGTGACTTGGTCCCAGTTGTATTTTTGTAAAATATAGTCTGCGGCAGTGGCCTTGCAGCACTTCACCAAGTCTGGCTGAGACAGCAGCTGCTCCAACAGTCGCTTTAAGTCTGCCGTGTTGCCTTTTTGGAAGGCAAAGCCGTGGTCACCGCATACTTCCGTGCACTCGGGTATGTCTGAGGTGACGCAGCAGTTGCCGTAGCTCATGGCCTCCAGCAGACTGATGGGCATACCCTCTAAGTCCGAGGGCAGGCAGTAGAGATAGGCACCGGCGTACAGCGCAGCCAGAGGCGCGCCCTGCACAAAGTCCGTAAAGACGATACGCGCATCTCCGGCGGCCTTGGCTTTCAGCTGATTGAAATATTCCTCTGAGTGGCTGGCACCACCGGCGATCACCAGCTTTTTATCTGTTTGCAGCCTTTGGTAGGCGTCGATTAAATAGTGGATGCCCTTCTCCGGGACAATGCGACCCAGAAACAGGATATAGCTGTCCTTTTCCAGTCCAAAGCGGGACAGAGGGGTCAGGTCCGCCGTCTCCGGCGGGTCAATGCCGTTTTCAATCCGCACGGTCTGGCGGTGATAGGTGTCAGCAAAATACTGCTGCATACTGGCAGACAGCACGATGATCTCGTCTGCATACTTGGCGGCCATACGCTCGCCAAAGCGAAGAAAGCGGGTGGCAAAGCCGCCCCACTTGGCTCGCTGCCAGTCCAAGCCATGAATGGTGACCACGCATTTTTTGCCAAAGCACTTGGCTAAGGGCACCATAGCCGCCGGGCCCTCTGCGTGGAAGTGAATGATGTCGTACCCACCGAACAACGCCCGCACCGTGGCAAAAAAGCTGTACACAATGGCATTGAGCTTTTTGCTGTTCGGGGTGGGCACCCAGCGGATCTGTACCCCGTCCAGGTTGTGCAAGTGGCTGTGATCATCAAAGGCGGTTCCGGCCACATGACGGCTTTTGCGATTATAAACGGTGACCCGGTGGCCCCGCTGTACCATACGGCGGGACAGGGCTTCTACCACAATCTCAACGCCGCCCTCTCGGGAGGGAATGCGCTTGTGACCGATCATTGCGATTTTCATGATCGCCCTCCTTACTGTGCCCCGTGGCCGGTAAATACCACGCCCAGGGTCTTGAACAGGATCTTAATATCCAGGCTGGGGGACCAGTTGTCTATGTACTGGCAGTCCAGGCGCACCACTTCTTCAAAGTCCTCAATCTGGGATCGGCCGCTGACCTGCCACAGCCCGGTAATGCCCGGTCGCATGGACAGCCGCCGCTTGTGGTGAGAGCTGTACTGCTCAAATTCGTCCAGCGTGGGCGGGCGGGTGCCAACCAGGCTCATATCTCCCCGCAGTACATTGTAGAACTGGGGTAGCTCGTCGATGCTGAACTTGCGGATAAAGCGGCCCACTTTGGTAATCCGCGGGTCATTGTCCATCTTGAACATCAGGCCTTGCATATGGTTTTTTTCTTCAAATTCTTTTTTGCGTTGCTCTGCGTTTGCGTACATGGATCGCAGCTTATACATATAGAACAGACGGCCGTTTCTGCCCACCCGCTGCTGCTTAAAGAACAGGCCGCCCCGGCTTTCCAACAGCAGGGGAACGGCCACCAGCAAAATAATGGGAGCAGAAACGATCAGCCCCACAATGGCGCCTATAATGTCTATAAATCGCTTCAGTCCCAGCATCTTGGAATTTTGCACGGCGGCAGATACGCCCACCATTGGGTAGCCGGCCACAATATCGCAGCGCATGTGGTTAAACTTACTTTCTTCTACAAACTGCTCCAGGGTGGGGATGTTGATGTGCACCAGCACACCCATATCTTCCAGTTCTTCAATAAAGGCATTCAGATTCTCCGTAGACCAGTTGGCCTCCTTACCGGAGAAGTTGATGTACACCTCGTCAATAGAGGACAGGCGCACCCAGCTTAAAAA
>OICL01000582.1_pt1 | contig 18080 bp, 14 predicted proteins | sample 1581231 | NCBI WGS metagenome assembly OICL01 (sample SAMEA3882542, study PRJEB24775) | human gut metagenome | biome: human-associated habitat; feature: intestine environment; material: feces | place: Netherlands | collected 2009/2010 | reverse complement strand
ACGAACACGCAGGTCAGCTGCTTGCCGATGGCCTTGGCCAGCATGGCCGCGCAGACGCTGGAATCCACGCCGCCGGACAGGGCGCAGAGTACCTTGCCGTCGCCGATCTTTTCGCGCAGGGCCTTGACGGAGTTTTCCACGAAGGAGTCCATCTTCCAGTCACCGGCGCAGCGGCAGACATTATAGACGAAGTTATGCAGAATTTTCGTGCCGTTCTCGGTGTGCAGGACCTCGGGGTGGAACTGCACGGCGTAGAGGCCGCGTGCCTTATCCTGCGCGGCAGCCACCGGACAGTTGGGCGTGTGGGCCACGATCTCAAAGCCGGGGGCGGCCTGCTCGATGTAGTCGTTATGGCTCATCCAGCAGACATTCTGCGCGGGCAGCGTGTCAAACAGCGGGCTGGCGGTGTCCAAGTCGACCAGCGTTTTGCCGTACTCGCGCTCGGGTGCCTTGCAGACCTTACCGCCCAGCATGTGCATCATCAGCTGGCTGCCGTAGCAGATGCCGAGGATGGGCACGCCCCAGTTATAAATATCGGGGTCGATCGTGGGCGAATCCGGCAGGTAGGCGCTGTTGGGGCCGCCGGTGAAGATGATGCCCTTGGGGTTTTTGGCCTTGATTTTGGCAAGGTCGGTGCGGTACGAATAAATCTCGCAATATACGTTGCATTCGCGGACGCGGCGGGCGATCAGCTGATTATACTGGCCGCCGAAATCCAGAACGATGACAGTTTCCTGCTGCATGAGGAGACTCCCTTCTCTATTTATAGTCCTATTGGATTATTATAGCACGTTTTGGCGAGTTTGAACAGATGGGGAGGGAAAATAAATTATTTTTGCGTTTGTGTGGCGTACAGCGTGACGCAGGGGCGCCTTGTATATGTGCCCGGGCCGTGTGCGGCTGCGTTAGGTTCGCGGGCGGATCAGGAATCCGCCCCTACGGTGGTGGCGGGAGGCTTGCGGTGGCTGGAACGGGCACGGCGGCATGAGGGCATGCCGCCCTACGTCCCTGCATAAATGATACACGTAGGGCGGGGTGCCCCCACCCCGCCGCAAGTTCACACCAACTCCACCTTATACTTTGCCAGCCAATAGTTCAGCTGCAAAAACCACGCGATAGTCTGGGGCGTGGTCATCAGCTGACCGTACCACGGGATGGGGTTATCCGCGCCGGAGGCCAGCAGCGTTTCCAGTGCGTCCGCCCGAATGATGCGCAAAAGCGGCGCGGCGGGGTCGTTCAAGACGGTGCGCAGCTCCGCCGAGACGGCAGCCAGGTAGCTGGGGTTCCACGTTTTGGGGTACGGGCTTTTGCGCCGCCACAGAACCTCGTCGGGCAGCACGCCGCGCATGGCCTCGCGCAGGAGGCCCTTTTCCTGCCCGTGATAGTCCTTGAACTCCCATGGGACCGAGTAGAGATACTCCGCAATGCGGTAATCGCAGAACGGCACGCGGACCTCGAGGCCGCTGTACATGCTCATGCGGTCCTTGCGGTCCAGCAGCGTCTGCATAAACCATTTGAAATTCAGGTTCATCATCTGGCGCATCCGCTGTTCTGCGGCGAGCAGGCCGGGGCGGACGGAGGTCTGTGCCAGCGTGGCGCGATAGCGTTCATCCACGAACGCTGCCGGGTCGATGCCGCCCAGCACACCGGGCTTGATGAACGACGCGCGGTAGGCCGTGGACTGCGCCCATGGGAAGCCGTACCGCTCGCGCACCGTGGGGTCGCGGTACCACGGGTAGCCGCCGAAAATTTCGTCCGCGCACTCCCCCGACAGCGCCACCGTGGCGTGGGGCTTGATATGCCGACAGAACACGAGCAGCGACGCATCCACGTCCGCCATGCCGGGCAGGTCGCGGGCGTCCACCGCGGCGTACAGCGCGGGCACAAGCTCCGGCGTGTCCAGCGTGACCCAGTGGTGCCTGGCATGGAGAAAGTCGTTCATTTTGCGGATGTAGGGTGCATCCGCGCCAGGCTGAAATTTTGTCGCGTGGAAGTACTTTTTGTTATCCCGGTAGCCAACCGAAAACGTTTGCAGCTGGCTGCCCTGCGCCGTAAAATGCGCATCGGCAATGGCCGAAATCAGGCTGGAATCCAACCCGCCAGACAAAAACGTTGCCACGGGCACGTCGGACACGAGCTGCCGCTCGATAGCATCGGTGACGAGGTCGCGCACCCTGCGGGCCGTGGCGGCGAAGTCGTCGGGGTGGTCGTGGTCCTCGAGTCGCCAGTAGGTGTGCAGGGTCAGGCGGGCGGTTCGGGTCTCATAGACAGCGTACTGGCCGGGCAACAGCTCCCGCACATTTTGAAATACGCCGCAGCCCGGCGTGCGCCCTGGGCCAAGCAGCAGCACCTCGGCCAGGCCATTGGCATCGACGCGGGGCGGCACAGCGGGGTGCGCCAGCAGGGTCTTCAGCTCACTGCCAAATATCAGCGAGTCCTCCGCCTGCGTGTAGAACAGCGGCTTGACGCCGCAGCGGTCCCGCGCCAAAAACAGCGTACCTGCGTTCTGCTGCCAGACCGCAAACGCAAAAATGCCGTTGCACCTGGGCACGCAATTTGCGCCCCACTCGGCAAAAGCGTGGAGCAGTACCTCGGTGTCGGAGTGCCCGTTGAAGCTGTGCCCGCGGGCGGCCAGTGCGGCGCGCAGCTCGGGCGTGTTGTAGAGCTCGCCGTTATAAACCAGCACGTAGGTTTCACCCTGCCAGTCCAGCTGCATGGGCTGCAGGCCGTTTTCGAGATCCACAACCGCCAGCCGCGCGTGGATGAGCGCCGCCGCGCCGCAGATGTACATACCGCGCTGGTCCGGCCCGCGCCGCGCCAGCGTTTGCTGCATGGCGCAGTAGGCCGCGTACCGCCGCTGGATGGTCCGGGGGTCGCGCCCGACCTGCCCCGCAATTCCGCACATAAAAACGCCCCCTTTGCATGATTCACAAATGAATATGCAGGTGGGGGCGGGGGTATGATTTTTTTGTTTCGGGAAAGAGCTTTGGCCGTTTGCGGTCTGTCTCTTACTTTCCCGCAATCGCGTCTGCGATGTGACCGGCGACGGCATCCTTGCTCTGGAGGGGCAGCTCGGTGGCGCCTTGAGCGGTGATGATAGTCACAACGTTCGTGTCCACACCAAAGCCTGCGCCGGGCACCTTCAGGTTGTTGGCCACGATCATGTCCATGTTCTTCTTGTTCAGCTTGGCCGTGCTGTTTTCAATCAAGTCGCGGGTCTCCATCGAGAAGCCGCAGACAAACAGCTTTTCCGGCTTATGCGCACCGACCCAGGCTAAAATATCGTCGGTGCGTTCCAGGGCAATATTCATCTCGCCGTCGTGTTTTTTGACCTTGTCCGCGGCGACAGTGGCCGGGCGGTAGTCGGCCACGGCGGCGGCCATGACGAGGGCGTCAGCGTCCATGGCGTTTGCCTTGACGGCCTCAAACAGGTCGGCGGCGGTGGTGAACGGAACGGTCTTTACAAACGGCACGGGCGGCAGCGTACAGCCGGTGGACGCCAGCAGCGTGACGTCTGCGCCGCGCAGCATACAGGCGCGGGCCACGGCGTAGCCCATCTTGCCGGTGGAGTGGTTCGTCAGGTAGCGCACGGGGTCCATCGGCTCCTGCGTGGCACCGGCGGAGACGACGACCTTTTTGCCTTTAAGGTCTTTCGCGCAGGCCAGCTCCCGCAGAACGTAGTCGACCAGCACACCCTCATCGGGCAGACGGCCCGAGCCGACGTCGCCGCAGGCCAGCATACCGGAGCCGGACGGGATGACCGTGAAGCCGTAGTGTTCCAGCGTTTTGAGGTTATCCTGGGTGATGGGGTTTTCGAGCATGTGGGTGTTCATGGCGGGCGCGACCAGCTTGGGGCAGGTCGCGGCCAGCGTGACGGTGGTCAGCATGTCGTCGGCCTGGCCGTGGGCCAGCTTGGCGATAACGTTGGCCGTGGCCGGGGCGATGAGCATCAAATCTGCCGCGTTGGCAAGGCTGATATGGGCCACGTCGTACTGGAAGTTGCGGTCAAATGTATCGACCTGGCAGCGGCGGCGGGTCAGCGTCTCAAACACCAGCGGCGAGATAAACTCGGTGGCGTTTTTCGTCATAAGAACGTGTACATCCGCGCCCTGCTTGACGAGTGCATGCGCCACGTTGGGCATTTTGTAGGCGGCAATGCCCCCGGTGATGCCGAGGACGACGGTTTTATTTTTTAACAGCATTTGTAAGGTCACACCCCTGCTAAACAAATAATAAATAAGAAATAAAAAATAATAAATGATGTGGAGTTTTTGCCTTTGGCAAAAACGAAATTGCTCTGCGTGTATTATAGCAGATTGACGCCCCGTATGCAAATGCGTATAATATTTTTGAGCGGTGCAAAGCGCCGCGATCCACCTTTTTTATCTATTATCTCTTATCCTTTATCTATAAAAAGGACTTCACTATGGTTTTAGCAGTTGACATCGGCAACTCCAACATCTGCATTGGCGGGCTGGACGGGGCGGACCACCGCACCATTGCGTTCACGACCCGCATGGTCACCCGCCCCCGCTGCACCGAGGACGAGTACGCCGCCGAGATGAAATTTCTGCTGCAGCGCCTGCCTGTGGACCCCACCGCCTGTGAGGGCGTTATTGTGTGCAGCGTCGTGCCGCGGCTGACCGGCGTGCTGGCCGCCGCCTGCAAGCGGCTGACCGGGCGCGAGGCGCTGGTCGTGAATTACACGCTGGACACCGGGCTGACCTTCGCCGTGGACGAGCCTTCCAAGGTGGGCCGGGACCGCATCGCCGATGCCGCTGCGGCAGCGGAGCACTATCCCCTGCCCTGTATGACCGTGGATCTGGGTACGGCGACGACATACAACGTTATATCGGACAAAAAAGTGTTTCTGGGCGGGTTCATCGTGCCCGGCGTGCAGACGAGCCTGCGGGCCATCAGCGCGGGCACGGCGCAACTGCCGCCCATCGCGCCCGAGCCGCCGGAGCATTTGATTGGCGCGAACACCGTCGCCGCGCTGAACAACGGGGCCATGTTCGGCACCGCCGCCATGCTGGACGGGTTAGCGGACCGCGTCGAGGCCGAGCTGGGCCAGCCGCTGACCGTGGTCGCCACCGGCGGGTTAGCGCCGTACATTATGCCCTGCTGCAAGCGGAAGATCATCTATGACGCTGATTTGCTGTTCAAGGGGCTGGCACTGATCTGGGAGAGGAACGGGAAATGAATCGACTGTATAAAGTTTTAAAGACCGCCGTCTGGTGTGTGATTGGCGTGTTTTTGGGCGTGACGGGCTACACCTGCTGGGACTATCACGCCCATCCCGGGCTGTATGCGCTGCAATCCGCACCGTGGTATACGAGCATCCAGATTCACGCCGTGTTTACCGCGGTGATGGTCGGCGTGCTGCTGGCGGGGATGTGGTTTTTAAAGCGGCGGATGAAGTAGCCTGCTGTTTGTGGGCGGTTTGCGACGGCGGAAGGTGCCCGGGCGGCATGTATGCCGCCCCTACGACTATCGAGAACGGGCATATGCGTTCCGCGGAGCGTCGCGGACGCCAACCCCTGCGGCGTAGGGGCGGATTCCATATCCGCCCGGGGTGTTTGCCGCTGCCGCAAACGAGCACGGGCGGGCGATGCCCGCCCCTACAGAGTAGTTGGCCCGTAGAGGGCGGCGCCGGATTGGATCAGAATGTCCGGCTCGACGCGCAGGCCGGTTTTGCGGCCCTTCTGGGCTTCGACGAGGAAAAGCCAGGGCGCGGCGTCAGGGCGGTTCTTGACAAAGGCCAGACGCTTCGGCTCAAGGCGCGCGGCGCGTAAGGCGGCCAGAATTTCCGCCAACTGCTCGGGGCGCTGGCAGAGCAGGAACCGCCCGCCGTCCCGCAGGGCGCGGCGCGCGCAGTCCACGGCGTCGGCGGTGGTGCAGCTGCCGGTGTGGCGGGCCTCGGCCCGGCGCGGGTCCGGGCTGCGGGGACCGGCTGTGAAGTACGGCGGGTTGCAGGCGGCAAAATCGTACTGCCCCTGCTCCGGCCCGGCGGTGCAGAGCTGCCGCAGGTCGCCGCAGACCGGCGCGATGTGCGCAGCGTCGGTGTTTTCGGCCAGGGCCGCGGCGCAGAGGGCGGACGCGGCGGGGTCGATCTCCAGCGCGGTGCAGGGGCCGCGGTGCCCGGCGTCGTGCCAAACGAGTGAGACGATGCCGCACCCGCTGCACAGGTCGAGCGCACGCTCGTTTCTGCGGGGCTGCGCGAAGCGGGCCAGCAGCAGCGCGTCGGTGCCGAACGTCGCGCCCGGCGCGGTCAGCACGCGGGTGCCGTTGTCCAGAATTTCAACGCCCATTCAGACTTTTGCGCGCAGCTGCGCGTATTTCAGCAGCGCGACCTGGGTCTTGCTGTCCTTGATCGTGCCGTCCATCACAAGGCCGAGGGCCTCGTCGAACGGCATTTTGACGACGTCAAGGAACTCGCCCGCGTCGAGGTGCTGCGCTGTGCTGTGCAGGCCGGTGGCGGCCCACAGATAGATTTTTTCGCTGTCGTAGCCGACGGTGGCATAGACGACGCCGAGGTCGATAAAATTGTCGGCGGTCAGGCCGCACTCCTCGCTCAGCTCGCGCTTGGCGGCCTCAAACGGGTCCTCGTCCGCTTCGAGCTTACCGGCGGGCAGCTCCCAGATCTCCTCGCCGAAGGCGTAGCGGAACTGACGTACCATCGTCACGCTGCCGTCGGCGTCCACAGGCAGGATGCAGGCGCCGCCGTGGTGGTGGACGATCTCCCGCGTCGAGGTCGTGCCGTCCTCAAGCTGTACCTTGTCCACGGTCACGCGGATGACGCGGCCATTGAAGATTTCCCTGCTTTCCAGCATGGTCTCGGTATGTGCCATTGCTTTTCTCCTTTGCAGAAAGGGCCCCGCCGTACAGGCAGGACCGATACTGCCTCTATTTTACAGCAGACGCAGACAATAATCAATAAAGTCGAGCGTATATTTTTGGCTGCGCAGCCAATCAGAGGCGTGGCCGTCATCGAGGTAGGTCAGCAGGGCTTCGGTCAGGATGGGGTCCTGCATCAGATACTCGCGGCAGTACTGCCCGTCCGGCTCCCGGATAGCCTGGCAGAACACAACGCCGCGGCCCTGAAAAACATTGACGCTCATCGACGGAGTCGGCGCCAGCTGGGCAGAGTCCACGATGCGCAGGGTGCGGCGGTCAGACTCCGCAGCGCGGCGCAGCCGCAGGAGCAGCTCCCGGCGGGTGGGAATGTCCGGCACATCGCACAGATCCGGCGGAATGTCGAACATTTTCCCGGTGCGTACAAACTGCAAAAGACCTTCCTCACAGAAATAGAGGTCCGGGGCCTGGGCGCTCCACATCTGCAGGTGTTCGAGCAGGGCGGGCAGGGACTGCAGCGCGGCGCCGGGCCGGACAAGCTGCAGGGCCATTTTCTCGTCGGCAAACAGGGCGAACGGCGGCTGGTAGCGGATCATGGAGCAGCGGCGCTTTTCCGAAAAGAGGTCGTTGTACAGCGCTATGGATTCCGAAAAGTCGTGGGCATCGGTGGCCAGCTTCAGCACCGATGCGGCGTTGAGATATTTGCGGCTGAACGCAAGGCGCAGATTTTCGACGGCCTGACGGTCCATGATGATGTAGGCCTTCTGGCCCTGGATGTCCATCATGACGGCGGCCTTCGGCAGCAGCAGATAGACAGGCATCAGCGTGCCGGGGCTTGGCTCGGTCATGACGCTGGGCACGACGCGGGCCTCGTAATTCAGCTTGGGCAGGAAAAGGAACGGCAGTGTGCGGGTCAGAACGGACACGCCGGACACCCATTCCCGGGGAATGTCGCGGTTCTCGGCAAAGACCAGCAGCTGGGCCAGTGCGACGGGTGCGCCGTCCGCTGCCGAAAAGCGTTCCACCAGCACATGGTCCAGCATGGGGTTTGTGAACGGCGAGAGGAGCAGCGGGCGGGTATCGCCGGACAGAATGTGGTTGGCCACCAGCGATGCCACGGCGGCGGCGACTGCGCGGCTGCCCTCTATGTACTGCTCGCTGCAGCGCAGCTGGCTGGCGGCTTCGTTGGAGATAAGGCCCTCGTGGTGGGTGAAATCCTCCACCCGGAAAGAGACCTCCAGCAGGTGGTGCAGCTCGGCGCGCAGCCTGGGATCGGGGCCGCGGCCACGCTGCTTGTATTGCAGCAGCAGGGCGGATTTCTCTTCCTCACTCAATTCCAGCGCGTCGGCCAGGTGCTCCAGCTGGAACTCCCGGGGGGTGCGCTGACCGCTTACAATTTTGTACAGCGTGGAGCGGTCGATCAACGCTTTGCGGGCCAGCTCGGCCATTGTGCCGGGGTAGCGGGTGACGAGTATCTTCAGGGTCTGGGTCAGTTCGCTCATGGGGGCGGCCTCCATTTATGGAATGCTTTTACTATACCGCGAAAGTGCCGCGCTGGCAAGTGTAAACTTTTTTGGTACATCGTTGCGATATGCCGGGAAATTTGTTATAATCTGGGAAAGTGAAAACGAGGTGACCGTTATGAAAAAGCATCCTCTTTTGGCGGCAGGGGCCGCGGCGGGCACGGCGGTGCTGGGCGCGGCGTATGCCGTCTACCGCGTTGCCTTTTACCAGAAGCCGACGACGAAGGTGCCCTCCCCGGCGGATATGCCCACGCGGGAGTGCTACCGCAAGGCCATGGGCCCCGACGCCGATGCGCTGGCGCGGGATATGTTCAAGGCCGTACACATCACGGCGCAGGACGGCACGCCGCTGGCCGCACGCTACTACCACCACGCCGACGGCGCGCCGCTGGCAATCATCTTCCACGGCTACCGCGGCTATGCCGAGCGGGACGGTCTAGGCGGCTATACGCTGTGCACGGCGCTGGGCTACAATGTGCTGCTGCCCGACCAGCGCGCCCACGGCTACAGCGGCGGGCATACGATCACGATGGGCGTGAAGGAGCGCTACGATGCCCGCGACTGGACGGTCTGGGCGCGGAGCCGCTTCGGCCCCGAGGTGCCGATTTTCTTAATGGGTGTCTCGATGGGCGCGGCCACCGTGCTGCTGGCCGCCGGGCTGAACCTGCCGGACAACGTCTGCGGCATTGTGGCGGACTGCGGCTACACCAGCCCGCGGGAGATCACCCGCAAGTGCCTGCCGGAGTATTTGCCCGGCATGCCGCTGGAGCTGACCTATGCGGTTGGACGGCTGGGCGCGATTTTGTTCGGCCACTTTGACCCCGAGGACGCCGACTGCGAGGCCGCCGCAGCGCAGAGCAAGGTGCCGATTTTGTTTGTCCACGGCGATGCGGACGGCTTTGTACCCTATGATATGGGCAGGCGCAACTATGAAGCCTGCCGCGCGAAGGGCAAGAAATTTTTGACGGTACACGGCGCAGAGCATGCCGTGAGCTACTACCACGACAACGACGCCTACACGAAGCAGGCAACGGAGTTTTTGCAGGATTGTCTGGCCCGGCGCGGCTTTGTATGGCCGCCCGAGACCGACGAGCCTGAAAAATAATATAGAGGAGTGTTTATTATGAAGCGTATTGCTACCACCAACGCACCCGCCGCCCTGGGCCCCTATGCCCAGGCTGTCGACACCGGCGACACCGTCTATTGCAGCGGCCAGCTCGGCCTGGACCCCGCCACCGGCGCATTGGCCGAGGGCGTGCAGGCCCAGACGCACCAGGCGCTGAAAAATCTGCAGGCTGTGCTGCAGGAGGCCGGTCTGACGCTGGACAATGTCGTCAAGACGACAGTATTTGTGCAGGATCTGGGGGATTTCGGCACCGTGAATGAAATTTACGGCAGCTACTTCCACGGCGGCTTCCCCGCGCGCAGCTGCGTGCAGATCGCCGCGCTGCCGAAGGGAGCGCTCGTCGAGATCGAGTGCATTGCGGTGCGGTAATAGCGCGTTGACGCGAAAAAATGCTTTGCAGGGGCGGATTTCTTATCCGCCCGGGGATGTTTACGCCGCCGCGGACGGCGCGGGCGCATATAGAATGCGCCCATACAGTCTCGGCAAGGCAAACACAGCGACAATAATACATAACCGGCAGGCCGCCTGAAAACGGTCTGCCGGTTTCGGTTATTTCCCGTAGCTTGCCAAAAACTGCCGGGTGCGTTCCTCTTTGGGGTGGTCGATGAGCTCCTTGGCGTCGCCCTGCTCGACGACGACACCGCCGTCCATGAAGAGGATGCGGTCCGCAGCGTCGCGGGCAAACTTCATCTCGTGCGTGACGATGATCATCGTCGTCTTGTGCTCGGCCAGCTCGCGTAGGACGCGCAGCACCTCGCCGGTCAGCTCGGGGTCAAGGGCCGAGGTCGGCTCATCAAAGCAGAGGATGTCCGGGTGCAGCGCCAGTGCGCGGGCAATCGCCACGCGCTGCTGCTGCCCGCCGGAAAGCTGGTGCGGGTAGTGATTCTCCCGGTCAGAAAGCCCCATCTGCGCCAGCAGGGCCTTTGCCTGCGTTTCAATGTCGGCCAGAATCTGCCGCCGGTTCTGCTTGTAGTCGGGGCGCTCCTTCGCCAGGAGCTGGCCCGCCAGCATGACGTTCTGCAGCGCCGTGTACTGGGGAAACAGGTTGAAGCTCTGGAACACAAGGCCGAAGTGCAGCCGCTTTTTGCGGATGGCTTCTTCGCTCTGCGTTTTGGTGTCGGCGGCGCTCCACAGCGTTTCACCCGCTACCGTAATGCTGCCGGTGTCGGCGGTCTCCAGAAAGTTCAGACAGCGCAGCAGCGTTGTTTTGCCGGAGCCGGACGAGCCGATGATGGCGAGAGCCTCGCCTTCGGCCAGATCAAACGAGATGTCGCGCAGCACCTTTGTGGCACCAAAGCTCTTGCCGATGCCGTTTACTTCCAACAATGCCATAGCCGCGCCCCCTTACTTGAAATAGTCCAGCCGCTTTTCCAGCCAGCCGAACAGCAGCGTCAGCGCACCGACGAACACGAGGAAGAACACCGCCGTGGAGAACAGCGGCCAGATCAGGCCCTTGGCGCTGTACTCTTTCGCCATCATGATGATGTCCTTGTTGGCGATGACGTTCGCCAGCGAGGTATCCTTGACCAGCGTGATGATCTCATTGCCCATGGGCGGCAGGATGCGCTTGATGACCTGCAGGAGCGTGACGCGGAAGAAAATCTGGGTCTTTGTCATGCCCAGCACCTGCCCGGCCTCGGTCTGGCCCCTGGGCACAGCCTCGATGCCGCCGCGGTAAATTTCCGAGAAATAGCAGGCGTAGTTGATGGCGAACGCCACGACGGCGGCGACCAGACGCCCGCTGCCGCCAGACGGCCATGGGCTGGTGAAGCCCAGGAGGCCGGGCCCTAAGTAGATGACCAGGATCTGCAGCATCAGCGGCGTGCCGCGGATGACCCAGACAAACGTTTTGACGACGCCGCGCAGCGGGGCAAGCCTGCTCATGGAGCCGAACGACACCACCAGCCCCAGCGGCAGTGCGAACAATAGAGTCAGACCGAACAGCTGGCAGTTGAGCCAGAACGCCTCGGTCAGGCGGCCCCAGATGACTGCTGCCTCGCCCATCAGTCGGCCAGCGTCAGGCTGTACTTGTCGGCCAGGGCCTGCATCGTGTCGTCGGCCTTCAGCTCGTCAAAGGCGGCGTTCACGGCGTCGGCGGCATCGCTGCCCTTGCGGAAGGCGGCACCGTACTCCTCGGCGTTCAGCTCGTCCTTGATGGCGAGGTTTGCGTAGTCGGTGCCCTCGCCGATCATGGCGGTGGCCAGCGTCAGATCCAGCACGGCGGCTTCAGCCGTACCGGCGGCGACCTCCATCAGGCAGTCAGTCTGGACGGACTTGCTGACGTAGTCGGCCTGGGAGAGGCTCTCGTCCTCACTGATGGCGCTCTCACCGGCGGAACCGGCCTCGGCCACGATGGTCTTGCCGACAAGGTCGGCGGTGGAGCTGTAATCGGCATCGGCTTTCATGACGACGACCTGCGCGTTCTTGGCATAGGCCTTCGTGCAGGCGGTGTTGGCCATGATGTCATCGGTCAGGGTCATGCCGTTCCAGATGCAGTCGATGCTCTTGGCGTCCAGCTCGACAATTTTGGTGTCCCAGTTGATCTCAACAAAGTCGGGCTCCACGCCCAGCTTTTCGCAGACGGCAGTGGCAAGCTCAGTGTCAAAGCCGGTGAAATTGCCGTCGGCGTCAGTGTAGTTCATCGGCTCATAGACGGTGTAGCCGATGGTCATTTTGCCCTTGTTTTTGATGTAGGCAAGGTCGCTGTCGGCAGTGGCTTCAGCGGCGGAAGCTGCGGTGCTTTCCGTAGAAGCTGCCGTGGATGCGCTGCCGCCGCAGGCGGCCAGGCTCGCGGCCATGCCGAGTGCCAGAACGGTGCTGATGAATTTTTTCATGATACTTCCTCCTATACTTTGCACAGATCCCTCACACTGCCGGTTTAAAGCGGCGGTATGCTTTAATAGTAATGCAAAACCGCGGGTTATGCAAGAGGTTTGGGGAATTTTTGCAGAAAAAAGAATATTTATGCAGGGGAGAGGCGGCAGGCTGCGGCTTGACAAAGGGACAGCACAGCGTTATAATAAATATAGAAAAAGGCACTGCGACAAGCGGTTGGTCTCTTTCAAGCTAGGGTAATTAGGTTAGACCTAAGAACCGTCACTTGGCCGAGTGGCGGTTCTTGCTTTTTACAACGATGCTCAATGTAATAGTCTTGCGACCAACATAAAACGTGAATGTAAAACGCATGATCTCACCTCCTTTCGGAGGGTAGAGACCAACCGCCTGCCGTATGTGCAGTGCCAGCCGCATAAAGCGGCATAAAAAGAATACCATGTTTCGACGGTTTTTGCAACCGGGAAACATGGTATTTTTTATTGCGTTTTTTACTTGATGACCCGTACCATATCGCGGGTGATGGCGTCCAGCGTGGGCGCACCGCACAGGCGCATCGTGTCGGCCAGCTCATTGCCGAGCTGGGCTGTGTAGGCGGCGACGCCGTCGGCACCGGCACCGTAGACGGCGGTGACGAAGGGCCGCGCGATCAGCACGGCGTCTGCGCCGAGGGCCAGCGCCTTGAACACGTCGCTGCCGGTGCGGATGCCGCCGTCCACCAGAATTTTGGCGCGGCCATCCACGGCGGCGACGATGTCGGCCAGCACCTCCTGCGTGGCGGTGCAGTCGTCCAGCACGCGCCCGCCGTGGTTCGAGACAACAATGCCCGCGGCACCAGCCTCGATGGCCTTTTCCGCGCCTTTGACGGTCATGATGCCCTTTAAGATAAACGGCACGCCCGCGGCCAGGGCGATTTCTTTTAACTGCTCCACGGTCTTGCTGCCCGCGGGCGGGTCAAGGTGCTGTAAAAACGGCAGGCCCGCCGCGTCGATGTCCATGGCCATGGCAAAGCAGCCGGAGCTGCGCGCCAGCGCTATTTTCCGGGCCACCGTGGCGTTGTCCCACGGCTTGACGGTGGGGATGCCCGCGCCGCCGCAGGCCGTGATGGCAGCAGCCGCGCCCTCCATGACCTTGTGGTTCGTGCCGTCGCCGGTGAAGGCAGCAATGCCGGCCGCCGCGCAGGCGGGGACAAGGATATTGTTGTAGTCCAGATCGTTGTACTTGTCGCCGTAGTGCAGCGCCATGGCGCCGACAGGCCCGGCAAAGAACGGATATTTGAAGCTACGGCCAAACAGCGTCAGGGATGTGTCCGGCTCAAAATTTTCATGGATGGTATCCATGTTCAGCCGTACATTGCGCCAGGCGTCAAAGTTGCGGACGGCCACCGTGCCGCTGCCCTTGGCACCGGGGCCGGGGATCGTGCCGCCGCAGGCGCGGCCGTTGCAGACCGGGCAGGCGCGGCAGGGGCCCATCTGACCCTGGGCAGCCTGTAAAACTTCTTTATATGTCATCTGGATTTTGCCTCCTGTGCTGCGAGCCGATGCGGGCATCGGCCCCTACAAAGATCGGGTAATTATGTTCCGCACCCATTATAGCGCGTTTGGCCCGCTGCCGCAAGGCCGCTGACGACGACAAGTGCGCACAGTACACAGAGCCCTGCGCCCGCCTGGCCGGTCAGGTCGCCCACAAGGCCCACAAGCGGGCTGGCGGGGATCATCAGCAGACTGTAGGCCATGCTGTCCACGCTGATGAGCGTTGCGCGGCGGTCACTGGGGATCGCGTCGTTGAGCCGCTGCATACTGTGCAGGAACCAGACGGAGAATGCCCCCTGCACGAGTACCGGCCCGGCGGCGCAGAGCAGCGCCGGGGCCGCGCCCGCCAGAAGCGTGCCTGTGCCGACGAGCAGCGCACAGCCGAAATAGAGCGCGCGCAGCCGTTTGGGGTGCAGGCGGCGGCCCAGCGATGCGCCCGCCATGCCCGCGGCCCCGGCCAGCAGACCCGGCAGGAACAGCCATTCCATGGCCCAGCCCTGCTGGGTCAGCCGCTGCTGGACGAACATCGAGGTCAGGTAGGACGGCAGCGAGATGACCGCGTCGGCCATGATAATGCGCCGCGCCGGTGTGCTGCTGCACAGGCAGTCGAGACTGTCCAAAATGTGCACACGCAGCCGGGCGGGCAATTCTTGTAAGATGTGCTTCTCGCGGGCAGCCTGTTCGTCGGTGACGACAGGTTCGGTCAGGTTGGCCGCGGCCAAGGCGGAGACGGCGCTGACCGCGGCGTCCGCAAGGTAGTAGCCCGCCGAGGTCAGCACCCCGGCCAGCAGGCTGGCCAGTGCGCCGAGGGCGGAGGCTAGCTTTATGAAGATTGACGCTTTGGCGTCAACTTTAATGTAGTCGCGCTCCCGTCCGGCGGTTTTCAGGCTGTCGTAGGTCAGGGCTTCCGTGGTGCCGGAGAGCAGGTTGTAGCCCAGCGCTTTCAGCCCCATGCCCGCGCAGATGAACGCGAGACTGGGCGCAAACGCCATGGTGGCGGCGGAGACAACGCCCAGCGCACCGCCGAAGATCAGCGTGCGCCGCCGCCCTAGCAAATCGGCGGCCATGCCGCTGGGGACCTCACACAGCAGGCTGACGCCGTGGAAAACGCCCTCGGCCAGGCCGATCTGCGCCAGCGTAAAGCCGCGGGCCGCCAGCAGCGCGACCCAGACGGCGTCGGTGAAGCGCAGGGTAGAGGTAAATGCGTGCAGATACACGCAGCGAAGCTGTTTTTGTAAATTCATGGGGAACACCCTTTCATGGTATATACGAAAACGTGCCCTTAAATTTTTGTAAAAAGGCAGCAAAAAGCGCCCCGCGGCAAAGCCACAGGGCGCAAAAACTGCACACTTACAGCGTTACCGAGGTAAAAAAGGGCACACTTACAGCGTCAGTAGGTCAGGGGTTTCCTTTTTTCTGGAACACAACACCAAACTGCCAACGCATAAGGGGGGTGCTCTCCTTCCTCGGTAGATTTGGGAAAAGTATAGCACAGCGTTTGCCAAATGACAAGAAAAATTGTACAATAGGGGCATGATTTTTGAAAGCTAAGGGGAACGGGTATGAAACGTCTGGTCGTCGGGCTGCTGGCACATGTGGACAGCGGCAAAACTACATTGGCCGAAGGGCTGCTTTACCGCGCGGGGGTGCTGCGCAAGCTGGGGCGCGTGGACCACAGGGACGCCTTTCTTGACACCGACAGCCAGGAGCGGGCGCGGGGCATCACGATCTTTGCCAAGCAGGCCGTGCTGACGCTGCCCGCCGCGGACGGCGCCGATGAGACCGAGCTGACGCTGCTGGATACGCCCGGCCACGTGGATTTTTCCGCCGAGGCCGAGCGCGCTTTGCAGGTGTTGGATTACGCGGTGCTGGTCGTCTCCGGCACCGACGGCGTGCAGGCCCACACCGAGACATTGTGGAAGCTGCTGGCACGTTACCGCGTACCTACGTTTGTATTTGTCAACAAGATGGACCTGCCCGGCGCGGACGCCGCCGTGCGCCTGCGGGAGCTGCGCGGGCGGTTCGGGGACGGGTGCGTAGATTTTTCCGCCGCGCCCGACCCGGAGGCGCTGGCTCTGTGCAGCGAGCCGCTGATGAACGAGGTGCTTGAGACCGGCGCAGCAGCGGCAGAAACGATACAGACCGCTATTGCGCGGCGGCAGGTGTTCCCGGTGCTTTTCGGCGCGGCGCTGCGGCTGGACGGGCTGGACGGGCTGCTGCGCGGCCTGCAGACGCTGACCCGCACCCCGCCCCGGTGGCCGGAATTCGGCGCGCGCGTGTTCAAAATCAGTGAGGATGCGGGCACGCGGCTGACCTGGCTGAAGGTCACGGGCGGCGTGCTGCATGTAAAAGATGTGCTGCCCGGCGGCGAGAAGGCCGACGCGCTGCGGCTGTACAACGGCGGCAAATTCCGGCTGGTCAGCGCGGCGCTGCCCGGTATGGTCGTGGCCGCAGCGGGGCCGGTCAGTACGCGGCCCGGGCAGGGGCTTGGCGCGGAATCCGACGCCGAGACGCCGCTTTTGGAGCCGGTGCTCAACTACCGCGTGGACTGTGACGCCGACCCCCATACCTTATTAAAGGCGCTGCAAACGCTGGAGGGCGAGGACCCGCAGCTGCACGTCAACTGGCGGGACGACCTGGGCGAGGTACACGTCCAGCTGATGGGCGAGGTGCAGCTGGAAATTTTGCAGACGATCTTGCAGGAGCGGTTCGGGCTGACCGTGGCGTTCAGCGAGGGCGGCATTTTGTATAAAGAGACGCTGACAAGGGCGGTGGAGGGCATCGGCCACTATGAGCCGCTGCGCCACTATGCCGAGGTACATCTGCTGCTGGAGCCGGGGGCGCGGGGCAGCGGTGTGCAGCTGGCGGCGGACTGCCCGCCCGACACGCTGGCCGAAAACTGGCAGCGGCTGATCTTAACGCATCTGGCCGAGCGCACCCACCCGGGCGTGCTGATCGGTGCGCCGCTGACCGATGTTAAGATCACGCTGGCGGCGGGCCGTGCCCACCAGAAGCATACCGAAGGCGGGGACTTCCGCCAGGCGACCTACCGCGCCGTGCGGCAGGGCCTGCGGATGGCCGAGGCGAAGGACGGCGTGCAGCTGTTGGAGCCGTGGTATGATTTTACGTTGGAGCTGCCCGCCGACGCGCTGGGCCGCGCCATGGCTGATGTGCAGAGGATGTGCGGCAGCTTTGAGGCACCGGAGACGTCAGGCGGCACGGTGCGGCTGACGGGCCGTCTGCCTGTGGCGACGGCGCGGGGCTATGCGCGGGAGGTCGCGGCCTACACCCACGGGCTGGGCCGCTGGGCTGTGCTGCCTGCCGGGTACGACGCCTGCCATAACGCCGACGAGATCGTCTCCGCCGCGGGGTATGACCCCGACGCGGATGTGGAAAACCCGGCGGATTCGGTGTTCTGCGCCCACGGGGCCGGGTATCTGGTCAAATGGGACGAGGTGCCCGCCCGGGCACATCTGTCCACCGGGCTGGAACGGCGGCTGAACGGCGAGACGGCGACAGAAGAAGCCGACGCTGAGGACGATGCCAACGCGCGCCGCCGCCGTGCCGACGCCTACCGCGGCACGCTGGAGCAGGATAAGGAACTGTTGGCAATTTTTGAACGAACCTACGGAAAAATAAAGCGCCGCGGCGAGACTGGCGACGCGAAAAAGGCGGCCCGCGCGGCCCTGCACACGGCCCCCGCGGCGGCGTCCGTGCCCGCAAAGCCCGTGCCCGCCGGGCCGGACTACCTGCTGGTGGACGGCTACAACGTCATTTTTGCGTGGGATGATTTAAGGAAACTGGCCGACGGCAATCTGGACGCCGCGCGGCGCAGGCTGATGGATATTCTGTGCAACTACGCGGGCTACCGCCGCTGTGTGCCGATCCTGGTCTTTGACGCCTACAAGGTGCGCGGCGGCGCGCGGGAGGTGGAGCAGTACCACAATTTGTATGTTGTCTACACCCGCGAGGCCGAGACGGCGGATATGTACATTGAGCGCGCGACCCACGAGCTGGCGAAGGAGCACCGCACCCGCGTTGTCAGCAGCGACGGCGCGGAGCAGATCATCGTCATGGGGCACGGTGCGCTGCGCGTGAGCGCCCGGGCGTTTGAGGAGGAAGTCAGGGCCGTGGAGAAGGAGATACGGGAGTTTTTGGGGGAATAAAACGAAGGGTAGGGGCGAGGCATGCCTCGCCTGCAGCTTACCCATG
>OICL01000570.1_pt1 | contig 18340 bp, 18 predicted proteins | sample 1581231 | NCBI WGS metagenome assembly OICL01 (sample SAMEA3882542, study PRJEB24775) | human gut metagenome | biome: human-associated habitat; feature: intestine environment; material: feces | place: Netherlands | collected 2009/2010 | reverse complement strand
GTACCAGGTATACTCTGGCGATAGATTTTTTTCTTCTTCCTGTTCCGTAGAATTTTGTAGTAGCCAATGTTACTTACCTCCTATTAAAATGTTAAAACTTCCGGTTTCTGAGCTTCATGTCCGTGCTCTGCACCAGCGTATACATGAAGTTTTTTAATCATCTGTCTTCCCAGAGGTCCTTTTGGAAGCATACCTTTTACAGCAAGTTCGATGACTTTTTCCGGTTTCTTGTTCATCATTTCTCTCAGAGTGGTTTCTTTCATACCACCAACATAATCAGAGTGGCTGTAGTAGATCTTCTGATCTAATTTTTTACCGGTCACTTTGATCTTTTCAGCGTTGATTACGATTACATAATCACCTGTATCTACGTGAGGAGTGAAAACTGGTTTGTTTTTTCCTCTTAATACGCTTGCCACTTCGGAAGCTAAACGTCCTAATGTGCAGCCTTCAGCATCTACTACATACCATTTTCTTTCAATCTTATCTGGATTAGCCATAAAACTGTTCATGGATTTCCCTCCTGTAATTCAATCTTTAAACTATAATTATCTCTATAATGAAAAATATCTTTCCGGGGCTTTGGTAAGATACTTTCGCACTACGTCATACTCGCTTATTATAGTATACTGTTCCGTGTGTGTCAATCATTTTTTCGTGATTTTTCCAGGTTTTTTCAGCTTTCTTTGACTTTCACTCACCAAAAACACCTTGCGGGTCATTACCGATGAACTCTGGCGGTTTCCTGACACTTTTCAGGATCTCCTGACCTCAACCGTACACTCCGGCATTTCAAACCTCTCAGATCCGGCACTCTTTCAGTCTCCTGCGACGTTCCCGGTAATCCGGAAGTTCTGCCTCCACGATTTTCCAGAAATCCTTCGAATGGTTCATCTCCCTGCGGTGTGCCAGTTCGTGTACCACCACATAATCCAGCAGCTCCGGTGCAAGCAGTACCAGTTTCCAGTTAAAGTTCAGATTGCCCTTGCTGCTACAGCTCCCCCAGCGTGTTTTCTGTTCCCGGATAGTGATCCTGCCATAATCCACACCCATTCTCAAAGCAAAATATGCTGTTCGTTCCGGGAAAATCCGTTTCGCCCGCTCGATTCCTTCCCGACGTTGTTCTTCACTGATCAAAATCTCATCTGTTTTTCTGTTTTCCACCCGCCGGATGTTCTTCAGAATCCACTCCTTCTTCTCATCCAGGAATTTTTCTGCCTGTCTCTTCGTAATCCAATAAGGTGTCCGCAGAATCACCTGCCCGTTCCGGTCAATCTGAATAGCGATCGTCTTTCTGTGGGAGCGGATCCACTGATACGAAATGTCCATCTTTTTTCGCCTCCCATTCCGGATACCGGATCTCCACCAGCGTCAGTCCTTCCGGACGCGCGGTCTCTCCGGCAAGCTCTCTGTTTTTTTCTTCCAGAATCTCTTTGACATGTTCCGGCGGATAATAACCTCCACCTACACGGATCAGGGTTCCTGCTATGATCCGCACCATATTATATAAAAATCCATTTCCCCTGATCCGTATCGTGATCACATCATCTTCCGATCGATGAATACCAAGTTCATAGATTGTACGAACCGTATTCTCCACCTCCGGTTTATAGGTGGAAAAGCTTTTAAAATCATGTTCTCCGATGAGATATCCAGCTCCCTGCCGCATCTTTTGCACATCCAGCGGATAATAATAAAAATACGTGTACAGCCGTTTCGTCGGATCCGGGAACTGCCGGTTGTAGATCTTATACTCATATGTCTTTATGGTTTCCTGAAACCGCGGATGAAAATCTTCCGGCACCTGGCAGGAATCCTGAATACGGATATCCTGTGGCAGCCGTGTATTCAGCGCATAGGAAAACTTCTCCGCAGGCATCCGTGCCTCTGTGTCAAAAACTGCGACATTGCCCAGTGCATGCACACCGGCATCGGTACGGCTGGCTCCGATCACCTCTGTCTCAGTTCCGAGAAATTCTGAGAGACACCGATTCAGAACTTCCTGCACCGCCAGACCGTTCGGCTGTACCTGCCAGCCACAATAGTTGGTTCCATCGTAGGCAACCGTCAATTTTACTCTTTTCATTTTTCTTCCTTTCAAAGTTTCCACGTTTTCACAAATATAACTATTTGCTGTAAAGTAAAAATGCTGTTCTCCGGCCCATCATGAACCGGAAAACAGCTTGCCTCACCAATCAATTCTATTCATAACTGTTCAGCATCTCGCAGAATACTGTCAACCGGTTACTTTTTAAATACCGACTACCCGGAATACGATACTGAGTGCCAGATAACCTGCCACTACCAGATATGCCAGATAATCTCTTTTTTCATATGCCAGTGGTTTCATCTGTGTCCGTCCGTCACCGCCGTGGTAACATCTCGCTTCCATCGCCATTGCAAGATCGTTGGCTCTACGAAAGGCTGAGATGAATAATGGCACCAGCAGCGGGACCATATTTTTTACTTTCTGGATCAGATTACCGGTCTCAAAGTCGGCTCCACGTGCCATCTGTGCTTTCATGATCTTGTCTGTCTCTTCCATCAAAATCGGAATAAACCGAAGGGCGATAGACATCATCATGGCAATCTCATGAACCGGCACATGAATCTTGTTCAGCGGCCGAAGCAGTCGTTCCAGACCATCGGTCAACTGGTTCGGTGTGGTAGTCAGTGTCATGATCGATGCACCGATGATCAGAAATACCAGACGGATACCCATCTTGATGGCGAGCCGGATACCTTCTTTTGTAATTTTCAGAATCCAAAATGACCATAATACTTCGCCCGGCGTAAAGACCAGATTAAAAAACATCGTAATCAGCAACAGCACCATGATCGGCTTTAATCCTTTTATCATAAATCCGAAAGGAACTTTGGACAAAACGATCATCGCCACCAGAAACAGTGCTGCCACCCCATATCCCAGCCAGGAAGAAAATACAAATAAAGATACAATATAGACCAGCGTACTCACGAATTTTACTCTGGGATCCAGACGGTGAAGAATGGAATCTGCCGGATAATACTGTCCGATTGTGATATCTCGCATCATTTGTGATCTTCCTCCTTTTTCCAGAGTGCCTGCAGAATCGATGTGGTTGCCTCATCTACATTGATGGCACTGGTATCCACATCCAGTCCTTTTTCTTTCAATGCATGCATGATATAAGTAATCTGGGGTGCCGCAAGTCCGATGGCCTCCAGCTCTTTATAATGTGCAAATACTTTTTTCGGTGCATCATCAAAAGTTTTTACTCCGTGATTCATAACGATGATCCTCTCCACGTATTTCGCAATATCTTCCATGCTGTGGGATACCAGAATAATGGTAATTCCTCTTGTCTCATGGAGACTTGCAATCTGATCAAGGATCTCATCCCTCCCCATAGGATCCAGTCCTGCGGTCGGCTCATCCAGGATCAGTACCTTGGGATTCATCGCCAGAACACCGGCAATGGCTACTCTTCGCTTCTGTCCTCCGGACAGTTCAAACGGGGACTTCGCATAATAACTTTCGTCCAGTCCCACATGTTCCAGGGCTTCTTTTGCCCGTTTTTCACATTCCTCCGATGGCAGATTCTGATTCTTCGGTCCGAAACAGACGTCGGTCAGTACATCGGTCTCAAACAACTGATGTTCCGGATACTGGAAGACCAGTCCTACCTGACTTCTCAGTCCACGAAGAGGAAATTTGTCTGCCCAGATATCCTGTCCCTCAAAATAAATATGTCCTTCTGTCGGACGGATCAATCCATTAAAATGCTGGATCAGGGTGGATTTTCCACTTCCGGTATGTCCGATGATTCCAACAAACTGTCCCTGCGGTATTTCCAGATTGACATCTTTTAACGCATGCATCTCATAAGCACTGCCAGGATTATAAGTATATCCTACGTGTTCCAGTTTTATAGATTCTTTCCCCTGTGGCAGTTCTTTCTTTTCTTTTTTCGGGGTATGCTCCGGCAGTTTCCAGCCTTTCGGTACGCGAATCTCCGGTCTGCTCAGTGCATCCACAAGTTCCGGGATTGTCAGAATACCATCCGGGATTGCAAGACCTGCCTCTTTCAGATCATACGCCAGCAGCGTAACCTGAGGAACATCCAGACGGTACTTTTTCAGCTGATCTACTCTGGAAAAAATCTCTTTCGGAACACCGTGCATCACAATGTGTCCGCGATCCATCACATACACATCGTCAGCAAATACAACTTCTTCCATATAATGAGTAATCAGAATAACCGTTACCCCTTCTTTTTTGTTCAGTTCCCGTACTGCTTTCAGTACTTCTTTTCGTCCGTTGGGATCCAGCATGGCAGTTGGCTCATCCAGAACGATACATTTCGGATGCATCGCCATAACGCCTGCAATAGCTACACGCTGTTTTTGTCCGCCGGACAGTTTGTTTGGTGAATGATGGCGGTAAGCGGTCATTCCCACCGCTTTCAGACTCTCATCCACCCGCTTCCAGATATCTTCTGTGGGAACACCCAGATTTTCCGGGCCAAATCCCACATCTTCTTCTACAACTGTGCCGATGATCTGATTATCCGGATTCTGAAAAACCATGCCGGCCTTCTGACGGATATTCCAGATATCTGCATCCGAAGCGGTATTCATGTGATCCACCCACAGAGTTCCCTCTGTAGGCACCAGCAAACCATTGATATGTTTTGCCAGCGTGGACTTTCCGCTTCCGTTATGTCCTAAAATAGCGATAAACTTTCCTTCCTCTATATCCAGATCCACGTGGTCAATGGCTCTGTTAACTTCCGGTTCTTCACCCTCTTCTTCGTACCTCAGATAGTCGAAGGCTAGTTTTGCTGCTTTTATGATTCCCATTGCCTCTCCATTTCTTTCTTACGAAATTGTTATTCTTTGTTTGTAACTGTTCAGTACCTTCACAGTTACGAGCCAAAATGCATAAAAAATCACCTTCGGTGATGGCATTTTGGCTTGTATGTCTCGGGATTTTGACATATTCATGTCAAAACACCTCGCGGGACAGTGGCTACTGAATAGTTACCTTTGTTTTTTCTATAGCGACTGCCACAGAAAAATAGGCCTGATTGCGTGTTTTTTCGCATATCAAGCCTAATTGTATCTGATTTTCTTTTATATTACAAGTTTTTCCTGTTGGAATCCGCAAATTTGTTACTGCTCACTCCGTTCTCAGCAGCACGCTTCGCGATGTAAAGGATTTATGCCTCCGGAGTCTTCTCCTGCTCTGCCATTCCTGTCAGTTCGTCGATCAGTTCCCAGATTTCTTCCCGTCCCTGTTTGGTCTGGGCAGAAAACGGAATAATCTTTGTTCCCGGTACTACCTGCAGTCCCTGTCGAACCAGTTTTATCTGTTTTTGCACCTGGCTTCTCTTGATCTTATCCAGTTTTGTCGCAATAATAACCGGTTCATAACCATGATCCAGAATCCATTTATACATGATCTTGTCATTGTTTCCCGGCTCATGGCGGATATCCACCAGCAGAAATACACAGCGGATCTCTTTTGATTTGTGAAGATAATCTTCGATCATCTTGCCCCACTTTGCTTTAATTTCTTCCGAAGCCTTTGCATAACCGTATCCCGGAAGATCTACCAGATAAATCGCTTCATTCACATTATAGAAGTTGATCGTCTGTGTCTTTCCCGGTGCGGCGCTGGTACGTGCAAGGGATTTCCGGTTCATCAGTCCGTTGATCAGGGAAGATTTGCCCACATTGGATTTTCCTGCGAATGCCACTTCCGGTCTTCCGGTCTCCGGCATCTTACTGGTGATACCGCACACGATATCCAGAGATACATTTTTTATAATCATAGGTTTCTCCTTCTATACCAGTGCTTCTTTCAGCACCTGCTCCATCTTTTCTACAAACACAATGGTAAGATCATCTTTTATCTCTCCATCAATTTCTTCCACATCCGGCCGGTTCTGATCCGGCACTAAAATCTTTGTGATACCGGCATATTTTGCAGCCAGCATTTTTTCCTTCAGCCCGCCGATCGGAAGTACCCGTCCCCGCAGGGTGATCTCACCTGTCATGGCAAGATTTGCACGCACAGCCCGTCCGGTGATGGCGGAGAGCATCGCCGTCGCCATAGTGATACCTGCAGACGGTCCGTCTTTCGGAACAGCTCCTTCCGGTATGTGAATATGCAGATCATGCTCTTTGAAAAATTCCGGCTTGATACCATACCGGTCTGCCACAGAACGAATATAGCTGATACCTGCCTGTGCAGACTCTTTCATCACATCTCCAAGCTGTCCGGTCAGAAGAAAATCTCCTTTCCCCGGCATCAGATTGACTTCGATCTGTAAAGTATCTCCGCCAACACTTGTCCATGCCAGCCCACGCACGATACCAACCTCATCTTTTTCATTGACTTTCTGGTAGGTATAACGGGATCTGCCCAGAAAATCTTCCAGATTGTCTTTTGTTATTACCACCTGTTTTTCTTTTTCCTGCAGGATCTTTCTTGCAGATTTTCTGCAGATCTCACCGAATTTTCTCTCCAGATTACGCACACCGGCTTCTTTGGTGTATCCTTCAATAATGTCTTTTAATACCTCATCCCCGATTACCAGCTGGCTTTCTTTCAGACCATTGGCCTTGATCTGTTTTGGAATCAGATGTTCTCTCGCAATATGTTCTTTTTCATTTTCCGTATAACTGGAAATCTCGATGACTTCCATACGATCCATCAGAGGACGAGGAATGGATTGAGGATCATTTGCTGTCGCAATAAACAGTACCTCCGAAAGATCCAGCGGAAGATCTACATAATGATCGGCAAATTTACTGTTCTGCTCAGAGTCAAGAACCTCTAACAGAGCCGATGCCGTATCTCCCTTGTAATCACTGCTTACCTTATCAATCTCATCCAGAAGCATCAGCGGATTTTTTACACCTGCCTGAATCAGCCCGTTGGCGATCCGCCCCGGCATGGCTCCCACATACGTCCTTCTGTGTCCGCGTATCTCTGCTTCATCCCTGACACCGCCAAGACTGATTCGGACATATTTTTTATTCAATGATCGGGCTACTGAGCGCGCGATCGATGTCTTTCCGGTTCCGGGCGGTCCGACCAGACAGAGGATCGGGCTACTTCCCTTCTTTGTCAGTGTCCGCACAGCAAGAAACTCCAGAACTCTTTCTTTTACTTTTTCCAGACCGTAATGATCGGCCTCAAGAATCTGACTGGCTTTATCAAGATTCCTGTTATCTCTGGATGCTTTCTCCCAGGGCAACTTTAACAGTGTCTCAATATAACCTCTCGACACGCTGCTCTCTGAATTGTTATAGCCAAGGCTCTTAAACCGGCGGATTTCTTTGATCAGACGTTCTTTGATCTCTTTCGGTGCCTGCAGTTTTTCTGCTTCCTGCATAAAGTGATCTCCGTCAGATACGGTGTCATCTTCTCCCAGTTCTTCCCGGATCAGTTTCAGCTGTTCCCGGAGGATATAGTCTCTCTGATTCTTATCAATCCGCTGTTTTACTTTTTCCTGAATCTCCGTGCGAAGACGCATCACTTCGATCTCATTTGACAGAATCACACCCAGAATCTCATACCGTTCACTGAAAGATGTCGATTCCAGAATCTGCTGTCTCTGTTTGAACGTCAGTGGGATATTCACAGCAATATGATCTACCAGATCCGTGATGTCATCGATTTCCAGTGTCTGTCTCACCTGCTCCTGATTCATTTTCTGATTTTCTTTGCAGTATACGCTGAACAGTTCTCTCATACTAAGAAGCATCGCTTCTTTTACCGTATCCGGAAGATTCTCTTCTTCCTGCTCCAGCACATCTACTTCGGCTTCCAGATAAGATGTACCGTCTTCCAGCTGCATCAGTTCTGCCCGTTCCATACCTTCCACAAGCACACGAAGCATATCTTTCGGCGCTTTTGCTACCTGTTTAATCATGGCAACGGTACCGATCTTATACAGATCATCTTCTGAAGGCTCTTCCACTTTCGGATCTTTCTGGGTGATCAGAAAGATTCTCTGATCTTTGGTCATAGCCTCTTCGATTGCCCGGATGGATTTTTTCCGACTCACATCAAAATGAACGATCATATCGGGTAAAATCGTGATTCCACGCAGGGCAACTGCCGGCATTACCTGTGTTTCATTTGTCATCTGTTACCTCCCGTCAGGCGGTTTCCGGTCTTCCTGCTCTCTTGGTTCCCCGTCTTTTGGAGGAACGTGCCGGCTTTTTTTCCGGATTCTCTTCGATAGTCACAACTGGTTTTCCTTTGCCAGTTACCGCCTCTTTGGTGATTACGCATTTTTTCATGTTTTCATTGGACGGGGCTTCGTACATCACATCCATCATAGTCTTTTCGATCACGGAACGCAGACCTCTTGCTCCGGTCTTTCTCTCCATAGCTGTTTTTGCCACTTCCCGAAGTGCATCCGGCTCAAATTCCAGATCCACGCCGTCCATATCCATCAATGCTTTGTATTGTTTTACCAGAGAATTCTTCGGCTCCTGAAGGATTCGTACCAGTGCATCCTCATCCAGTGCATCCAGAGATACCACAACCGGTACACGTCCGATGAATTCCGGAATCAGCCCGAACTTGATAAAGTCCTGAGGCATCACTTCTTTCAGGATCTCGCCCACGTTTTTTTCATGTTTCATACCGAGAGACCCATTAAATCCAATGGTCTTGGTATCCATACGACTTTCGATGATCTTTTCCAGACCTTCGAACGCACCACCACAGATAAACAAAATATTGGTAGTATCGATCTGGATAAATTCCTGCTGAGGATGTTTTCTTCCACCCTGTGGCGGAACAGATGCAACCGTGCCTTCCACGATTTTCAGAAGTGCCTGCTGCACACCTTCCCCAGATACATCCCTGGTAATGGAAGTATTTTCGGATTTTCTTGTAATTTTATCAATCTCATCGATGTAGATGATTCCCTGCTGTGCCCGCTCGATATCATAGTCAGCGGCCTGGATAATCTTCAGCAGAATGTTTTCCACGTCTTCTCCTACATAACCGGCTTCTGTCAACGTAGTGGCATCTGCGATCGCAAAGGGAACATTCAGCATTCTTGCCAGATTCTGCGCCAGGAAAGTTTTACCGGAACCGGTAGGACCAAGCATCAGAATATTACTTTTCTGCAATTCCACATCATTTTTTCTGCCTGAGAGGATTCTCTTGTAATGGTTGTATACAGAGACTGCCAGTACCTTTTTTGCCTCGTCCTGACCGACTACATATTCATCCAGAACTTCTTTCATCTCCATCGGCGTCATCAGATTAATATCACTTCCGGACATCCGATCTCTGGCAACTTCTTCTTCAATGATCTCTGAGCAGATTTCCACACACTCATCACAGATATAAGATCCGTCCGGACCTGCGATCAGTTTGCGTACCTGATCTTCTGTCTTTCCGCAAAAAGAGCAGCGAATTTTATAATCCCCGTTTTTTATTGCCATAGGTTTCCTATTTCCTTTCTGATACTTATAAGAGGGCGCCACCTGTACAGGCAGCCCCCTCTTATCTTTACTTTATTTTCATCTCTTTGTGATCACATCATCGATCAGACCATATGCTTTTGCTTCTTCTGCAGTCATATAGTTATCACGTTCGGTATCCAATGCGATCTTTTCCAGCGGCTGACCTGTGTTAGCTGCCAGAATCGTATTCAATCTGTGTCTTGTCTTAAGAATCTGATCTGCTACGATCTGAATCTCTGTAGCCTGTCCTCTGGCTCCACCTGAGGGCTGATGGATCATAATCTCGGCGTTTGGCAGGGCCAGACGTTTTCCCTTTGTTCCACCGGACAGCAGGAATGCTCCCATGCTTGCAGCAAGTCCCATACAGATAGTAGATACATCACACTTGATATACTGCATCGTATCATAAATCATCATACCGGCAGTTACAGATCCACCCGGGCTGTTAATATACAGCTGGATATCTTTTCCAGGATCTTCGGATTCCAGAAATAACATCTGTGCGGCGATCAGATTGGCACTCACATCCGTTACCTCTTCACCGAGGAAAATAATACGGTCTTTCAACAGACGGGAGTAGATGTCATAGCTTCTCTCTCCACGGCTTGTCTGTTCAACAACGTAAGGTACTAAACTCATATTCAGGCCTTCCTTCTATTCGTAGAATGGATGCGGGTTTTTACTTCTTACTCTTCTGTTTTTTCTACTTCTTTTGCAGCATCTGCCAGAATAGTAACTGCTTCCTGAACAGCCATATCTTTCTTCATCTGTTCTTTCTCAGCGTCGCCCAGCATCTCTTTCAGTTTGTCAGCTTCCATTTTGTACATTTCAGCCATTTTGTTGATCTCTTCATCGATCTTCTCGTCAGCGATCTCGATAGCTTCTGCTTCTGCGATCTTTTCCAGAACCAGTCTTGTCTGAATTCTCTTCAGAGCCTGTGGTTTCATCTGCTCCTGCAGAGAAGCCAGAGTAGTTCCTGTAAACTGCATATACTGATCCATAGTCAGTCCCTGAGACTGCATTCTTCTTGCGAAGTCATCAATCATCTGATTAACCTGAGTATCCAGCATAGCATCCGGAATCTCCATGGTAGCGTTTGCTACTGCTGCGTCTACAGCTGCGTCTTCTTTTGCACGTTTTGCTGCATCAGCTTTTTTCTCTTCCAGGTTTTTCTTGATGTCTGCTTTGTACTCTTCCAGTGTATCGAACTCGGAAACATCTTTTGCGAACTCATCGTCCAGTTCCGGCAGTTCTTTTACTTCGATTTTCTTAACGGTGCATTTGAATACTGCAGGTTTTCCAGCCAGTTCAGCTGCCTGATAATCTTCCGGGAAAGTAACGTTTACTTCTTTTTCTTCACCGATGTTTGCACCTACCAGCTGCTCTTCAAATCCTGGAATGAAAGATCCGGATCCGATGGTCAGCGGATAATCTGTTCCTTTACCACCGTCAAATGCTTCGCCATCAACGAAACCTTCGAAATCCAGTGTTACTTTATCTCCGTCTGCAACGGCTCTGTCATCCACATCCAGTACTCTGGAGTTTTCTTCCTGTTCTTTTCTCAGTTCGCCTGCGATCTCTTCTTCTGTTACTTCCAGATCTGCCTTCGGAACTTCCAGTCCTTTGTACTCACCCAGAGTTACTTCCGGTTTCAGAGCAACTTCTGCTGTGAAGATGAACGGTTTTCCGCTTTCCAGCTGTGTAACAGCGATAGACGGCTGAGATACGATTGTTTCTTCACACTCATCCAGTGCTTTGGAGTATGCTTCCGGAATCAGAGCATTGGCTGCATCTTCATAAAATACGCCTACGCCGTACATTTTTTCAATCATCTTACGAGGAGCTTTTCCTTTACGGAATCCCGGGATGTTAATTCTGTTTTTCTGTTTCTGGTATGCACCCTGAATTGCTTTTTCCAGTTCTTCAGCGGAAACTTCAATTGTCAGTTTCGCCATGTTCTTTTCCAGTTTTTCTACTGCTACGCTCATGTTCTATAGTTCCTCCTTCAATTTCTTATGGAAATCATTTTCTAATTGTATTATTGCTAATTGCAGGCTCTTTTTCAGTTTCCTGCACCTTTGCATAGATTTTTCCATACTCATACATCTGAGTAGTATATCATAAGCCCTTTAAAAACGCCAGCTTTTTTTGCGGTTTTAAGGGCTTTTTCCTGATTTTTAAGACTCTTTGCACAATTTCTCTCGGAAACGTGCATGCTTCCATCACGGCATTACTGTCTGTAAATAATAGATGCCTTGATTTCCTCTGCTTTTTTCTCATCCTGCAGCCGTGCGATCAGTGCCGCTGCAAAGTCTATTGCCGTTCCCATACCGCGGCTTGTGATCACATGATCGGTAACCGCTACTGTTCCTTCTCCGATGGTTGCTCCGGTCAGTCTCTCTTCAAATCCTGGGTAACATACCGCTTCTTTTCCATTTAGGATACCCAGATCCCCGAAAACGCTTGGTGCCGCACAGATTGCTGCCAGTTGTTTTCCTTTTGTATCCCAGTCACACAGCATATCCGTCAGCGGTTTGTATGCACCAAGATGTCTGGTTCCAGGCATTCCTCCCGGCAGAACCAGCATTTTACCCTCTGTAAAATCTGTTTCTTCAAAGAGGGCATCTGCTTCCACTTTGATCTTATGAGAACCTTCGATCATTTTTCTTCCCATGATAGATACTGTCTCCACCTCTTCTCCGGCCCGCCGCAACAGATCTACTACAGTCAGTCCTTCAATCTCTTCAAATCCATCTGCCAGAAATACATATACTTTACTCATCGCTTTCCTCCCTGCATATCCTTCAATCGTCTGTCATGTTCTTCATAAATACGCATTATATTTCTATATTTTATACTTCCCGTCCCTTTTTTACACAGGCTTTCATTGCTTCGAAAACCGCACTTCGCAGTCCTTTTTCTTCCAGCACCCGGACAGCTTCGATTGTTGTTCCCTTCGGAGAGCAGACCATATCTTTCAGTTCCCCCGGGTGTTTACCGGTCTCAAGAACCATTTTTGCGCTTCCGAGTACCGCCTGTGCCGCAAAGCGGTACGCCTGTGCTCTCGGCATGCCGTCTGCCACGGCTGCATCTGCCATCGCTTCAATAAACATAAATACATACGCCGGTGAACTTCCGCTTACACCGACCACCACATCGATCATATCCTCTTCCACAATCTCCGTTTTTCCAAATCCGGCAAAGATCCGGCAGACCGTATCCACATCTTCGCTACTGCATTTTGCATTGCCGCAGACACAGCTCATGCCCTCACCTACCAGTGCCGGTGTATTCGGCATGGTGCGGACAATCTTTAACGGTTTTTCAAACAATCCCTCTATCCATGTCAGTTTCTTTCCCGGTGCAATAGAAACAACAATGGTATCATCGGCTACAACATCCCGGATCTCTTTGATCACATCTTCATAATAGAATGGTTTTACTGCCAAAATCAGAACTTCTGCAAATGCTGCCACTTCCCGGTTATCTGCAGTTATTACAATCCCCAGTTCTTCTTTTTTCTTTTCACGGCTGACCTCTGTTTTTGCGGAAGCAAGGATATCCGCCGGTGCTACCACTTGATTTTTTATGATTCCGCCGATCATCGCGGAAGCCATATTTCCACATCCGATAAATCCAATTTTCATCTTTTTCTCCTTCTGCTGTAATATATATATATATTATTATTTTGCTTATATCAAATATATTTTTGAAAATTTTAGAAACTTCTCATCCGTTTTTTCCAAGTATTCTGAATGTTCGTTCTCTCAGGTTTTATAACGATCCATTCGGACGAATTTTGCATTCACAAGATCGTTTTCATTTAACGGGCGTTTCCAGGTTCGGCAGTTGCATTTTGTTCCCTTCACATGCTGATCACAGCTCAATCCCAGAGAACATACCGTCGGTCCTCCGCACTCGGAGGCAACCACCATATCATTTCCAATATACAATAAAATATGCTGATATCGTTCCCCGTTATAACAGGTACAGATCGCATCTCCCGGCTGCAGTTCTTCCCGGCTGACCTCCTGCCCGTACCGGGCAAAATTGTCAGCGTTCAGATCGGCACCAAAATCATATCCGTTCTGTGTATACGCATACATCAGAAGCCCGGAGCAGTCCACACCTCCGTCCTGGGGTCCATTGCCTCCCCAGATGTACTGGGCATCCAGCAGTTTCAAAGCTGTCTTGCATACCGCACTGTCCGTTACTGTCACCGTGCAGGTCGCTTCCTTCGTTCCCATACTTGCTGTGATGGTTGCAGTGCCTTCTCCCACGGCCGTCATTTTTCCTCTGGAAACTTCTGCCACACTGGGATCAGAACTCGTCCACTGCATGTATTTCCACCGGGTGGTATCCTGCGGCTGCCACTGTGTCAGAAGATTTGCCGTCTCACCCCGGAGCAGGGTAATTGATTCCTTATTCAGTGTCAGACTCTCTAATGGCAGGTCTTTTTCTTTTTTTATCGAAGTGTCCTTTTTCCCCTCACTGTCTACCCAATATCTGCCGACCCAGGTGTCCGTCAGCATCCTGCCATCGGTTCCCACATAATACTCATCGATCCATCGTCCGGTCTGCAACACACCGTCTTCGTCAAAATCATACCAGTTATCATCAATCTTTCGCCATCCGGTAACGCAGTAACCATTCTCATCAAAATAATACCATTTATTATCAATCTCTTTCCACTGCCACGCCGGCCAGATTCCATCATCCTCCTGATACCACCAGCTGTTTTCTTCCTGCTGCCAGGTGCCTGCCAGAACAGTGTCAGGTACCTGTATATTTATCACTGCAAGGCACAGCAGTGCTCCGGCAAGATATTTGTATCTTCTTTTTTTCAACTCTCTACGCCCCTTTTTATAGTTACTGTTCACTCCGTGCTCAGTAACACGCTGCGCGATGCACTGAATCTATGCTGAACAGTAACTTTTTATACTCTGTTATCGCCAATTATAACACCGGATGGATGCATTTTCGAGAAAAATTTGTTATAATGAAAAAAATATCATGAGAAATGAGGTGATGGTCTGATGCTGACCTGTGATTATAAAGTACTTTCCATCGATGGCGACTATGCCCACCTGGAACGTCAGGACGCTCCGGATAATGAACCGAAACTGGTGGCCCGTGCACTGCTTCCTACAGAGATTTATGAGGGATGTATCCTTCATTATGAGATGATGCAGTATGAGATGAAAAACTAACGCAAAAAGATCATATCCACCTATCGTTTTATTATGAGGATATGATCTTTTTTACAGTTTTTTGATATTATGTCACCTGTTTATCCGGTACATCTGTTTTCAATTCCACTATTTTTTCATTGCTTCTTTCGCATATATCGTAGTCACCAGTTTCTCATAATCTGCCCGCTTTTCCAGTTCTCCGGCACTCTCCAGAATATCCTGTAACAGTTCAAAGGATTCTTTCTCGAACACCAGATTTTCTTTCCAGGTATCCTGACTCTGATAACGTTCCACGATCCTTGTTATCGTATCCAGATCATTTTCCTTAAACTGTGGCTGAATCACCTTCGCGATCTCCTCCGCCGTGTGGAAATTCACATAGTCCACTCCTTTTTGCAGACCGTCGGTAAAGGCCTGGATGATCTCCGGATGTTTTTCGACGTAGCTGGTCTTTGCGCTGTAGGAAGTATAGGGAACATAGCCGGAATCGACACCAAGGGAAGCAACCACAAAACCATCCCCGTTCTTTTCAAGTGTTGTGGCCGCCGGTTCAAATTCCACTGTGAACTCCCCTTTTCCACCCGAGAAAGCTGCAGCAGTAGAACCAAAATCAATGCTCTGGTCAATCGAAAGATCCTTTGCCGGATCCAGACCATTCTCTTTCAGGATATACTCAAAAACCATCTCCGGCATACCGCCTTTTCGTCCTCCCAGCACTTTTTTTCCTTTCAGGTCACTCCACTGAAAATCCGCCATCTCTTCCCTTGCTACCAGAAAGTTTCCCGCACGCTGGGTTCCCTGTGCGAAGTTTATCACCGGGTCGTTGGCACCTTCAAGATACGCGTACACGGATGCTTCTGCTCCCATAAATCCGATCTGCGCCTCCCCGGAAATGACCGCTGCCATCGTCTTATCCGCCCCGTACCCGGTCACCAGGTCGAGATCGAGGCCTTCCTGTGTAAAATATCCATTTTCCAGTGCGACATACTGTGGGGCATAAAAGATCGAATGTGCCACCTCATTCAGGGTAACCTTTGTCATTTCATTCTCTTTTTCCCCACATCCGGCAAACAGACTGACCACCCCGAAAGCCATCAGCCCTGTTATGAATTTTACTTGTTTCATCCTAACCTCCTGGGTCTGTTTCATAATATTACATTATGGAAAACCAGGCTGGAAGGTGCCAATTTTGATAAATTATATTCTTTATGCCTACTCCAATTTTATCAGACAAAAGATTCCGTGTTCTGTATTTACCACTATTCCGGCAAATTCCCTTTTGCAATATTTTCTTTCAGAATCTGATCTGTCACTTCAAAAAGTTTTTCTGAACCGCGTTTTGTTTTTCTCTGTCTTCCGTACACTTTTTCAGCATTTACCTCATGTTCTTTCCAGTCGCCGCCGTCGTTGCTGTCGTTTAATAGCAGTGGCTGCAGGTTATCCATGGCACGGGCAAATTTCGCCTCCGGCGTCTGAAATGCTTCGAACTCATCGAAAATCCGAACCAGTTCCTGCTTCTGATCTTCCGGGAGCAGGGAAAAAATCCGCTCTTTTGCTGCATCTTCTCTGGCTTTCTGCGTTTTCAAACCGTCTGCGTCATATGCATAGGTATCTCCTGCATCGATCTCCACGATATCGTGTATCAGGCACATCAGCATCACCCGTCCGATATCCACCGGCTCGTTGGAGTATTCCCGCAGCAGATACGCCATGATCGCCATATGCCATGCGTGTTCCGCATCGTTTTCGTTTCTGCCCTGACCGGACAGATGGGTCTGGCGGAAAATATTCTTTTCTTTATCAATTTCCAGAACAAATTCCAGCTGTTGTTTTAATCTCTCATCCATATTTTTCTCCTTCTGCGCATGCTCTCTTTATTTATCTCCGGTTATCCGACACTGATCAACTCTCATATAAACACAGACTTTGACTCGTTGCACACGGAAATCAAATACCATAAAAGAAAAACTACCGTCAACTTCTACCCCGGATGTTGACAGTAGTTTTTCTCCGACTCTCATCAGATAGCCAGCAGATTTTTGATTGCTTCCATATAAATCAGCACAGACTCTTCCATGCCTGACACCAGAATATACTCATCCGCGCTGTGGATCCGATAATCGATGCCCGGCATCTCCGGACCGAAGGCGATGATATTTTTCAGGGATTTTGCGTATGTTCCACCGCCGATTACCATCGGTTTGTTCTCGGTATCTCCGGTTACATCGACATAGGCTTTGTATAAAGCAGTCACCAGCGGTGAATCTGCCGGGAAGAACAGGGATTCCCCTACGCTCCGGATCTCAATACGGCCATTTTCATCTTCCAGTTTTCCTTCACACATGCTGCGAAGCTCCTCTTCTTTCAGAGTAACCGGAACACGGATATCGATCGTACAGGAGATTACACCGTCCTCAGTCTTTACGATACCGTTACAGAAAGTAAGATCTCCGTAAGCATCGGCAAACTTCAGTCCGATTCCTGCACCATCGCAGGAAGTTCCCAGATGGGTATTATAGAAGGTAACAAAATCATCTTCAAATCCTGCTTTTTCCAGGCATTCGAAGGTAACCCCTGCTGCATTGACACCCAGTGTCGGTGTACTTGCATGTGCCGGAACACCTTTGGCATAGATGTTCAGAGTTCCCTTTTCTTCGGTCACTTTATATTCCTGCAGTTTTGTCTCGGAAAGTGCTGTTTCCAGTCTTTCTTTCAGTCCCGCTTCTGCAGGGATCACGGTATTACAGGAGTCGCAGACCGCATTGACCACAAATCCTCCGTTCATGGAGATGATCTTTGTGTTTTTGGAATAGGCCATCATATGCACGCCGCCTTTTTCTCCGTGAATACATGGATAGCTTGCATCCGGTGTAAAACCGCAGGACAATTCTTCTGCAACCTCATTATAGTGTTCCATACATTTGGAACCGTTTTCCTCGTTACATCCCATGATCAGGCGGACACGTTTGTTTAATTTCACACCGGAATCACGCAGCAGTTTCATCGCATACAGAGCTTCAAGAATCGGTCCTTTATCATCGGTGGTTCCGCGGCCGTACACATAGTCACCGTCACGTGTCAGTGTGAATGGATCATGTGTCCAGTCACCGCCTGCCGGCACGATATCCAGATGACCGGCGATACCAACGATCTCGTCCCCCTCGCCCATCTCTGCATATCCGCAGTAGTTATCCAGATTCACGGTCTTAAATCCCAGTTCTTCCGCGATTTTCAGTCCTACTTTCAGTGCTTTTGCAGGTCCTTCTCCAAAAGGCATTCCCTCTGCCGGTGTCCCAAGCTGAGAATCAATGGCAACCAGTCTTCCCAGATTCGTCAGCATCTCGTCTGTCAAAGCATGGATTTCTTCTTTTATACTCATTAATCTTTCCTCCAAATATTCATTTAATATGCTCAGTATACCAGATAATGGTATTGTTGACAATTTACATTTTGCAGTTGCAGGATTCATCATATTCAGGATTACGGTTCATTCCGTGCCAGCAACACGCCTCGCGGAATATTACCAGTAAACAGTAACTCTTCAGGTTCATCCGGGCTAGAGCATGTCTGAAAAAGGCTTTTCGTGAGCTGCGAGTTCCAGTTTGTGGGAGAGTTTATCCGAATGAGGGCGGCGTAGCGGGCTACGGCAACCGAATGAGGGTAAAATA
>OICL01000568.1_pt1 | contig 18348 bp, 16 predicted proteins | sample 1581231 | NCBI WGS metagenome assembly OICL01 (sample SAMEA3882542, study PRJEB24775) | human gut metagenome | biome: human-associated habitat; feature: intestine environment; material: feces | place: Netherlands | collected 2009/2010 | reverse complement strand
AACAACATTTTCTGCCATTTGTTATGCTTTTTGTATATTTTTAGTTAAAATTTATCTTCGTCAGAAAGGTCTCAGGGAACTTCTCTTCCTCCGCCAGATTTAGGATACGTATCTGCAATTCCTGCCGTTTTCGAAGGTCATCCCCACCATCTGGCAATGTTCCTTCCGCCGTTTGCTTTCCACCTGCTGTAAGGATCCGACTGCCCACCATGGCTGCACCGCTCAGTGCCGTATTGCCGCCGGTCACCGTGCAATCTGCCAGTTCTTCCGGAAGCAGCCCGATAGCCACAGCCGCCTTCGGATCCAGATAATAACCGAATCCTCCCGCCAGCACCACTTTCGAAATGTCCGAAAATCTTATGCCATAGCTGTCCGCCAGAATCTCAATGCCTGCGGCAATGGCTCCTTTTGCCAGCTGCACTGCACGCACGGACTCCTTCGTCACCAGCACATCGCCGATACGGACTCCTTTCGTAAAATAAGGTTCCTTCAAAAGACCCTGTCCGTCCATCAGCCCCTCTTCCAGAAGTTTTTGTAACAGTCTCACCATATCCGCGCCCCAGATGCCCCGGTTGGCTCCGCCTTCGAAAGCAGGGCCAGCCGCCGTGGCACAGGCATGTAATCTGTGCCGGTTTCCCAGTGCCATCTCCCCGTTGGTTCCAAGATCGATGAGCAGGGTGGAGGCCTCCTGTTCGAGCATTCCACTGGCCAATATTCCGGCAGTAATATCGCCGCCTACAAAGGCTGACAATCCCGGTATGATATGACAGGCCACTCCTGCAATTTCTGTCTCCACTGCGCCGCTATGACTGACTGTAAAAGGTGCTTTGCCCAGTTCCTCCGGATTCCAGCCCATGAACAGATAGGTCATGGTGGTATTTGCCGCAACGACCATCTGCAGAGTCTCCTGCGGCTGCAGCTTTTTGGAAAAACGCTGCACTCCTTTTTCCATGAGGTCACGGACTTTTTTCTGCATATCTGCCGCTTTTCCCGGATCCTTCGCTGCCTCTATCCGTGAGAGCACATCGGCACCATAGCTGACCTGGGGATTCACACTGGGAAAGCTGTCCACCACTTTACCGGTCATGTCATACAACTGCATGGCAATGGTAGTGGTACCAATATCCACAGTCATCAGCCGTTTACCGTCCGGATTTTGTAATGTTAACGGAGGAAGTTCCAGCTTTTCCGTCACCACCTGCATCCCCCGGATCACTCCTGGACATCTACCACAACCGGTACAGATCAGGCATCTGGTTCCCTTTTTTCCTGTGGGATTGGTACTGCTCGTATTATACAAACTGATTCCTCTCTTCATCGTAATGATAGTCAATGGCTGCCAGTTTATCTGTGATCTCACGGATGTTCTCTTCACGTTTCTGTTTTTCATCTGTAAAAACTGCGTTCTCCATATCTTCCGGAGTTACGATCTCTTTCATTGCTGCAAACATCTCATCCGGGATTGCACAGCTTGTGTATTCATGTTTTGGTCTGCCACATTCCGCAACGATCTTATCCATAAACTGGATAATTGTCTGGTTTACATCATGGCATTTGTAGATTGCTTCGATCATCTTGTCTTCCGGAACTTCTTTTGCGCCGGCTTCGATCATGATTACTTTCTCTCTTGTGGAAGCTACTGTAAGCTGAAGGTCAGATACATCTTTCTGTGCCATGGTAGGGTTGATGATATATTCACCATTGATCAGACCAACCTGTGTGGTAGCACATGGACCATCAAACGGAATATCGGAAATGCAGGTTGCAATAGAGGAACCAAGCATAGCCGGAATCTCCGGATTACACTCAGGATCAACAGACATAACCATGTTTACCAGTGTTACGTCGTTTCTGTAGTCCTTCGGAAACAGAGGACGCATCGGTCTGTCAATTACGCGGGAAGTAAGGATTGCATGCTCGCTTGCTTTTCCTTCCCTCTTGTTAAATCCTCCGGGGATTTTGCCTACTGCATACATCTTCTCTTCGTATTCAACGCTTAACGGGAAGAAATCAATTCCTTCTCTTGGCTCTTTGGATGCTGTTGCTGTAGATAAAACTGTAGTATCACCATAGTGCATTAATGCTGCACCGTTTGCCTGTTTTGCAACGCGGTTGATATCTACTGTCAAGGTTCTTCCGGCTAATTCCATGGAATAACTTTTGTACATATGTTCATTCTCCTTTTTTCATAATTCTGTTGTCATTTTCTGTTACCGTTCACTGCATGTCCGGTAACTACTTTATTCTTTTCAAATTTGTCTGTTCCGTCTGCTGACAATCTTGTCCATCAACGTTCAGACTTTTATGAAATTGTCACATTAAAACAGGAGTCCGAAACAACTGAAAAAACTACTTTTCAGGCAAATATATCTGCCTGTTTTGTTACTTTCATATACAAAATAATCTTTTCAGTAGTCTCGGAAATAACTCCTGTCATGTTTCGCAGCTTCTGAATATGCAGATGCAGTCGAAACAACAAGCCACCGCAATCCTGAAAAACACCATATTTTACAGAACTGCCATATACATAAAAAGGGAGGCGGATGGAAATCCGCCCCCTTCCGCATACTAAAAGGCTATTATTTTCTTAAGCCTAATTTTTCAATCAGTGCACGGTATCTTTCGATGTCTGTTTTCTTCAGGTAAGCTAACAGTCCACGTCTCTGACCTACCATTTTCAGAAGACCACGTCTGGAGTGATGATCTTTATGGTTGCTCTGTAAATGCTCTGTAAGTTCCTGGATTCTTGCTGTAAGAACTGCAACCTGTACTTCCGGTGATCCTGTATCTCCTTCAGTTCTTGCATATTCTTTCATGATTGCTGCTTTCTTTTCTTTTGAAATCATTGTGATTTCCTCCTGTATTCTATAATTATTATTGATTGACCGCCACACATTAAGAGATGGTCGGAGCGTCCAGTCCCTGAACATGGGCTAAATTCACCTTGGTTAGTATAGCACATTGATTCTGGCGTGTAAACCTCTTTTTTACAAAGTTTCAAAATATTCCTGTCCCTTCACAGCATCCCTCTCCAGCTGTGCCTTCAGTGCCTCCAGCGAAGAAAACTTCTGTTCAGGTCTGAGGAATTTTTTGAAATCTACCTTGCAGTATTCCCCATACAGATCTTCATTGCAGTCAAACAGATATGTTTCCACACCAATAAACTTCTCGCCGCCAACAGTAGGCTTATGACCTACATTGGTAATTCCCTGATAACTTCTGTCTCTGAAATGGGATACTGTGATATAAACCCCGTTTGGAGGCATCAGTTTCTCTACCGGAGGGATCAGGTTGGTGGTCGGAAGCAGATATTTATGTCCCATTCCACGTCCATGTTCAACGATTCCTTCTACTGAGAAATCTGTTCCCATAAGGAAACGGAATTTTTCCATATTTCCTCTGTTCAGTTCTTCCCTGACAAAAGTACTACTAATCTTACGGCGTCCGTCCATTTCTTTTGGCAGGACTTCCGTATGAAATCCATATTTCTTTCCGAACTCTTTGAGCATGGCAGGAGTTCCTTTCCGCTCATAGCCAAAACGGAAATCCTCTCCAACTGCCACATAGGAAACCTGCAGATCTCCTATCAGTATTTCTTTTATAAAATTCTCTGCTTTCATGTGCCGTATTTTCTCTGTGAGCGGACATTCCAACAGTATATCCACTCCCATTTCTTCCAATATACGACATCTCTCTTCCTTTGTGAGGATTGTTCTTGAGGCAGTTCCAAGCGCAAGTACAACCGCCTGTGCACCTTCCTGTTTCTGCTCAATAATTTTCTCAACCAGTTTCTGATGTCCGCGGTGTATGCCGTCAAACTTCCCAAGTGTTACCGCACTGTGTGAAATTCTGGGAAAATCATTCTCAATCCTTAAATATTCCATCATGTCTCCTAAAACATTTTTACAGGGAAATACCTGTTTCTTTTCTCGTCCCACTGGTAAACTCCGGCAAAACCGCCTTCACTGCTGCACATACGGATCCATCCGTTTTTCTCCTGTGCATCGACCAGTGCCTGTACAAGAGGATTTCCATTAGCCAGAAGTCTGTCCCCTTCTTTTGTACAGCATACCCTTGGATACTCTGCAAGAATCTCCTCAATACCGAGGATTTTACTCTCTATGGTTCCTTCCTGCACTGCCTCTTCTGTCTGCGCCAGGGTAATGGCATCATCCAGTGTAAATCTGCCCACCTTTGTCCGCAAAAGACTTTCCATGGCAGCTCCACAGCCCAGCTTTTCCCCTATATCATGGCACAGAGTACGGATATAGGTTCCCTTGCTGCAGGTCACACGAAAACGCACCAGCGGAAAACTGATATCCAGAATTTCTATCTCATAAAAATGTACAGGTCTTGGTTTACGCTCCACAGTCTTGCCCTCTCTGGCAAGTTCATAGAGTTTCTTTCCATTGACCTTCAGTGCTGAATACATTGGCGGCACCTGCATATAGTCTCCCACAAAAGAACTGACCACTGTGCAAAGCTCTTCTTCTGTAACGGAAAGCTCTGTAGTCTGTGAGAGAACAGTTCCGCTCATATCCTGGGTATCCGTAACAACACCCAGACGCATCACTGCCTCATAGGTTTTCTCTTTATCTGTGATCATATCCACCAGACGGGTTGCTTTTCCCAGAGCCACCGGGAGCACTCCTTCTGCATCCGGATCAAGAGTTCCGGTATGTCCGATTTTCTTCATATGAAGGATTCCCCGAAGCTTTGCCACCACATCATGGGAAGTGAATCCTTTTTCCTTACGGATTACAATTACTCCATCCATCAGACTTCCTGCTCCTGAAACTGTTTGCAGATCTGTTCTGTCACATTGTTGATCACATCATACACAGAACCCTGAAGATCACATCCTGCTGCTCTCATATGACCGCCGCCGCCAAAATATACTGCAATCTTACTTACATCCACATTTCCGTTGGAACGCAGGGAAACTTTGAAAGACTGAGTTTCCACTTCATAGATAAACATGGCAACTTCCACTCCCGCTGTAAGACGAAGCTGACTGACGATACCGTCCAGATCCTTGCCATCCACACCATAGAACTCCATGTCTCTTTTTTTAAGATATCCGATAATACATTTTCCATCCAGAAGCAGGATACTCTCTGCAAGAACACGCCCCATTACCTGATTCTGCACATAAGTTTTCTGATAGAAAGATTCGTCAATGATCTTACTGAAATTGAATCCTGTCTTCATCAGTTCCCCGGCAATACGCATGGTCTCCGGTGAAGTTGAAGAGTACTGAAATACCCCTGTGTCATGAACCATTCCCGTATAGATCGGCACTGCAATGGTACGGACCACTTTCTCAGGATCAAAAAGCCCATAGAGAACTTCACAGGCAGAGCTTACCTCTCCCCTGATATGATTCACCTGTGCAAATCCGGAGTTACTGATATGATGATCAATACATGCTGTTCTTTTTGCAGTGTCAAAATATGGACCTGCAATGGCAAGTCTGTCTTTTGCACTTACATCACAGGTAACAAAAAGGTCATACTCTTTGTCACCGTCCAGCTCTGTTTTAATCTCATCCATACAGTCAATATGTCCGAAAACAGGTTTGGGATTATCCAGGTACACATCTGCCTGAATTTCCGGATAATAGGTTTTTACATATAAATATAACGCCATACAGGAACCAACGCAGTCACCATCCGGACGGATATGTCCGCCGATTCCCATTGTTTTCACACCTTCCAGTATTTCCGCAATATTTTCCATGTTCTCATCCTCTTTTAATTCTCATCCTGTCTGTGGGAGTTGCTGTCTTTCTTGGTAACATCATCAATAAGCTTTGACATATTTACACCATACTCAATAGATTCGTCCAGGATAAAACGGATCTCCGGTGTATTTCTCAGGTTTAAATTACGCGCCAGCTGGCGTCTGATGTAGCCTTCTGCACTGTTCAGACCTTTGATCGTCGCTTCCTTTGCTTCTTTTTCACCCAGCACACTGATATATGCTCTGCAGGTTTTCAGATCAGGAGCCACTTCTACAGCCATGACAGAAGTCATCGGATGAATACGCGGATCCTTGATCTCGTTGCGGATAATGGTGCTGAGTTCCTTCTGGACTTCCCCATTGATCCGGGTATTCTTAATACTGTTTTTTCTCATTTTAAGTTTTACTCCTATATATCCGGCAATTCTGTCAAATACTGTGAGCAATCCGGATCATCGACTATCCTGATCACATTATTTTCTGAATTACCACAATCAAGTCAAGGTGCGCACCACACTGTACCTGACACTATGAATCGCGCACCCTACCTTTATAAACCATTACTATCTCGGTACTTCTACCATGATATAAGCTTCTACTTTATCTTCCTCTTTCACATCGTTAAATCCGTCAAATACAAGGCCACATTCGTATCCTGCCTTAACTTCCTTAACATCGTCTTTGAATCTCTTCAGGGATGCAAGCTCACCTTCAAATATCTGCTCGCCTTCTCTGGAAATACGAACCTTGCAGTTTCTCTGGAAGATACCATCCAGAATATAGCTTCCTGCAATCGTACCAATACCGGATGCCTTGAACAGCTGACGCACTTCCGCATGACCGATAACTTTCTCCTCAAATATAGGATCAAGCATACCCTTCATGGCAGCTTCTACATCTTCGATTGCCTGATAAATAACTCTGTACAGACGAAGATCTACACCTTCCTGCTCAGCAAGCTGTTTTGCGGTTGCATCCGGACGGACATTAAAGCCGATAATGATCGCATTTGATGTAGCCGCAAGACTTACGTCAGACTCATTGATCGCACCAACACCGCCATGGATCACCTTTACAACCACTTCTTCGTTGGAAAGTTTGGTCAGACTCTGTTTTACAGCTTCCACAGATCCCTGTACATCTGCTTTGACAATGAGCGGAAGTTCCTTCAGATCGCTTGCCTGAATCTGATCAAAGAGATTATCCAGAGATAATTTGCCCTTAGTCTCCTCAAGAAGACGGTTCTTGTTCTCAGATACAAATGCACCTGCAAAGTTCTTAGCTTCCTTATCACTGTCAAATGCAAGAAGAATTTCACCTGCATTCGGCACATCACCAAGTCCCAGGATTTCTACAGGAGTAGAAGGACCTGCTTCTTTAATCCTGCGTCCCTTATCATCCATCATGGCACGAACCTTACCATTGCATGCTCCTGCTGCAATAAAGTCTCCCACATGAAGAGTACCTTTCTGGACAAGGATCGTGGCAACCGGACCTTTACCTTTATCAAGCTGAGCCTCGATTACAAGACCTCTTGCGGAACGGTTCGGGTTTGCCTTTAATTCACATACCTCGGCTGTAAGAAGGATCATCTCAAGAAGAGTATCGATTCCCTCTCCTGTATGTGCGGATACAGGAACAAAAATCGTACTTCCGCCCCAGTCTTCCGGGATCAGTTCATATTCAGAAAGTTCCTGTTTTACACGCTCAATATTAGCACTTGGCTTATCAATCTTGTTGATTGCAACTATGATCTCAACGCCTGCCGCCTTCGCATGGCTGATAGCCTCTACTGTCTGAGGCATCACACCATCATCAGCTGCTACAACCAGAACTGCAATATCTGTGGAGTTTGCACCACGCATACGCATAGCTGTGAAAGCTTCATGTCCAGGTGTATCCAGGAATGTGATCTTCTGTCCGCCAACCTCTACTACAGAAGCACCGATGTGCTGTGTGATACCGCCGGCTTCTCCACGTGTTACATTTGTCTTACGGATTGCATCCAGAAGAGATGTTTTACCATGGTCAACGTGCCCCATAACACAGACTACAGGTGGTCTTGAAACCATATCTTTTTCGTCTTCTTCATCCTCTTTGAGGAGTTCTTCGATAACGTCTACCTTCTCTTCCGGTTCTGCGATGATATCATATTCCAGAGCAATCTCCTGAGCTTTCTCAAAATCGATCTCATGGTTTACGGTAACCATCATACCCTGCATAAAGAGCTTCTTCACAATTACTGACGGCTGCATTTTCATAGCTTCTGCCAGTTCGCGGATCGTCATCTTCTCCGGAAGTGTGATTTCCTTAACCTCAGGTTTCTTCTCTTCCTGTTTTGGCTGCGGAGCCGGTTTCTGCAGAGCTTTCGGGATTCTGGAATTCTTATTGAATCCACCCTGATTTGGTCTGCGTACGCCACTCTGTGTCTTATCAAAATCTTTTTTCTTGTTTTTGTTCTCTCTGTCTCTTTCTCTCTTGCTGTCTTTGGAAGTCTTTGTCAGTTCCGGTGCAAATGCCATATCGTCATTCTTTCTTGTATTCTGGCGCTGTCCCTGACGTCCCTGACTGCCGCCGAAGCGTCCGTCACGTCCTTCACTTCTGTTTCCGTCCGGACGACCCTGGCCATTGCCCTGCGGTCTTCCTCCCTGACGGTTTCCATCTCCCTGTGGTCTTCCCTGTCCGAAACGTCCTCCCTGACGATTTCCATCGCCCTGGAATCTTCCGCCCGGACGGCCCTGACCATCGCCCTGGGATCTTCCCTGTCCGAAACGTCCTCCCTGGCGGTTATCTCCCTGGAATCTTCCCTCGCCCTGAGGTCTTCCCTGACGGTTTCCTTCGCCCTGGTTTCTTCCCTGGCCAAAACGTCCTCCCTGGCGGTTATCTCCCTGGGATCTTCCTTCACCCTGAGGTCTTCCCTGACGGTTCTGTCCGTCCGGTCTTCTGTTGCCTGTACCTGGACGGTCATTATTATTTCTTCTTGGTCTGTCACCATCTGTTCTTGAACTGTCGGAATTTCTTCCTTCTGCATTTCTTGGTGAACCTGTTCTCTCGCCTTCAGCTTTCACAGGTTTCTTTCTTGTTTTTCCTCCGTCACTTGCATTCTGTGCATGAAAAACGCGGATAATATTTTTTTTCTTTTTAGGTGTTTCAGTTTTATCTCCTTCTGATTTTGCTGTTACAACCTTTTCTTCTGTCTTGGGAGTCTCCAATTTCGCAATATGCTCCTTTCCCCTGTTATTATTGTCTTTTCTGAATCTATTCTTTACTTCCGAAACCGCAGGCTCATCCACCATACTCATATGGCTTCTCACATCAACGCCTTTTGATTTCAGAAACTCGATCACTTCTCTGTTCTGTCGTCCAAGCTCTCTGGCCAGCTCATGTACTCTTAATTTTGACAATCGCTATACCTCCTTCATGATTGCTTTCGCAAAGTTCTCATCCTGGACAGCCAGACAGGCGCGGTACTCCTTTCCCATTGCTCTGCCTAAGCTCTCTTTATCTGAGAAGAAGAAAATCGGAACTTCATAAAAACTGCACATATTCCTGAATTTCTTCTTTGTATTCTCGGAGGCATCCTCAGCAACGATCACAAGCAGTCCTTTTCCGGTCTTTACAGATTTCTCTGTGGAAAATTCTCCGCTTACGGTCTTGCCTGCTTTGGTAGCCAGCCCTATCAGCGACAGTACTCTGTTATTTTTCAATATCTTCCAGCTCCTTCTTAAGTCGTTCGTATACCTCATCAGGAACCGCAGTTTTCAGTGAACGCTCAAGTCCATGATTTTTAATCGCTTTATCCAGACATTCTCTGGAAAGACACAGATATGCGCCTCTGCCGTTTTTCTTACCGGTAGTATCAAGCACAATCTCATCTTCTGTAGTCTTAAGAACTCTGAGCATCTCTTTCTTGCTTTTCATTTCCCTGCAGCCGGTACACTGGCGCATGGGAATCTTATTCTTCGTCTTCATTCTCTCCTGCTTCCTGAGCCTGTGGCTCTTCTTCTACAGGAACTTCCTCTGAAACTTCTTCTGCTTCAGTTTCTTCTGTCAGGGAATCTTCTGCTGAAGTTTCCTCTGCTGATGCCTCAGCTGCATCTTCTGCAGTCTCGTCATCATCATAATCATAGAAATCTCCGGCTTCTTTTGCCTGAGTCTCACTCTTGATGTCAATCTTAAATCCTGTAAGTCTTGCAGCAAGACGTGCATTCTGACCTTCTTTACCGATTGCAAGGGACAGCTGATAATCAGGAACAACTACCAGAGCTGTCTTCTCATCAGGATCTGCCATAACTGCGATAACCTTTGCAGGGCTCAATGCATTCTCGATCAGAATCGCAGGATTCTCATCCCAGTTGATGATATCGATCTTCTCACCGCGAAGTTCCTCAACTACTGCATTGACACGTGCGCCGTTCATACCTACGCATGCACCAACTGCATCTACATCCGGATCGTTGCTCCATACAGCGATCTTTGTACGGGAACCGGCCTCACGTGCGATGCTCTTGATCTCAACAGTTCCGTCTTTTACTTCTGCAACTTCTGACTCAAAGAGACGTTTCACAAGTCCCGGATGAGTTCTGGATACCAGAATACGAGGTCCCTTCGGGGTATCCTTGACTTCAAGAATATACACCTTAATTCTCTCTGTCGGCTGGAAGGTTTCCCCTTTCACCTGTTCATTCTCACTTAATACTGCATCTGCCTTACCAAGATTGATGCTTACATTCTTGCCCATCACACGCTGTACAATACCGGTTACTACTTCTTTCTCTTTTCCATAATATTCATCATACAACACTTTACGTTCTTCCTCGCGGATTTTCTGCAGGATAACGTTCTTTGCATTCTGTGTCGCAATACGTCCGAATTCCTTAGACTGGATCGGAACCTGTATCATGCCTCCGATCTCAGCTCTTGATGTGATCTTCAAAGCATCTGCCAGAGAAATCTCCATTGCAGGATCCTCTACGTATTCTACGATACTTCTGTCTGCATACACTGAAAAATCGCAGGTTTCCGGATCAATAGTTACATGTACATTGTCAGCTTTTCCAAAATGGTTTTTGCAGGCCTGGATCAGAGACTGCTCAATTGCCTCAAGCAGAGTATCTTTGCTGATACTCTTTTCCTTTTCAAGGATATCCAGTGCCTCCTTTAACTCTCTGCTCATTTTTTTCTTATCCTCCCGAATTAACTAAAACTCTATTGCGAGGCGTATCAGGGCTGTGTCTTTCTTATCAAAAACACGCTCGGTTCCATCCTCATCGATTGTCACACTGTTACTATCATATGCGGTCAAAATCCCGCAGAACTCTTTTTGCTTCTCGATTGGCCGGTAGGTACGGATTTCCACCAGTTTTCCCATGTTTCTCTCAAAGTCTTTGTCTTTCTTCAGCGGTCTGTCCAGTCCCGGCGAACTGATCTCCATGATATAACTGTCTTCGATAAAATCATTCTCATCCAGTTTGTCACTGAATGCTCTGCTGACTGTCTCGCAGTCATTTACTGTAATTCCGCCTGGTTTGTCAATGTATCCTCTCAGATACCAGTTACCTGCTTCCTTCACATATTCTACATCAACCAGTTCAAAGCCGTTAAGTTCTACGATCGGTGCCAGAAGTTCCTCTGCGCGCTTTTCATACTCTTCCCGTCTGCTCATTTTCCCACCTGCCTTTCCATGCAACAAATAAGAGTGGGCTCACGCCCACTCCTTTGTCAACAAGTTCTAATTTAGATGTATTGTAACACCAATTTCCGGCAATTGCAAGGCTTTTCCTGCAAAAACCTTGATTTTAGCGGATTTGTTGGTTTTATATACGTGGTTTTGTTCCTTTACTGTCCCGTTTGGACAGTTTTATCCTGTTGAGAACATAGGGTTTATCATGATAAGTAATGGTATATTCCTGGCGGCTTTCCAGAAGATATGCATGATCCAGCTTATCTCCTTCTGCCAGTTTCATTCCACGTACCCCGATAGATGTTTTCTTCATAGCAGAAATATCCTGTTTCTGAAATCTTAAGAAATATCCGCCTTCACTCTGGAATACCACCTGTTCCATTTCATCCGCAGAACCCACAAAAATCAGAGAATCCTCTTCAGCAAGTTTCGTAGACACGATCGTTCTCTTCGCCACATCAAACTCTGCACCACTCACCAGCTTGCACATGGATGCAGCAGTGACAAACAGAAGTGTATTTTCTTTTACAGATGCCAGTGGTGCTACATAGAGCATACGTTCCTGTGCACTGTCATAATTGCTCAGATTATCTGCAGGTGTCCCCTTATCCCTGAAACGAACCAGCGGAATATCTGCCACCTTGATACTGTGCATCTTTCCATTATCTGTAAAGATACAAATCTTATCTGTATTCATACAGTTAAACACATATTTGTTCTCTGCATTGGCAGCTTCTTTATTTCTCTCATATGCAGACTTATCAATGGTCCGCATATATCCGAAGCGGTCCATAAGGAATGTGACTTCCATTTCTTCCATCTTCTTTTCCTCATAGACAACTTCTTCTGCATTCTCGATCACTGTGCGGCGTTTCGTACCGTATTCTTTTTTAATCTGATCCAGTTCTTTCATGATCACTTCTGCCATGGAATCATAATTATTCAGGATATCTTCATAAATGGCAATGTTCTTCATTGTTTCTGCATAGTCTGCCTGAAGTGCCTCGATCTCCAGACCGATCAGTTTGTACAGACGCATATCCAAGATCGCAGCTGCCTGTTTTTCTGAGAAATGCAGCTTCTGCGCAGCTTTCTCGCTTGATTTGCTCTTGAACCTGATTCCTTCTGTCACACCGTCAACCAGGCATTTCTTTACCTGTTCTCTGTTCTTGCTTCCTCGCAGGATCTCGATGATCAGGTCGATCACATCACATGCCTTGATCAGACCTTCCTGGATTTCTTTCTTCTCCTGCTCCTTATTCAGAAGTGTGGTGTACTTTCTGGTCGTGACATCGAATACGAAATCTACGTGATGCTCGATCACCTGCTTCAGACTCAGAGTCTCCGGTCTGCCATCCGCAACTGCCAGCATATTCACGCCAAAAGTATCTTCCAGCTTTGTCTTCTTATAGAGCATATTTGTAAGATTCTCTACATCTGCGTCACGCTTCAGGTCAAGAACAATACGGATTCCCTCTTTGGAAGACTGGTTGGAAATATCCACGATATCTGTTGTCTTCTTGTTTTCCACAAGAGACGCAATATCATTCAGAAATTTTCCGATATTTGCCCCGATCATTGTGTAAGGAATCTCTGTGATCACAAGCTGCTGTCTGCCGCCTTTGAGCTTCACTGTCTCCACCTTACCTCTGACACGAAGCTTACCTGTTCCTGTCTCGTAAATCCTGAGCAGATCATCTTTATTTACTACCAGACCACCTGTCGGGAAATCCGGTCCCTTGAGATAGCGCATCAGCCCTTTGACACTGATGTCATTATTCTTCATATATGCTTTTACCGCATCTACCACTTCACCCAGATTGTGAGGCGGAATACTGGTTGCCATACCGACCGCAATACCGTCTGCTCCGTTTACCAGCAGATTCGGGATTCTGACAGGAAGTACCACCGGTTCCTTCTCTGTCTCGTCAAAGTTCGGCATAAAATCTACTACATTCTTATCCAGATCTTCGAGGAAGACATCCTGTGTCAGTTTCTCCAGTCTGGCTTCTGTATATCGCATGGCCGCTGCACCGTCGCCCTCGATGGAACCGAAGTTTCCATGTCCGTCAACCAGTGTTTTGCCTTTCTTAAAATCCTGAGCCATTACCACAAGTGCTTCGTAGATCGAACTGTCACCATGGGGGTGATATTTACCCATGGTGTCACCTAAGATACGGGCACATTTTCTGTATGGTCTGTCATAACGGATACCCAGTTCATACATATCATACAGAGTTCTTCTCTGTACAGGCTTCAATCCGTCACGCACATCCGGCAGGGCTCTGGAGATAATAACACTCATGGCATAATCTATATAGGATTTCTGCATGACCTCCGCATAGTCGGTGGGAATCACATTCTCCTGTTTTGTTTCCATTTAATTTCTTTCCTCCATCTCAGACACATATCCATGTATCTGTCTTAATTTCCACATAACACTCCGGCGAAATCAGATATCCAGCTCTGCATCCTGTGCATGCTCATAGATAAATTTCTTTCTCGGCGGGACATCGCTTCCCATCAGAATCTCTGTCACGCTTGATGCAAGTCTCGCATCCTCAATCTCCACCCGCTTCATCATTCTTGTCTCCGGATTCAGAGTAGTCTCCCAGAGCTGCTCCGCATCCATCTCGCCCAGACCTTTATATCTCTGAAGAGTAAAGCTTCCCGGCTTATGGGCACGTCTGTATCTCTCCAGGGCCTTATCATCATACAGGTATTCCTCCTGCCCCTTCTTAGGCATGACTTTATATAATGGCGGCATGGCAATATACACATGTCCCTCAGTGATCAGATCCGGCATAAAACGGTAAAATAAAGTAAGGAGCAGTGTGGAAATATGCGCCCCATCCACATCGGCATCAGCCATGATCACAATCTTATCGTAACGAAGCTTCGTAATGTCAAAGTCATTTCCGTATCCTTCGGAGAATCCGCATCCGAATGCATTGATCATGGTCTTGATCTCCGCATTGGCAAGCACTTTGTCAATGGTTGCTTTCTCTACATTCAGGATCTTACCTCTGATAGGAAGGATTGCCTGATAATTACGGTTGCGGGCAGTCTTTGCGGAACCTCCCGCAGAATCTCCCTCTACGATAAAGATCTCACACTGGGAAGGATCCTTTTTCTCACAGTTTGCCAGCTTTCCGTTAGAGTCAAAGGAATATTTCTGCTTTGTCAGAAGATTGGTCTTTGCCCTCTCTTCTGTCTTGCGGATTTTGGCAGCTTTCTCCGCACAGGAAAGGATGGTCTTAAGAGTCTCCAGATTTCTGTCAAAATAGAGTACCATCTGCTCTCCTACAACCTTTCCGGTTGCGCGTGATGCATCCTGATTATCCAGCTTTGTCTTGGTCTGTCCCTCGAAACGCGGTTCCGGATGCTTGATGGAAACAACTGCTGTCATTCCGTTACGGATATCTGCACCTGTGAAGTTCGGATCCTTGTCTTTAAGAACACCAATCTCTCTCGCATAAGTATTCATGACTGTAGTAAATGTAGTCTTAAATCCGGTCAGATGAGTACCGCCCTCTGCATTGTAAATATTATTACAGAAGCCCAGTACATTCTCACGGAATTCATTGGTAAACTGGAATGCCACCTCTACCTGAATACCGTCTGCTTCCCCTTTCAGGTAAACCGGATCATGCAGAACTTCCGCACTGTGGTTCAGATCCTTGATAAATCCAATGATACCGTCCGGCTCATGATAGGTAATATTCTCAACCTCTGCGCCTCTTTTATCCTCAAAGCGAATGGTCAGTTCCGGATTCAGGTATGCAGTCTCATGAAGTCTGCTCTTTACTTCTGTTGCTGAGAATCTGGTCTTCTCAAAAATCTCCGGATCCGGCAGGAAATTGATACTGGTTCCGGTCTGTCTGGTCTTACCCAGCTTCGGCAGCAGCCCTTCCTCAAGTTCAATGGTCGGAATTCCCCGTTCATAGTGATCATGATGCACATATCCGTCACGACTGATCTTAATATCCAGATATGTAGACAGGGCATTTACAACCGAAGAACCTACTCCATGAAGTCCTCCGCTGGTCTTATAGGCAGAATTATCAAATTTACCGCCTGCATGAAGAGTTGTAAATACAAGTCTCTCTGCAGACACTCCTTTCTCATGCATATCTACCGGAATCCCTCTTCCATTATCCGTAACCGTACAGGAACCATCCTTCTCCAGAATCACATGGATCAGGCTGCAGTATCCTGCCAGATGTTCATCTACTGCGTTATCTACGATCTCATAAATGAGATGATTTAATCCTTTTCGTGAAACACTTCCGATGTACATTCCCGGACGCTTACGAACCGCCTCCAGACCTTCCAGGACAGAGATGCTCCCTGCATCATAGGTGTTTTTCTTTGCCATGTCTGTTACATTTCCTTTCTTTCTATCAACCGGATTGCTTACTGTAAATCCGGGAATGATTTTTTGCATTGCAAACATTTGTTCGTATTATAACCCAGTTTTTATTCTTTTTCAAGTGCGAACTTTCCCTTGTCAACGGAATAAAACACAAAAAATAATCAGAACCGAAATTCTGATCCTTTTCTGACTGTAAGCCTGTTCTGTTATAATTTGAGTGCATTTATCTTATCATTGGTTTTTTCAGCTGTCAACTGTTTCATTTGCCTGCAAGGCTGTTTGGCATTATCTTTACAGTAGAAATATTTGTAAGAAACAGAAGCTATTTCTTTGTCTTAAATTTCTTCATTGCGGAGTATGGATTGTAAACTCTTGATTTAAGGAAGAACAGGAAAATAATCGCCCAAAATGGACTTGATAAATAGCCATAGATGCTGTATAGTAAAAAATGTAAACGATAATCTATACTTTCTTATAAGTGATTTTTCAGGCAATATCTGCCACTGATTCCAAAGATAAAAATACATAATTTTAAAGAAATTAAGTGTTCAATAAAACTCGTCAAAAGGAACTGACGGAGACAGGTAAATCGGAACTGTATACAGATTTAACAAAGTTAATTATAAAGATTGCGGATTATATCTTCCGTAAGGAAGAAGATATCCGGAAAGGAATAGGTGATATTATGGGAGGAAAAGTTCTGGAACTGGAATCTGAAAGACTTAAAGCTGAGGGACGTACAGAAGGAGAAGCAATTGGACAGGCAAGAGGTGAAGCAATCGGGCAGATTCAGGGAGAAACTCGACTTGGAAGCCTGATTACTCGATTACTTCAGGATCAGAGAACTGAAGAAATCCCGATTGTATCAACAGACGCCAAAAGACGTGAGCAGTTATATAAAGAATACAATCTTTAAGAAAAATGGCAAGAGGCAGATATCTTTCTGAAGAAGTTAAACTTTTATAGAGAAAGGGAATAGGTCAAAACCGGATTGAGCAGAATAAACTCAATCCGGTTTTTAGTGTTAAATATTATAATCCTATAATTTCCTAATATCTTAATATTTTTTATTTCTTTTGTAGATAATAGAGTCAGAACAAAAGATGGCTGCCGGAATCGGTATTGCTATCGGTTGGGACATTGCTATCGGTTGGGACATTGTTGTCGGTTGGGACATTGTTGTCGATTGGGACATTATTGTCATTTGAGTGATCCGTATCGATCGGGACATCCGTGTCGATTTGTGGAGGCTGCGGATCTGTTGGTTCTGGATCCGGATAGGACGGATACCAGGGAATCGGAGTTGCTGTCGGCTCCGGAGTTGCTGTTGGAATCGGAGTTGCCGTTGGTTCCGGTGTAGGCGTAGCTGTCGGTTCTGGAGTCACCGTTGGTGTGGGCGTAGCTGTTGGCGTCACTTCTGGCTTTTTTTTCGCCAGTACTTTAATATAAAAACTGAAACTCTTCGATCCAACTTTTGCGTAAATGTATGTCCCTCCTTTGGAACGGGCAGTAACGAATCCTACTGAATTAACACAAGCAACTTTTTCATTTCGGGAACTCCAGGATATCTTCTGAGTAGTATCGTTTAATCTTAAGCGGTAACTCTGGCCTTCCTCAAGAGTGATATATTTTTCTCGTTGGTAAGGCTCTTCGACTTTAACTATACAGGTATATTTTCTGCCAGTTGTATCTACTACTGTAATTGTTGCTCTTCCGCGCCGTAGACCTATTATCATTCCTTCCTTTCCTTCTTTAACGATAGAGACTGAGGCCACTTTACGTTCGCTGCTGGAAATGCGCTTAATAGAAGCACCCTTTAAAGATAAAAAAATTCTCTCATATCGGACAAGAGTTACTTTTGTCCTGCTCAATCTTGCTCTAACAATAACCCTGCATTGCAAAGTTTGTTTCCCTATTGTTGCAGTGATGATAGCTTTTCCGGCATTTTTACCTGTGACTTTACCTTTTTTGGAAACAGATGCAATATTTTCATCAGATGAAGACCATTTTACAGTTTTGTCCGTACCTGATACCTTTAAAGTGGTGCTTGTTCCTGAAGGCAATGAAATCACAGTTTGGCTAAGCTTTGGAGTCGCCGCTCTTACTGATGATGAATCAAAGGATATGGCCGATGACAAAATCAAGGCAATGGCCAGGAATATGCTTAGTGTTTTTTTTAAATTTTCATGCGTCCTCCTTATTTTATAAATGACGTGTTATTCTTTAAGTATCTTTACAGTAGAAATATTTGTAAGAAACAGAAGCTATTTCTTTGTCTTGAATTTCTTCATTGATGAGTATGGACTGTAAACTCTGGATTTGTCTTTGGAGGTCTGGTTCCATGCCCGTATGGTTACATACCAGGTGCCTTTCTTTACGTTTGTAAAGGTTACAGTAGTGGTGTTTCCGGTACGTTTCAGATGTTTTTTTACAGGATATTTCTCACCTGCAGAGGTTTTGTATTTGTTTCCGAGCAGGATTTCATAACCTGTAGCATTTTTGCATTTTGTGTAAGTGACAGTCACAGTGTTTCCTTTTACAGTGATAT
>OICL01000558.1_pt1 | contig 18564 bp, 17 predicted proteins | sample 1581231 | NCBI WGS metagenome assembly OICL01 (sample SAMEA3882542, study PRJEB24775) | human gut metagenome | biome: human-associated habitat; feature: intestine environment; material: feces | place: Netherlands | collected 2009/2010 | reverse complement strand
CCGGCGTTTTCGCCATGCTGTTCATCCACTGTGTCATGAACATCGGCATGGTGCTGAAGGTTGCGCCGGTCATCGGTGTTCCTCTCCCCTTTATCAGCGCCGGCGGTACAGCGACTGTGAGCATGTATGTGGCGCTGGGGCTTGTGGTAAGCATCTACAGCCAGAGCAAGCGAAAAAACCGGCACCGGTAATGCAGACATTCCACTGACATCATATTGACATCATACGTTGAAAGGTTCTCTTTCAGCGTATTTTTGCGTGACACGATATCTTTTGGTGACCGTTTTAGAAATGACAGAACATCAAATCCCATCCTATAAAGAGGTAAGTCATATGAAACCGTCCAAACCCCAAGACCGCCCATCCGCTGCTTTCCACACCATGCGGGGAGAACTGGCACTGCTCGTCGCCGTCTGCATCAACAGCTTCGGCGTGGTGCTCATGCTCTACTCCGGTGCCGGCATCTCCGCCATCTCCAGCGTGCCCTTTGCCTTTTCCGAGGTGTTTCCCAAAATCTCTCTCGGCATGTGGACCTATCTGTTTCAGGGGCTGCTGGTGCTCAGTCTGATGATCATGCGAAAAAAATTCGTGCCGTCGTACCTGTTCAGCTTTGTGGTGGGCTTCGTCTTTGGCGAACTGCTGGATGTCCACGAACTGTGGATCTCCGTTCTCCCCACAGCGCTGCCCTTCCGCTTCCTGTACTTCGTCATCAGCTACGTGCTCATCTGCATCGGCATCGCCATCTCCAACCGCTGCAAACTCCCCATTATCCCCACCGACCTGTTCCCACGGGAGCTTGCCGACATCACAAAAGCGGGCTATCCCAAGATCAAGATCGGCTTCGACGTCGCCTGTCTTGCTGTCACGGCTGCATTGACCTTCTTCTGTCTGGGACATCTGGAGGGGCTGGGCATTGGCACCATTCTGGCAGCCTTCACCATGGGCAAAGGCGTAGGCATCGTGGGCACACTGCTGGACAGGCACTTCCGCTTTGTGTCCGTACTTTCCAAACGGGAGGAGGATGCATCATGCTGACACTTTTGGTGACCTACACCGCAAAAGCCGGACAGCGGGATGCGTTTTTACAGGCAGTGCTGCAAAGCGGTCTGCCGGAGCGCATCCGGCAGGAGGACGGCTGCCTGCGGTACGACTATTTTCTCTCGACAGAGCGTCCGGACGAAATCCTGCTGGCAGAACAGTGGTCATCGCCGGAACAGCAGGAGATCCACCTTCGGCAGCCCCACATGGCACGCTTACAGCAGCTGAAAACCACATATATTGCGGAAACGGCTGTCCAGCGGCTGTGAGTCCCTGCTTTTTTCGTGGATTCATAAAATGTACTTGCTTTTTTCGAAAAAAAATGGCATAATAAGAGAAAGCGTGCACCCTGCACAGAAAGGATACGAAATCTATGAAAAATCAACTGGTTCTGGTATTGGACTTCGGCGGTCAGTACAATCAGCTTATCGCACGGCGTGTGCGGGAATGCGGTGTCTACTGCGAAGTCATCCGCTATACCACACCCCTGAAAGAAATCGCCGCACGGAAACCGGCGGGCATCATCTTCACCGGCGGTCCGAACAGCGTCTATGACGAAAAATCCCCCCACATTTCCAAGGAAATCTTTGAGATGGGCATCCCGATCCTCGGCATCTGCTACGGCTGTCAACTGATGGCATACACCCTCGGCGGAACGGTCACCACCTGCACCACATCGGAGTACGGCAAGACCGAGACCATCTACGACAAATCCAGCGCACTGTTCCAGAACGAGGAGCTGCCGGCGCAGGCAATCTCCTGGATGAGCCACACCGACTACATCTCGCAGGCACCGGAGGGCTTCACCGTTACAGCGCACACCGAGAACTGCCCCGTTGCTGCCATGGAATGTCCGGAGCGCAAGCTGTACGCCGTACAGTTCCATCCGGAAGTCAACCACACCCAGTACGGTCTGACCATGCTGGACGGCTTCCTGAAAAAGGTCTGCGGCTGCACCGGCGACTGGACTATGGGAAATTATGCCAAGACTGCTATTGCAGACATCCGGAAAAAGGTCGGCGACGGCAGAGTCCTGCTGGCACTCTCCGGCGGTGTGGACAGCTCTGTCTGTGCCGCGCTGCTCTCCCGTGCCGTGGGCAAAAAGCTGACCTGTATCTTCGTAGACCACGGATTCCTGCGGAAAAACGAGGGTGACGAGGTCGAGGCTGCATTTGCCGACAAGGACATCAACTTCATCCGTGTCAATGCCAAGGCTGCCTTTATGGAAAAGCTCAGCGGCGTTTCTGATCCGGAGACCAAGCGCAAGACCATTGGCGAGGAGTTCATCCGTGCCTTTGAGCGGGAGTCCAAGAAGCTGGGCACCGTAGACTTTCTGGCACAGGGCACCATCTATCCGGACGTCATCGAAAGCGGCACCGGCGATGCAGCTGTCATCAAGTCCCACCACAACGTGGGCGGTCTGCCGGACTATGTGGACTTCAAGGAAATCATCGAGCCCCTGCGCCTGCTGTTCAAGGACGAGGTGCGTCAGCTGGGTATCGAACTGGGACTGCCGGAAAATCTGGTATGGCGTCAGCCGTTCCCGGGACCGGGTCTGGCAATCCGCATCATCGGCGAGATCACAGACGAAAAGCTGTCCATCCTGCAGGATGCGGACTGGATCTTCCGGGAGGAGATCGCCAAGGCCGGACTGGACCGGAGCATCCACCAGTACTTCGCCGTTCTGACCAACATGCGTTCCGTTGGCGTTATGGGCGACGGCAGAACCTACGACTATACGCTGGCACTGCGTGGCGTTACCACCACCGACTTCATGACCGCCGACTTCGCACGGATTCCGTACGAGGTGCTGGAAGTCATCTCGGCACGTATCGTCAACGAGGTAAAGAACATCAATCGCGTTGTGTATGATATCACCACAAAGCCGCCGGCTACGATCGAGTGGGAATAAAAAACAAGACTTCAAAAATGCCGAATTTACGCCATTTTTAAAGCCTTAAAATCTCAGTGATAACAATTTGATAACAGGAAGTAAAACTGAAATGTTCTGCATTTCAGGCGGTTTACAGGTCACGCCACTCTTTCGAGGGTTCATGTTTACCGCAATCATCGGTCGTTTTCGGCCAATTAAGCTTCCATTCTGTATATTCGGCCTTGCTGATCTTACCGTCAGCAAGGTCTTTTTTTCGTCTCTGCCACTCCGCAAAGAAGTCGTTCAGAAGAATAGAGCCGAAAATAATGCCCTTACGTTTGTTTCCGTCCTCATCTGTACAGTCCTCAACGCTGATCGGGTAATGTTCGTCCAGTTCAAAGAGCATCATCATAACGCCCTCCGCTCCGAGAATTTCATCATCAGCAAGGAAACGAGGGTTTATATCAAGCACCTCGGCAAGCCGTTCCACAAGTGCTTGTTTTGGTGTACGAGTGCCTGATTCGTACTGTGCGATGCGGACATCGGCGGATTTCTCATCAAATCCGACAGCCATACCAAGCTGCTTCTGTGTCATTCCACGGAAATCACGGATACGGTGTATCTTATCTCCCATTATGCTCATGGCGGTTCACTCCTTATAATATCGTTCTGTTAGTAGAATCATTATAACATATATGTTTAAGTCAGTCAAGGGATACTAAACAAAAAAATTTAGAAAATACGCAAAAGGGTCTTGACAAAAGCAAATTTGTTTAGTATAATAGAGTTAAACAAAAATGTTTAGAACAGATTTTGCGAATACAGAACACAGAAAGGAACAAATGTATATGTCAGAAAAATTTATTCGTGCAGAGGAAGTTGCTGAGGTTATGGAGATCTCTGTTGCCTATGCGTACAAAATCATTCGTAAACTCAATCAGGAACTTTCCGACAAAGGGTTTATCACAGTAACAGGCAGAGTGAACCGTGAGTACTTTAACGAGCGAGTGTACTCGGTGAACCCTCCCAAAAAGAAAGCTGGTGAGGAATAATGCCCGTATATAAGGATAAAAACGGCACTTGGTATGCTATGGTTCGTTATGAGGACTGGCAGGGGCAGCGAAAACAAAAGTGCAAGCGTGGCTTTGTTACCAAACGTGAAGCACAGAACTGGGAGCGAAGATTTCTGCTTCAGGCAAACAGTGACCTTGATATGCTGTTTAAGGACTTCTACAAGCTGTATGAACAGGATATGAGATCTCGATTGAAACAGAATACATGGGAACATAAGGCACACGTCATTCAGTCGAAAATCCTCCCTTATTTCGGGGATAAACCGATGAAGGATATTCAGGCAAGAGATGTGCTTTCGTGGCAGAATGAACTGCTTCGTCACCGTGACAAAAACGGAAAGCCCTATTCGGAAACGTATTTGAAAAATCTGCACAATCAGCTTTCCTGTATCTTTAACCATGCGGTTCGCTACTATGATCTTGGCGTAAACCCAGCTGCCAAAGCTGGAAGTATTGGCGTAAAGAATGCCAAAGAGATAAACTTCTGGACAAAGGACGAATATATGCAGTTTTCTGAGGTCATGATGGACAAACCAGTTTCGTTTTATGCCTTTGAAATGCTGTATTGGTGCGGTATCCGTCTTGGTGAACTGTTGGCTCTCACACCAGAAGACTTTGATTTCCAGAATCGAAAGCTCCGCATTAACAAGTCCTATCAGCGTATCAAGGGGCAGGACGTTATTACAGAGCCGAAAACCAAGAAAAGCAACCGTACCATTGAAATGCCTGATTTTCTTTGTGAGGAGATGCAGGACTATCTCCGTATGCTTTACGATCAGAAATCAGATGAGCGTATTTTCACAATATCCAAGAGTTATTTGCATCACGAGATGGACAGAGGGGTAAAAGAAACGGGTTTGAAGCGTATCCGTATCCATGATCTGCGTCACAGCCATGTTTCGCTTCTGATCGAACTTGGGTTTTCGGCTGTTGCTATTGCAGATCGTGTGGGACATGAGAGCATTGAGATCACATACCGCTATGCACATCTGTTTCCGTCGAAACAGGCGGAGATGGCGAATAAACTCAGTGAGTTGAAGAAAGGAGATAACGCAGATGTCAGCAAAAAATCTTGACAGCAAAGGCAGATCTCGTTCCAGAACCATCGGATTTCGGGTATCTTCCGAAGAAGAAAAGCTGATAAATTCAGCCGTAGCACTTTCAGGACTGACCAAACAGGACTACATCGTAAAAAGGCTTCTTTGCCGTGATGTGGTAGTGCAGGGCAATCCGAGAGTATACAAAGCTCTGAAAAATCAGCTTGCGGAAGTGCTTTCAGAATTGCAGAGAATCGAAAATAGTTCTGTAAGTGATGAACTTCTTGAAACGATACGACTCATCAACACCACATTAAATGGAATGAAAGGAGAATCCTGATGTCAGAAGAAAAAGAAATGACCGCTCCGAACGTATCTATTGGCGTAGATACGGAGCAGTCATCCATAAAACAAACTACTAATAGTATATCAAATCGTGATGTAAATTTCAACCCCTTTGACGAATTTTTCAAGAAAATTGATCCGTCATACATGAAAACAGTCACGATGCAGGAACTGTATCAGGATATTTACAGCAAGAAACCGCCTGTTATTGAGGGCTTGCTCTATCAAGGTACTTATCTGTTTGTCGGTTCACCTAAGATCGGCAAAAGCTTCTTTATGGCACAGCTTGCCTATCATGTCAGCACAGGTACTCCGCTTTGGGCCTATCCTGTGAAAAAGGGTACGGTTCTCTACCTTGCACTGGAAGATGATTACAGACGATTGCAGGAACGAATGTACCGAATGTTCGGAACGGACAGTACGGAAAACTTGTACTTTTCCGTATCGTCCAAACCGCTTGGAAATGGTCTGACCGATCAGCTGAGCGGTTTTATCCGAGAACACCCTGACACAACGCTTGTGATTATTGATACACTTCAAAAAATCCGTGAGGTGGACAGTGATTCTTACAGCTATGCCAAAGATTACGAGATCATCAATCAGCTGAAACAGTTCTCTGACAGTTGGGGAATATGTCTGCTGTTAGTTCATCATACGAGAAAGCAAAAGTCATCTGATAACTTCGACATGATCTCAGGAACAAATGGGTTACTTGGCTGTGCAGACGGAGCATTTATGCTTTACAAGGAAAACAGGACTTCCAATAAGGCAACACTTGAAATTTCAGGCCGTGATCAGCAAGATCAGAAAATCCATCTTATTCGTGATGAAGAAAAACTCTGCTGGAATTTTGAAAAAGCAGAAACAGAGCTTTGGAAAGAACCTCCCGAACCGTTGCTGGAATGTATCGCCAATCTTGTAACAGAAGAAAATCCGACTTGGCAGGGTACAGCGACTGAATTGATAGAAAAGCTTGGACTTGATATGAAGCCGAATGTGGTTTCGCTGAAACTCAATGTCAATGCAGGCAGATTGATGAATGATTATAGCATTCGATACACGAATAAGCGTAACCACAGCGGACGCATGATTTTCTTTTCTTTGTTATCAAAAGAGTAAATTTCAAGTGGTTGGCGTGTCAGTCCGTGACGGTCGTGACGATGTTTTGTGAGCGGTGTAATCATCGTCACCATCGTCACACATCGTCACGGCGTTGGCGGTTTATCCGCCGTTCAAGCCTCGCAGAGCCCCGATAGCATTTTTGATAGTCCGTAAGGCTGTCGAAAGTGCTATGGGGTTACCGGCGGCATTCCGCAGGTAACTCGGCTCTCCGAGCCGTTTGGTTTGCCGATCTCCGTATCGCTGCAAACCGTTTCGCCCATAGGGCATTCCCTTGTCAGAGGGTCAATTCAAAAAGGAAGGGAGGCGTTTCTATGTGTCAAAAGACGATCTCAATGTGTCAGGGCAAGGGCAGCTTGTCCCACAACAACCGTGCATTTGCTGCCAAAAATATCGACAGTTCCCGAACAGCGGACAACATTACATTTGTGCATCAGAATTTGCGTGAAGCTTATGATATTCTTTTCAGCGATGCAGTAGAAAGATACAATGCCCGTCAGAAACGAAATGACCGCCGTATCCCCGACTACTTTCATCACCTGTTCAGCCGTGAACCGAGTGCATGTGTTATCACTGGGACAAATAAGCAAAAGAGTTTCTATGAAGACTTAGTCCAGATCGGGACAAAAGATGATACAGGTGTCGGTACTCCCGATTCGGAGATTGCTGTTGCCTGTTTACGGGAGTACATGGAGGGCTTTTCAGAAAGAAATCCGAATTTCTATGTGTTCAATGCTGTGATGCACCTTGATGAAGCAACTCCCCATCTGCACATCGACTATATCCCCGTCGGGCATTTCGACAGAGGGCTTGACACTCGAAATGCTATGGCGAAAGCTCTCGAAGAAATGGGACACGGCAAAGGTGCAAATGCAATCAACCGTTGGCGGTTAGCGGAATGGAAAGTCCTGCATCAGATATGTACTGCTCATGGTATCGAGATCTCAGAGCCGAAGAAGTCCAGAGGGTACAGCTACACCACCGAGGAATACGGCAAGCATCAGGATAGAATCCGGCAGCTTGAAGAAGAAAAAGCTCAGATCATTACTGAAAAAGAAGAAATCAACGCAGCACTTGAAAAGGCAGCCAAAAAGCACGTCAAGCTGAAAGAAATCGACAGCGTTGTAACAGGCAAAACGGTTTTCGGTGGAAAAATCACAGTTTCCAAGGAAGATTGGGAAAATGTAACTGCACTTGCCAAAAAAGAAGTGATTTCACAAAAACAGACGAAAAAGCTTTGCAGAGAACGAGATGAAGCCATACAGAAGCGTAATGCGTTGAAAGCAAGGCTTGATGCGGTATCTTCGGAACTGGCTGATTACAAAAAGAAAGAAGAAGATAGGCGTCATTTTTCCCGTGATAAATTAAAAGCGGAATCAAAGCGTATTAGCCGTGAGGAAGAACTTTCCCGTGAACTGAAAAAAGTCAAGGCTTTTATCTCTGCTTGTGGATTGAGTTCCGACTATCAGCAGTTCAGATATAACAGCACAATAAAAAGCAAGAATTTGGAATGAGGAGAAAAATTTTATGATTATCAGAAGCAAAGACAAAGTTCAGGTGATCGGCAAAAACAAGTCGGTCTGGGTGTTGGATACCAATGCACTTACCGTTACACACAATACAGTTGATACTGAGCCAACAGTAACAGCATTCCGTTCCGAGCATATCAAGTATCACCTGCATTATTCTGCGGAGTACCGCAAGGACAGACTGAGAAAACTTGTAAATAACGGCGAAATTCTGAGTTATCTGACTGAACTTGATAAGGCAGTGGAAAATGCTATGGAAAGACAGGTTGAAAAGTGGAAAGCTGACGATAAGGAATATCAGCAGTCACTTGCTGTTGGTGATCTCTGCAAAGCTCAAGGTTTGGAGAATATGTTTAGGTTGTGTGCGAGAGAGGCGGTGTATGCGGATATGGTGTATATTTAATACTAATTTCACAATCTGCCGCCTGAGAAAAGCTTTTGAAAATCTTTTGATTTTTGGTGGCAGATCTTTTCATTCTTGTAGGTTTGTCAATCATATTGGACACTATTATTAAGAAATTCGATAGGCGAAAACCATTTGAGGGGACGCATAGGACGGTTGTTTGTTCGACTTAAACGTGCAGCTAGCTGCACGTTTAAGTCGTCGCAGGAATAAAACCTATGGCACGAATAGAATTTGTTGTGATCTTCTCGGTGACTGCGCTCTACTTTGCCATTGTGCCTGGGCGTATATGGACGAATGAGTTTGTGTTCAATGCCAAGTTGTGAGAGCGTATTCTCAAACAGCGTTTTCTTGTCTCTTTTGCTTGGCGAAAAGCGGTTAGTAAATTCAAATCCATTGTCGGTCTGAATACATTTCACCGTTATTCCTCTGCGTTTGTACCATTTCACCAGCCTTTTTACAAAGTCTGCTGAAGAATAGGTGCTTTGCTCCTCATATCCGTATAAAAATCTTATCCTGGTATACTCATCGATCGCCGTGTATTGGTACAGCTTCATCTCTGGGTCAGCTATACACTTTCTCGGAACTACCTTTACGTCCACCTGAATACGCTCTCCGGGGTATGTCATCTGCTCGTATGGCTTTGGTTTATACGTCGCTTTCTTCGGCTTTTTCGGAAGCATTCCTAGTTTTTTCATAACCCTGTAAAGACTTTCAAGACAGCGTGTATACCCTTGTTTTCTGAGACGATGCCATAGTTCGGGAAGCTCAAGCGTTGGGTTTCGTTTGTGATACCTTTTGATAAGATCTATTTCTTCCTTGGTATGCTCGTTGGGATGATGATGCGGTCGGCGTGATTTAACTGCGAGGGACTCCACACTTCCGTCCCAGCGTTTCAGCCAGAAATATATATATGAACGTGATTTATTGTATTTTCTGCTCGCTCGGCTCACTCCATATTTCTTTGCGTAATTCATTAAGGATTGACGAAACTTCATATCTTGTGTTATACTATTCATGAGAGATAGGCTTCCTTTCTGATTTGAATTTGGTGTGGTAACTTTATTTTATCAGATTTTTGTCTATCTCTCTTTTCTTTTTTCTTAATTTTGTCCAATATCTATTGTAGCACTACAGCGCTTTTATGGTGCAAACGAGGTTTTGCTCTTGACGTTTTCAACAAAAAGTGTTATAATTGTTATGTTCACATTGGCAATAGCGATAATTATTGCCCTGAAAATTCAAGAAATTAAGTTGGAAAGGATAACTTGAATATGAAAAAAGTTTTGTTTGCTTCTTCGGAGTGTGTTCCGTTTATCAAGACAGGCGGTCTGGCTGACGTTGTTGGCTCTCTGCCTAAGTGCTTTGACAAGAGGTATTATGATGTCAGAGTAATTCTTCCTAAATATTCCTGCATGAAACAGCAGTGGAAAGACATGATGCAGTACAAAACGCATTTCTACATGGACTTTGCAGGTCAGAGCCAATATGTGGGCGTGCTTGAATGCGTTTATGATGGCGTTACGTTCTATTTTATCGACAACGAACATTATTTCACCGGTGACAAGCCTTACACTGAGCATCACTGGGATATAGAAAAGTTCATGTACTTTGACAGAGCTGTGCTTTCTGCTCTGCCGCTTCTTGATTTCCGTCCTGACGTTATACACTGTCACGACTGGCAGACGGGTCTTATACCTGTATATCTTCATGACAGCTTTGCAGGTGGCGATTTCTTCCGCGGCATAAAGACCGTTATGACTATACACAATCTGAAATTCCAGGGAGTATGGGATATTAAGACTGTAAAAAGTATAACCGGTCTGTCTGATTACTTCTTCACACCGGACAAACTGGAGGCGAATAAAGATGCCAATTATCTGAAAGGCGGTCTGGTATATGCAGATGCCATCACGACTGTAAGTAACACTTATGCGGAAGAGATCAAAACACCATTCTATGGGGAAGGTCTGGATGGACTGATGCAGGCGAGAAGCAACAGCCTGCGTGGTATCGTAAACGGAATCGATTATGCCGAATATAATCCGGAAACGGATGCCATGATCGCAATGAATTATAATGCAAAGACATTCCGAAAAGAAAAAGTGAAAAATAAGACAGCTCTTCAGGAAGAACTGGGACTGGAAGTGAATCCGAAGGCTATGATGCTTGGTGTGGTATCGCGCCTGACAGATCAGAAAGGTTTTGATCTGATTGCCTATATGATGGACGAACTGTGTCAGGATGCCATCCAGCTGGTGGTTCTCGGAACCGGAGAAGAAAAATATGAAAATATGTTCCGGCATTTTGCTTGGAAGTATGACAAAAAGGTTTCAGCAAATATCTATTATTCAGAAGCAATGTCACATAAGATCTATGCGGCGGCAGATGCATTCCTGATGCCGTCTTTGTTTGAACCATGTGGTCTGAGCCAGCTGATGAGCCTTCGTTATGGCACTGTGCCGATCGTAAGAGAGACCGGTGGTCTGAAAGATACTGTACAGCCGTACAATGAGTTTGAAGGAACCGGAACCGGATTCAGTTTTACAAACTATAATGCCCATGAGATGTTAAATACGATCCGCTATGCTGAACGGGTATACTATGACCGCAAACGCGAATGGAACAAGATCGTTGATCGTGGCATGGCACAGGATTATTCCTGGAACAATTCTGCAAAGCAGTATGAAGAGATGTACACCTGGCTGGCAGGTTATTAGAATTTATCGGGATACTCTGACACAGGCAGAGAAAATGTGAAAAACATCCGATATCCCGGAACAAAAGAAAAATACGATACAGGAAACACCGGTGGAAGCTCCGCCGGTGAAATATCCTGTTTTCGTAACTGTTCAGTACCTTCACAGTTACGAGCCAAAATGCATTTAAAATCAACTTCAGTGATGGGAGTTTGGCAAAAAACATGCCAAAACGCCTCGCGGGATACTACCTGCTGAATAGTTACCTGCTTTCTTACTTTAGAGGAAACTTGTTCCCATGCAAAGGTAAAACGATCCGCAAGGACGTGGCAGGACACATTCCCGATCTTTTTTATTCATCCGGCAGATCGCCGAAATTCTCAGAAAATTTTTAAAAACAAAAATAGCAGTTGACAACAAAACTAATTTGTAATAGTATGTAAACAGTGAAACGAACATAAGTTCGTATATGAAAAAAAGGAGACATTATGGCAAAAGAAGATAAATTAAAAGCCCTTGATGCGGCTTTGGGACAGATTGAAAAACAGTTTGGAAAAGGATCTGTAATGAAACTGGGAGATTCCGGTAAGAACATGAATGTGCAGACTGTACCTACCGGATCTCTGAGTCTGGACATTGCACTTGGACTTGGTGGCGTTCCGCGGGGACGAATCATCGAGATTTACGGACCGGAGTCCAGTGGTAAGACAACAGTAGCGTTACATATGGTAGCAGAGGTACAGAAACGTGGCGGGATTGCCGGATTTGTGGATGCAGAGCATGCACTGGATCCGGCTTATGCAAAAAATATCGGAGTAGATATTGATGAACTGTATATCTCACAGCCGGATAACGGTGAGCAGGCTCTGGAGATCACTGAGACAATGGTGCGTTCCGGTGCGATGGATATTATCATTGTGGACTCTGTAGCAGCTCTGGTGCCAAAGGCTGAGATTGAGGGCGATATGGGAGATTCTCATATGGGTCTGCAGGCGCGACTGATGTCTCAGGCGCTGAGAAAACTGACCGGTGTGGTAAGCAAGTCTAACTGTATTGTAATCTTTATCAATCAGTTGCGTGAAAAAATCGGTGTGATGTTTGGTAATCCGGAGACAACTACCGGTGGACGTGCGCTGAAGTTCTACGCATCTGTACGTATGGATGTGAGAAGAACAGAAACTATCAAACAGGGTGGAGAGGTGATCGGTAACCGTACCCGTGTGAAAGTCGTAAAGAACAAAGTGGCGCCTCCGTTTAAAGAGGCAGAATTTGATATCATGTTCGGAAAAGGAATTTCCAAAGAAAGTGATATTCTGGATCTGGCTGTAAATCTGGGAATTATCCAGAAAAGTGGTGCATGGTTTGCCTACAATGATGGCAAGATCGGTCAGGGAAGAGAGAATGCAAAGATATTCCTGAGAGAGAATCCGGAGATTGCGGAAGAAATCGAACGTCAGGTAAGAGCACATTACGGACTTGGAGAAGATGGTCCACAGGATGCAGAAAAAGATGTGGATAAAGCAAAGGATGTTCTGACAGATGCATCAGATGATGAAGTATGAGAATCGTAGAGATTGTCCCTGTAACAAAAACAAAGTATCGTGTTGTGACAGATGAACAGCTCGCCTTTATGTTATATAAGGGAGAGCTTTCCCGTTATCGATTGAAAGAAAATGGTGAACTATCAGCAGAAATTTTCCAGGAAATCTTCAGGGAAATTCTGGTGAAAAGGGCAAAATTAAGGGCGATGCATCTGTTGACACGGATGGATTACACGGAAGCAGAACTGGAAAAGAAACTAATGAAGGGCGAATATACACCGCAGGCGGTAAAAATTGCCATGGATTATGTGCGTTCGTACCATTATCTGGATGATGAACGATACGTAGCGAGATATCTGTCTGCCTATCAGGGCAGGAAAAGCAGACGCCAGATGCAGTTTGAACTGGAACGAAAGGGGATTCCGCGGGAGATGATCCAACGAAGACAGGAAACAATGGATGACGAAGAAGGGTGTGTGGATGAAACGAACATGATTCGTCAGCTTCTGGAAAAACGCTGCAAACATCCGAAAGAGGCAGATGAAAAAGAAAAAAGACGACATTATGGTTATTTATTGAGAAAAGGCTTTTCTTCTTCAGAGATTCAGTCGGTGTTCCGGGAATATTTTTCACAGAGAGAATAAGAGGTGTAACTGTGCTCTTCGCTCACAAAAACACCTTGCGGGATATTATCAGTGAACAGTAATATGAACGGTAACTATATCTACAAAAAAACAGGTAATCCGTTGACAAATTTGTGAAATCATTATAGAATTATACTGTTGTAAACGTACAATGAAAACTAAATAAGGAGGTGCTCCTATGGCAAACGGAATCAATATATTAATTCCAATTATTGCTGTAGTCATTGCGCTGGTAATAGCGGTTCCTGTGGCTTGTAAGCTTGCCGTTGCCAAGAAAGTAAAGCAGGATGCAGAAAAGATTGGCACTGCGGAAGAAAAAGCAAGAAACATCATAGATGAAGCCCTGAAAACGGCGGAAACTAAGAAACGCGAAGCTCTTCTGGAAGCCAAAGAAGAATCTCTGAAAACCAAGAATGAACTGGAAAAAGAGACCAGAGAGAGACGCAGCGAGCTGCAAAAATATGAAAAGCGTGTGCTGGCAAAAGAAGAATCTGTGGATCGTAAGGCGAATGCGATGGAAAGACGGGAAGCAGAGTATTCAGCAAAAGAGACAGAGTTAAAGAAGAAAGAGAAAAAGGTTGACGAATTACATGACCAGGGAGTACAGGAACTTGAGAGAATCTCAGGACTGACCTCCGAACAGGCAAAGGATTATCTTTTAAAATCTGTTGAAGATGAAGTGAAAATTGATACTGCAAAACTTTACAAAGAACTGGAAAGCAAAGCAAAAGAAGATGCTGCAAAGAAAGCAAAAGAATATGTAGTAACAGCCATTCAGAAATGTGCGGTTGACCATGTGGCAGAATCTACCATCTCCGTTGTACAGCTTCCAAGCGATGAGATGAAAGGAAGAATCATTGGTCGTGAAGGAAGAAATATCCGTACACTGGAAACACTGACCGGTGTAGATCTGATCATTGACGATACACCGGAGGCTGTTGTTTTATCAGGATTTGATCCAATCCGCCGTGAAGTGGCAAGAATTGCTCTTGAAAAACTGATTGTGGATGGTCGTATTCATCCAGCTCGTATTGAAGAAATGGTGGAGAAAGCACAGAAAGAAGTAGAAACCATGATTCGGGAAGAGGGGGAGAACGCTGCTCTGGAAGTAGGTGTTCACGGTATCCATCCGGAACTGATTCGTCTTCTTGGACGTATGAAATTCCGTTCCAGTTATGGACAGAACGCATTAAAGCATTCCATCGAAGTTGCACAGCTGTCAGGCCTTCTGGCGGCAGAAGTCGGTACGGACATCCGTCTGGCAAAACGTGCCGGCTTATTACATGATATAGGAAAATCCATCGATCATGAAGTGGAAGGATCCCATATTCAGATCGGTGTTGACTTATGTAGAAAGTATAAAGAATCCCCAATTGTCATCAATGCAGTAGAAGCTCACCACGGTGATGTAGAGCCGGAATCATTGATTGCCGGAATTGTACAGGCTGCAGATGCAATCTCAGCTGCCCGCCCGGGTGCGAGAAGAGAGACATTGGAAACATATACCAACAGATTGAAACAGTTAGAAGATATTACAAACTCCTTCAAGGGAGTAGACAAATCCTATGCGATTCAGGCAGGCCGCGAGGTTCGAATTATGGTATTGCCAGATCATGTCAATGATTCTGACATGGTATTGCTGGCAAGAGATATTTCCAAGCAGATTGAAGCTGAACTGGAATATCCTGGACAGATTAAAGTCAGTGTAATCCGTGAAAGTCGTGTTGTAGATTACGCAAAATAATTTTTGCGGCATCCGGCCGACGAGAAAAGTCAACAACACCCCGGTGTAAAACGAAAGTTTTAGACCGGGGATTTTTTAGTACGGGCAACAAATCTCTGGTACAGTTATTTGAAGACGATGTACCAGGTGAGAAACGAAACAATAATTACCCCGATGAGGAATAAAAAATGAAGAAAACGATAGTGCGGGAGTATCAGCTCCCATCATCCTGTATCAAAGGAAAACAGGAACTGACGATTGCTTTTCTGACGGACCTTCATGATCAGGTTACGGGTGAGGATGGGGAGAGGATTTTTCATCTTCTCAAGGAACAGGAGCCGGATCTGGTGTTGGTTGGTGGTGATGTGATAGTGGGTAAAAAAGGATGTGACACGTCGAAAGCGGTTGCATTTCTGAAAAGGTTGTCTGATAATTATCCGGTATTTTATGCCAGTGGGAATCATGAACAACGTATTTCAGAACATCCGGAGATTTACGGGGAGATCGGGAAAAACTATGAGACAGCGTTGAAAGAGCTGTCGCTGATACGGTTGCGTAATCAAAAAGTACAGCTGAAAAAAAAGGGAATACCGATCACTGTCTATGGCCTTGAACCGGAGGAGCAGTTTTATGATAAGGGATTTCGAAAGGATGGTATGGTAAAAGAGCTGAAGAAGCACTTTGGAACTCCGGATACGGATCGGCTGACGATTCTTCTGGCACATAATCCACGCTATAAAAAAGAGTATCTTTCCTGGGGAGCATCGATGACATTTTCCGGGCATTATCACGGAGGAGTTATGATGCTTGGGAAAAAGCGGGGAGCAATCGCACCTGATTTTCGGATCTTTCCGGGTGAATGCGGAGGGATGCATCAGAAAAACGGATGTGCAGTTATTGTCAGTGCAGGTCTGGGAGAACATACGATCCCGGTAAGAATCCATAATCCCAGAGAACTGACTATCGTTCGAATCTCTGCTTTACAAAATGAGAAAATGCCTGTAAAATAAAAATTCAGGTATAGAGTGAGAAGAAAAAAGAGGAAGAAACATGGGAATACCGGTAAAACTGGAAGCATTTGAGGGTCCGCTGGATCTGCTTTTGCATCTCATCGAAAAAAATAAGATCGATATATATGATATCCCGATCGTGGAGATTACAGAACAGTATATGGAATATATCCGGCAGATGCAGGAAGAAAACCTGAATATCATGAGTGAGTTTATGGTCATGGCAGCAACTCTTCTGGATATCAAGTGTAAAATGCTTCTTCCCAAAGAAGTAACTGAAGAAGGAGAAGAAAAGGATCCCCGTGAAGAACTGGTGCAGCAGCTGCTGGAATATAAGATGTTTAAATATATGTCCTATGAGTTAAGAGATCGTATGGCAGATGCTTCCCGCTGTGTATATCGGGCGGAGAGTATGCCAAAAGAAGTACTGGATTATCAGCCACCGGTGGATATCCGGGAACTGATCGGAGATCTGACACTGGCCAAGCTTCAGAATATCTTCAATTCTATCATTAAACGTCAGGAAAACAAGGTAGATCCGATTCGAAGCAAATTTGGCAAGATTGAGAAAGAAGAAGTCAGTCTGGAAGACAAAATGAGTGATCTGGAATTATATGCCGGAACACATCATTATTTTTCTTTCCGTGGGCTTCTGGAACGACAGTCCGGTAAGATCCAGGTGATCGTTACTTTTCTTGCTATCCTGGAATTGATGAAAACCGGCGTGATTACCATAGAGCAGGAACATTTATTTGATGATATTCAGATTACATCTTTAATATACGAGGAGCAGCAGGCAGATGGAGAAACTGGAAGCAGCGATTGAGGCGATTTTATTTTCCGCAGGCGATTCGGTGGAAACCGGAAGAATCGCGAAAGCAATCGGACAGGATAAAACTACAACGGAAAAAATTATCCGGAATATGATGCTGAAATATAATGCCAGAGACCGTGGAATCAAGATCCTGGAGTTGGATGGAGCATTTCAGCTGTGTACCAAACAGGAGTATTATGAATATCTGGTGGAGATTGCATTGCAGCCGAAGAAAGCAGTACTGACGGATGTAATGCTGGAGACACTTTCAATTATCGCATATAAACAACCGGTAACGAAACAGGAAATTGAAAAAATCCGTGGTGTAAAATGTGACCATGCGATCAATAAGCTGGTGGAATATAATCTGGTTCAAGAACTTGGACGACTGGATGCCCCGGGACGTCCCATTCTTTTTGGGACAACAGAAGAATTTTTGAGAAATTTTGGAGTACAGTCGACAGAGGATCTGCCAACGATCAGTCCGGTGAAAATGGAAGATTTTAAGGCAGAGGCGGAAGAAGAGATTCAGCTGCAGCTGGATCTGTAACAAAGAGAAAAACTGGTTCTAAAAGAAAGAAAAATGCATATAGTATCTTTGGAAAACTGTGATAAAAAACGGGAGGATACTATATGGGAAAAATAAAGCTGGGATTGTTGCTGCTGCTTATGACACTGGTGGGAACACCGATGACAGGATATGGCATGCAGCTGAGTGAATCAGAACTTTATGCGCGTTCGGCATGTCTGATGGATGCAGACTCCGGGCGTGTTTTGTATTCTAAAAACAGTGAACAGAAACTTCCGATGGCAAGTACTACAAAGATTATGACCTGTATTCTTGCACTGGAAGACGGACGGATGGATGATCTGGTTACAGTATCTGCCTACGCAGCGAGTCAGCCGAAAGTACATATGGGTGCAAAAACAGGAGAACAGTTTTACCTGCAGGATCTTTTGTATGCGCTGATGCTGAATTCAGATAATGATGCTGCTGTAATGATTGCAGAGCAAGTGGGTGGATCAGTAGAAGGATTTGCAGAAAAAATGAATCTGAAAGCAAGAGAACTCGGCTGCGATGATACATATTTTATTACACCGAACGGTCTGGATGCCGAGAATAAAAATGGGATCCACAGTACAACGGCAAAAGATCTGGCAAGAATTCTTCGATACTGCATCATGGAGTCTCCGAAAAAAGCGGAATTTCTTGCAATTACGCAGATGCCTGCCTATACATTCTGGAATTATAGTAAGACGCAGATTTATCAATGCACCAATCATAATGCGTTTCTTGGAATGATGGATGGAGCAAATGTGGAGATTGTTGAAGAAGTTGGTGCAGAGAATGCATTTATCTTCGGACTCAGCTCTGACGAGGTCATCAATTACGAGAACAATGGCGGCTACAATCCGATGGATATCTACAATAGTGATGCCGATATCCGACGCGTTGTGAACCAGCTTGTGGATGGAACATATTCACAAGGTGATAAGGAAATGTACCGTGACCTGTATAATTCACTTCTGACAGCTCAAGGTGGAAGCAAAGCCGATACGTATTTCATTCTGAAGGATTTCCGTTCTTATGCGGATACACAGAAGAAGGTTGAAGAAGCTTACCGCGACAAAGACAGATGGGCTAAGATGGCACTTCTGAATACTGCAAGCTGTGGAAAATTCTCATCTGACAGAACGATTCAGGAGTATGTGGAT
>OICL01000521.1_pt1 | contig 19491 bp, 15 predicted proteins | sample 1581231 | NCBI WGS metagenome assembly OICL01 (sample SAMEA3882542, study PRJEB24775) | human gut metagenome | biome: human-associated habitat; feature: intestine environment; material: feces | place: Netherlands | collected 2009/2010 | reverse complement strand
GGCCAGCATGGGCGCGTGCTTGGAGCCGGGGCCCTCCTCACTGAACTTGAACAGGCTGGGCACGGCGATGACCAAAAACAGCAGGCCGGTCATCACGATGGGCAGCACGCCGCCCTCGCCCTTCCCAACGGGATAGGCCCGCTTCAGGGAAAAGCCGCGCTTGAGGAACTGGATGCCGATGAAGATGCCCAGGGTGAAGCCCACCAGGCCCACCACGGCGTTCAGGTCGCCGCCGCCGATACGCAGGACCATCCGCAGGGGGCAGCCCAGGAAGGCCAGTGCGCCGATCATGACGAAGGCGCCCAGCACGAAGCGTGTGGCGGGGGAGGAGCCTGCCTTGGCCCGGAACTCCTTGGTGGCCACGGACATGATGAACGCGCCCAACACCAGACCGATGATCTCCGGCCGGACATACTGCACCTTGGCTGCGCCGTGCATACCCACCGCGCCGGTGATGTCCCGCAGGAAGCAGGCGATGCAGAACCCCATGTTGGCCGGGTTGCCCAGATGGGTCAGCACCACGGCGGCCAGACCGACCACCGCGCCGGCGATGACCACGATCCAACTTACTTTTTTCATGTGATTGTCTCTCCTTTGCGTTATTTCTTTTAAAGAATAGCGATGCCATTATACGACATTGTACCGGAAAAGTCAAGACCGTGACAAACTTCACTTTCTGTGGTATGATGGGTCACGAGCTGTGAGGAGGTGCCTGTATGGAGGCCATTTATCTTGACAACGCCGCCACGTCGTTCCCCAAGCCGGCGGGGGTCAGCGACCGGATGAAATACTATCTGGACTGCGTGGGAGCCAACGTGAACCGTTCCGTGTATACCGCCGCCCAGGAGGCGGGGCTGGTGACGCTGACGCTGCGGCAGCGGCTGGCCCAGCTGTTCAATTTTCCGGAGCCGCCTACCCACGTTATCCTGACGTCGGGTGCTACGGCGGGGCTGAATATGATCATTTCCGGCCTTCTCCGCCCCGGCGACCACTGTATTGTCAGCAGCATGGAGCACAACGCGGTCATGCGGCCGCTGCTGCGCCTGCCGGGGGTGGCGGTCAGCCGCGTTCCCTGTGACGCCGAGGGTTTTGCGGACCTGGACGCCCTGCCGGGGCTGTTCCGGGAGAATACGAGGCTGGTCATCATGGCCCACGGCTCCAATGTCTGCGGCGCGGTACAGGACGCGACAGCCATCGGCCGTATCTGCACGGAAAAGGGCGTGCCCTTTGCGCTGGATGCCGCCCAGACAGCGGGACACCTCCCTGTGGACTTTCAGGCTTTCGGCCTCAGTGCCATGGCGGTACCGGGCCACAAGGGGCTGCTGGGCCCCGGCGGCGTGGGCGCGCTGCTGCTGCGGGACGATTTCGCCAAAAAGCTGACGCCTCTGATCGCCGGCGGCACCGGCAGTGCCTCGGACAGCGAGTACCTGCCGCCCTATCTGCCGGACCGATTTGAGTCCGGTACAGCCAATCTCCCCGGCTGCTACGGCTGGGAGGCGGCCCTGCGCTTTATTGAGGAGACGGGCGTGGACGTTCTGCGGCAGCATGAGAGGGCGCTGTATGCCAGGTTTCTGGACGGTCTTGCGGATATTTCCGGGGTCCGACTGGTGGGTCCCCGGAATATGGACCGTCGGGTGGGCGTCATCTCCGTGGACTTCCTGCGCCGCGACAACGCCGAGATGGCCTATGCGCTGGAAGCGCAGTACGGCATCCTGACCCGCTGCGGCCTGCACTGTGCGCCCTCGGCCCACAAAACACTGGGGACGTTTCCCCAGGGCACTGTGCGGTTTTCGCTGGGCTGGGCCAGCACGGAAGCGGACGTGGACGCGGCACTGGCGGCCATACGGGCCTTGGCATGAATTAAACCGGGCGGCACTGCCGCCCGGTTTTTGGTTATCGCAGAAGAATACGCTTACCGCCGTGATATTCGCCCACGGTGCCGATACGCTGGGCACTGGGGACCACCGGTGTCAGCTCCGCCAGCAGCGCGTCCGCGTCCGCAGGGTCTACGGCCATCAGCAGGCCGCCGGAGGTCTGGGGGTCGAACAACAGGTCCTGTACGGCCAGCTCGGTGGTGCCCACGTCCACACCGGCTTCAGCGAAGCTGCGGTTGCGGTACATACCGGCGGGCAGCACGCCCATCCGGGCGAATTCCAGCGCCTCCGGGATCAGGTCGATGGCGGACACGTCGATATGCAGTGCCACGTCGCTGCCCTGGGCCATCTCGAAGCCGTGGCCCATCAGACCGAAGCCGGTCACGTCGGTGCAGGCGTGGACCTTGTAGCGGACCATCACGTCCCGGGCGGCCTTGTTCAGGGTGGTCATCATCCGGTTCATGAAGTCCACCGTCTCTTTCGTCAGCAGGTCGGCCTTCCCGGCGCTGGTCAGCACGCCGATGCCGATGGGCTTGGTCAGTACCAGCACGTCGCCGGGCCGCGCGGCGGAATTGGTGAGCATTTTGCCCGGGTGAACAAAGCCGGTCACGGCCAGGCCGTATTTCGGCTCCTCGTCCAGGATGCTGTGACCGCCGGTGATCAGGGCCCCGGCCTCGTAGACCTTGTCATAGCCGCCCCGGAGGATGTCATGCACGGCCTCCTTCGGCATATCCTCCGGCACGGCCATGATGTTCAGACACAGCTTCGGCTCGCCGCCCATGGCATACACGTCGCTGAGGGCGTTGGTGGCGGCGATCTGGCCGAACAGGTAGGGGTCGTCGGCGATGGGGGGGAAGAAGTCAACCGTCTGCACCAGGGCCAGCTCGTCGCTGATCTTATATACCGATGCGTCGTCGCTCTTGTCGAAGCCCACAAGCAGGTTGGGGTCGTGGTGCACGCGGATGCCCTCCAGCAGTTGGGCCAGTACGCCCGCGCCCACCTTGGCGCCGCAGCCGGCGCACTTGGTCAGTTTTGTCAGTCTGATGTTCTGTTCTTCCATGACTTGTCTCCTATCGCAGTGCACCGGTCAAGTGCAGTATGGCCTCCAGTGCGCCGCCGCCAACGGCCAGCGCCTTGTCCGAGGCGGTGGTGCAGTATTCCGGTTTGCACCGTGGGTCCACGTCGCCGGATTTCATCCCCCGGTGTACCGGTGTGCCGCTGGGCAGGATACCCCGCACCACGCCGCCGATGGTGCATTTCATGGGCTGACCGTTTACGGTCCCGGCGATGTCACCGGGCTGGACCTCGTCACCGATGTCCAGTATCCGGGTGAAGACACCGTCCGCCGGGGCGCGGAGCACGCGCTCGCCGGCGTAGCCGCCGATGAGGCCGGGGATGTTGGTGTTGGGCAGGGCGCTGCCTTTGTAGATGACGCGCCCCAGGGTGTGGCCGCGCATGGTCTCCACTACCGCGTGGCAGTCCTCTCCGGCGGTGAAGCCGGGCCCGATGCCTACCACCACGGGGGCGTCGGTGATGCGGGTGCCCAGATTGCGCTTGGCCAGTATGGCGTCCACCAGGGCATCCGGGTGCAGCTGCTCACGGCACAGGCACTCCGGGTCGGGGAGGACGGGTACCGCACCCTGCGCCAGCAGGGACAGCGCCTGCGCCGGGCTGTCGGCGCGGACGGCCCGCACGCCCTCCACTGTTGTCTCACCGTCGGTGATGGCAGGGGAGAAGCACACCGTCCGCCGTATGGCGGTGGGGCGGGGCAGGTCGGTCATGACCACCTGTATCCCGGTGCGGTACAGCCGCAAAGCGATGCCGGTGGCAATGTCGCCTGCGCCGCGTATCAAAACAAGCATAGCTAACCATCCTTTCGTTATCCGTACAATAACACAACGAGAGAGGGTTGTCAACAAAGCCCCGTTGACGGGGGGACGCAGGTCTGGTAAAATGGACCCAAGAAAGGAAAGAAGGTGCTTCAGTGAACGACAACATCATCGTCCATATCACTACCCGCCTGTTCGCGGAGGAAAAGTGCTACGGTCCCGGGGTTCACCGACTGTTGGGCGCGGTGGCGCAGAACCATTCCCTGCGCGCGGCCGCGGCCTCCATGAACATGGCGTATTCCAAGGCGTGGAGCATCGTCCGGGCGGCGGAGCAGGGCTTCGGCTGCAAACTGCTCCGGTCCACCATCGGTGGCTCCGGCGGCGGCGGCGCGCAGCTTACCGACGAGGCCCGACAGATCATGGAGGCCTATGACGCGTACTGCCGAAAGCTGGATGCCTACGGACAGGAGCTGTTTCGGGAATTGTTCGGCTTCTGCACAGAGAAATAAAAAAGGCCGCCCATCCGGGCGGCCTTTTTGCGGGCATCAAATGGTGGGCATTTCCATACCCAGGCGGCGGTACATGGTCTTTTTCACCGCTTTGAGAATGTTCTCATATCCGGTGCAGCGGCACAGGTGACCGGAGAGCAGCTTGCGGAGCTCCGCATCGGAGTAGAGCTTGCCGCTGTCCAGGATCTCCACGGCAGTCATCAGAAAGCCGGGGGTGCAGAAACCGCACTGGATGGCGGACTCCTCCATAAAGGCCTGCTGGATGTCGCTGGGCTCACCGTCGGGGCTGAGCAGGCCCTCCAGCGTGCGGATGTGCTTGCCGTCGGCCCACACGGCCAGATAGATGCAGGAGTTGAACGTCTCGCCGTCGATGAGGACGGTGCAGGCGCCGCACTCGCCTACCTCGCAGCCCTTTTTCACGGAGGTCAGGTGATAGTCATTGCGGAGCATATCGGTCAGGCTGGCGCGAACGTCCACCATCTTCTCTACGTCCTTGCCGTTGATATTGCAGCGGATCAGCTTATACTGCTTGCTCATGCCAGCTCACCTCCTGCCAGCTCAATGGATTTTACGAGACAGCGCTTGGCGATCTCCACGGCGATGTGCTGCCGGAAGGCCTTGCTGGCGCGCCAGCTGTCACGGGGTTTGATATCGTCCAGGATGGCGTGGGCAAAAGTCTCCACCGTCTCCTCGGTCAGGGGCTTGCCCTGGGCTGCCGCTTCAGCGCTGGCACACCGCAGGGGCACGGGGCCGGCTACGCCGTAGGCGATGCGGGCACGCTCAATGGTCTTCTTGTCCTCGCTGAGCCGGACGTTGACGCTGCACCCCAGGGTGGCGATGTCCATGGCGTTCCGCATGGCGTACTTGATGTAGTGGCCATAGCAGCGGTCATAGCTCTCCTTGGGGATAAGGATGGCGGTCTGAATTTCGCCGTCCTCTGCGCGGATGTCCACCTTGCCGGCCTTGATATAGAACTCATGGATGGGCAGGCGGCGGACGCCGTTTTTACCGGTCAGCTCCACGATGGCATCCCATGCGTGGAGGGTGGAGGAGGAGTCGGCGGAGGTCACGCCGTTGCAGGTGTTGCCGCCGATGGTGCCGATGTTGCGGATCTGGGGGCCGCCCACCATATCCACGGCCTCACCCAGCACGTTGATATACTGCTGGATGATGGGGTCGCGGGTAATGTGGGAGAAGCTGGTCAGACTGCCGATGCGGATGTTCTCGTCGGCGTCAATGGTGATGCCGCGCAGCTCGTCCAGCCCGTAGATGGAGATCAGCTCCGCACCGGCGCGCTTGCCCTCGCGCATCTGCACCAGTACGTCGCTGCCGCCGGCGATGATCTGGGCTTCCGGATGCTCCAGACGGAGGGCCACCGCGTTTTCCACGCTGGAGGCCTCGTATAAGGCTTTCATATCATACATGGCTTATTTGCCCTCCTTTGCATTCCAGCTGTCGTGGATCAGGCCCGCCTTGCTGAACTCGGCGAACAGCACGTGGGGCGTGATGGGTGTGCAGTCGATGGCCACGCCGGTGGCGTTGAGAATGGCGTTGCGGATGGCCGGTGCGCCGGAGCAGGCCGGCGGCTCACCCAGCGCCTTGGTGCCGAAGGGGGAGGTGGGCTCGGGATTCTCCACGAACTGCGCCTCCAGATGGGGGTGATCCATAAAGGTGGACAGCTTGTAGTCCAGCAGATTGTTGTTCAGGGGCTTGCCGGTCTTTTCATCGAACAGCAGCTGCTCGCTCATACCGTAGCCGATGGCCATGGACATACCGCCGTGGACCTGGGCCTCCGCCAGGGCGGGATTGATAAGACTGCCGCAGTCGTGAACGTTGATGATCTTGTTCAGCTTGACCTTGCACAGGGCGATGTCTACCTCCACATCGGCGAAGGTACAGCCGAAGGAGTAGGCGTTGTTGCGGATGGTGTAGGTGGATTCGGCGGTGATGTGCTCGCTGTCCGCCGCGTTGTACTGGGCGGTCATGGCCAGCTCACTCAGGCTCATGAGCACCGCGCCATCCTGCTTGCGGACGATATTGCCGTCCACGATGTCCATATTGTCCACGGCCTGGCGGGTCAGCTTGGTGGCGTAGGCCAGGATCTTCTGCCGCAGCAGGGTGGCGGTCTGCCGGATGGAGAAGCCGGCCACATAGGTCTGGCGGCTGGCGTAGGCGCCCAGGCCGGTGGGGGTAACGTCCGTGTCCTGACAGGAGACAACGCGGACGTCCCGGTAGCTCTTCAGGCCTACGGCCTCGGCGGTCATCTGGGCGTAAGCGGTATCAGCGCCCTGGCCGATCTCCGTCTCGCCGCACTGCATGGTGACGCTGCCGTCCAGGTTCAGCTGCATCCGGTTGGAGGACGTCTCCAGAGAGATGGGATACACGGCGGTGTTGTACCAGAAGGTGGCCATACCGATGCCCCGGCGGACGGGGCCGGTGTCCTTTGCAAATTCCGCCAGCTTCCTGTCATAGTCGATGTACTTCTTGCCTGCCTCCAGGCACTGGCGGAAGGAATCGTCATAGTTGACGTTGTGGGAGAAGCCGTCCTCGTACCCCTGGGGCATGATGTTCTGCATCCGGAAGGCCAGGGGGTCCATGCCCACGGCCTTGGCGCAGTCCTCCACGTTGGCCTCGTCGGCAAAGGAGGCCTGGGGCATACCATAGCCCCGCATGGCCCCGGCGGCGGGCCGGTTGGTGAACACGGTCCAGGCGTCGCACTCCATGTTGTCGCAGGGATAGTGCTGAGGGAAGGAGCCCATGGCCTTGGCCACGATGCTGTGTCCGTGGGAGGCGTAGGCCCCCTGGTTGGAGAACAGCTCCACCTTCCGGGCGGCAAAGGTGCCGTCCGGCCGGAGCCAGGACACAATGTGGAACCGGATGGCGTGGCGCACCCGGTTGGAGACGAAGGTTTCCTCCCGGGAGCAGTCGATGCGGACGCAGCGCCCGTGGACCTGGGTGGAGCACCAGGCGCACAGGGGCTCATACAGGGCGTCCTGCTTGTTGCCGAAGCCGCCGCCGATGTAGGGCTTGATGATCTGAATGTCCGCCCAGGGACGGCCCAGGGCCTGGCCCACGATGCGGCGGATGATATGGGGGATCTGGGTGGACGCCACCACGACGATACGGCCGTTTTCCTCATAGGCAAAGCAGCCGTGGTTCTCGATGTGGCTGTGCTGCACGGTAGGCGTGTCGTACCAGCCCTCCACCTTGATGAGCCCCGGCTCCTGAATGGCGGCCTGATAGTCGCCCTTGCGGATATCGGAGTGCTTGAGGATGTTGTTGGGATAGCCCTCATGGAGCTGGGGCGCGCCGGGCTCCATGGCCTTCTGGACGTCCAGCACGAAGGGCAGCTCCTCGTACTCCACCTTCAGGGCGCGGACGCCCTGCATAGCGGACACCTCATCCTCGGCGATGACCACGGCGATATCATCGCCGTAGTAGCGCACATGACGGTTCAGCAGGTTGCGGTCGGCCACGTCCTGATGGCCGGGATCCATGGACCAGGGATGACCCGCCGTGGGGAAGCAGTGCTCCGGCACGTCGAAGCAGGTCAGCACCTTCACCACGCCCTCGATGGCCTCAGCCGCGGACGTGTCAATGGACTTGACGTAGCCGTGGGCGATAGTGGCGTGCTTGATGCGGGCATACAGCGCGCCCGCAGGCATACGGTCCTCGTAGTATTTTGTCCGCCCGGTGGCCTTGTCAAAGGCGTCCACACGGATCTCGCTCTTTCCCACCTTACTCATAGTAGGCAGCCTCCTGTTGCAAAACTTGGAAATGTCGTCTATATTTTTTGCTAATGATACATATTCACGAAAATTATAGCACGGGACAGGGGAAATGTACAGCGAAAGCGTGATTTTATTTTCGGAATAACGATACGGCGAAGCTTGACGGGGCATACTGAAGCTGATACACTGGAACACACGAAAGAGGGTGGTTTGCATGGCGGACCTGCGGATCGGCTGCCTGGTCATGGCGGCGGGCAGCGGCAGCCGCTTCGGGCGCAATAAGCTGGAGGCTGTGGTGGACGGAAAAAGTCTGCTGCGCCGTTCGCTGGAGGCGGTGCCGGCGGAGGAATTCGCGCAGGTGACGGTGGTGACGCAGTACGATGCCGCCGCGGCGCTGGCAGAGGAATTCGGCTTCACGGTGGTGCGGAACGACCGTCCGGAGGACGGCCTGAGCCGCACGGTGCGTCTGGGCACCGAGGCCATGGCCGGCTGCGGCGCTATTCTATATCAGGTGGCGGACCAGCCGCTTCTGGAGCAGGACACCGTGCGGCGGGAGATCGAATATTTCCGGACGCATCCGGACCATATCGTGGGCCTGGCCCATAACGGCGTGCGGGGCAACCCGTGCATCTTTCCCCGGAAGTTTTTTCCGGAACTGATGGCGCTGGAGGGCGATGTGGGCGGCAACGTGGTCATCAAGGCCCACCCGGATGCGCTGCTGCTGTATGAGACGTCCGCGGCGGAGCTGCGGGATGTGGATACGGTGGAGGCGCTGGCCGCGGTACAAGAGGATAGACAGATATGAAAGAGCACCCCTTTGGGGTGCTCTTTTACGTTTATTTCTTGGGTGCGTAGGGGGTGTTCTTCAGCGGCAGGCTGAATTCCCGTTCGCCGGTGAGGCGGTAGTAGGCGTCGGCAATGGCAGGGGCGGTGGGGATGGAGGTGATCTCACCGATGCCGATGGCACCGCCGGCCACATTCAGGCCGGGCTTCTCCACCACGATGGCCTGGATCTCCGGCGGGATCTGGTTGGCACGGAACAGGCCCAGCATACCGTATTTGGCGGTGGGCTTGCAGTTCTCGTCGATGGGGTATTTCTCTGTCAGCGCGTAGCCCATGGACATGACCACGCCGCCCTCGATCTGACCCTCCACGCTCAGGGGATTCACGGCCTTGCCCACGTCATGGGCGGCCACCATCTTCTTGATGCGGCCCGTCTCCTTATCCAGAATACACATCTGGGTGGCGTAGCCGTAGGCCACGTGGCTGACGGGGTTGGGTACGTCGGCGCCCAGGGGGTCGGTCTTGGCCAGATACTCGCCGTAGAACTCCGTGCCCTTCAGGTCGGCAAGGGATTTGCCGGCGTCCAGCTCCGCCTTCAGCTTTTCGCAGGCGCGGCGGGTGGCCTCGCCGGTGACAAGGGTCTGGCGGGAGCCGGAGGTGTCGCCGGAGTCGGGGGCGATCCAGGTATTGCTGCGCTCGTAGACGATATCGTCCCGATGCAGCCCGGTGTTGGTGACCACCACCTGCACCAGCACGGTGCCCAGTCCCTGGCCGATGCAGCTGGCGCCGGAGTAGATGTGCACCTTGCCGTCGCCCTCCACGATGAGCTTGCAGCGTCCCCAGTCGGGGATGCCCACGCCCACGCCGGCGTTCTTCATGGCGCAGGCGATACCCACCGGATCGCCGTTTTTCACCGCCTCGTCATAGGCGGGCTTGATGGCCTCCAGTGTCTCTACCAGACCGGTGGAGTCATCCACGATCTGGCCGTTGGGCAGCACACCGCCGGGGCGAATGGCGTTGCGGTAGCGGATCTCCCAGGGGGAGATGCCCACCAGGTCGGCCATCTGGTTCAGCAGCGTCTCGGTGCAGAAGCAGGTCTGGGTGACGCCGAAGCCCCGGAAGGCGCCGGCGGGGGGGTTGTTGGTGTAGTAGGCGCGGCCCTCGATCTCGAAGTTCTCATAGGCGTAGGGACCGGCGGCGTGGGTGCAGGCACGTTCCAGCACGGGGCCGCCCAGAGAGGCGAACGCGCCGGTGTCGGACACCACGCTGGCCTTGACACCCTGAATGATGCCGTTTTCGTCGCAGCCCATGGTGAAGTCCATGTCCATGCTGTGGCGCTTGGGATGGACGAGGATGGACTCCTGGCGGCTGAGCTTGAACTTGACGGGCCGGCGGCTCAGGTAACACAGCAGCGCGGCGTGGTGTTGGACGGACATATCCTCCTTGCCGCCGAAGCCGCCGCCCACCAGGCAGTTCTGCACCTGGCAGTGGTCATAGTCCACGCCCAGCATGGACGCGCACTCATGCATGGTGGTGTGGGCACTCTGGTCAGTGGTCAGCAGCTTTACGCCGCCGTTGTCCAGCGGCAGCGCCACGCAGCACTCCGGCTCCAGGAAGGCGTGCTCCGTCCACGGGGTGGAGAAGTGCTCGGTCAGCACATATTTGGCGTTTTTGATAGCACCCTCGGAATCGCCGCGGGAGACGTGCTTGTAGGCCTGGACGTTGCTCTCCTCCTCGTCGAACACCAGCGGCGCGCCGGGGGCGGCGGCCTCGGCGGGGTTGTGGACGGCGGGCAGGACTTCGTACTCCACCTTCACCAGCTTCTTGGCGGCCTCCACCGTCTCCTGATCCACGGCGCAGATCAGTGCCACACTGTCGCCCAGGTAGTGTACCAGCTCGCCTACGCCGATCAGGGTGGGCTGATCCTTCTTCAGATGGCCTACGTTCACCTTGCCGGGAATATCCTTCTGCGTGGCCACGCAGATCACGCCGGGCAGCGCCTCGGCCTCGCTGGTGTCGATAGAGAGAACGCGGGCGCGGGCATACTGGCTGCGGACCGCACCGCCGTAGCACATACCGTCCACATAAATGTCATCGGGATACTGGCCATAGCCCAGGACCTTTTCCTCCACGTCCAGTCGGTGGACGCGGCTGCCCATCTGCCAGTCGTCGGCGGAGGGGGCGGGCAGCTTGCCCTCGCGGAATATCTTAGCCGCCAGCAGGATGCCGTCGATGATCTTCACGTAACCGGTGCAGCGGCAGATATTGTTGCGGATGGCGAAGGCGGCCTCCTCGCGGGTGGGATCGGGGTTCACGTCCAGCAGCCCCTTGGCGGAGATGACCATGCCGGGAATGCAGAAGCCGCACTGCACCGCGCCGGCCTCGCCGAAGGCGAAGGTGTAGACCTGCTTTTCCCAGTCGCTGAGCCCCTCTACCGTGAGGATGGTTTTGCCCTCCAGCTTGTCCGTCTGGGGGATGCAGGCCTTGGTGGGCTTGCCGTCGATGAGGACGTGGCAGGTGCCGCAGGCACCCTCGCTGCATCCGTCCTTTACGGAGGTCAGGTGCAGCTCGTCCCGCAGAAAGCGGATGAGCTTCTGGTTCTTTTCCACAGTGACGGACTTGCCGTTCACGGTAAATGTCGCCATAGTGTATCTCTCCTTTGCGCCCGGCCGGGCTTATCTCTGGTATTTGCAGAAATTATAGCACGGGAACGACGGAAAAACAAGGTGAGAACCGCCGCATTTTGTCCAAGGCGTGATAGTATATCGAGAATATCGAATAAAAAGAAAGAAGCCGCCCAAGGCGGCTCCTTCAAACAAAAGCTTTCTTACGTCTCCAGCACCGGAAGCATGATCTGCAGCAGAAACTGGCCCTGCCGGGCGGAAAACACGCACAGGCCGCCGTTGCGCTGGGCGATGGCCTGGATGCTGCGGCATCCGTAGCCGTGTCCTTCCCGGTCACTGATAGGCAGGCCGTCCCGCATGGCTATCGGTCCGGCGCAGGGATTGCGTATCTCGATGAGAAGCTTGTTCTGCCGCACACCGCAGTACAGGGAGATCTGCTTCCGGTCGGCGGGCAGGTCCGCCACGGCGTGCAGGGCGTTTTCCAGACCGTTGCTCAGCAGAGAGCACAGCTCCGTGTCCGAAATGGCTACATCGTTGGGCAGTGAGGCATCCACGGTCAGCACGGCGCCCTGCCGCTGGGCTTTGTCGGTGAAGGAGGAGCACAGCAGGTTCACCAGATGGTTTTCGCAGAAGCGGCGGGGCGTGATGGCCTCGATATCCGCCTGGACCTTTTTGATATACGCTGCCGCCTCGTCCGGCCGTCCCACGGACAGCAGACCGTCCAGCATATTCAGGTGGTGGCGCATATCGTGCTGATAGACGGCGGTCTGGGTCTCCAGCCGGTGAAGGGAGTCCATCTCAGACTGGGACTGCTCCAGCTCCATGGTCAGCATGGAGCGCTGCATCTCCGCCGCCGCACGCTTCTGCGTCTCCAGATAAAAGGCGGGCAGGAACAGGATATAGAACGTCACCAGCACCGTGGGCAGGAACTCGCTGATGATCAGCACGTTGGAGTACAGCGCATTGGAGTACACCGTGGTGGCATAGTCAAATACATAATAGGTGACGGGCAGGCTGCCGAACAGCAGCAGCGTCCACCGGGAGTAGGTCATGGTGGCATAGGCCGCCTTCACCAGAAAGCGCTCGCACAGCCAGAACACCCCCACCAGCAGGACGATGTACGCAATGTCGGCGGCCAGCATGCTGCCGGTCAGGGCTTCCACGGCGTTCTTGCCCCAGCGCAGCGGCTGGCAGCACAGATAGGCCGTGCAGGTGCTGACCACAGCCACGCCCAGCGGCTTTTTCAGCGCCAGCGTCAGTATCAGCACCAGCGGCAGGTGGACGATCAGCGGGTACAGCTGCATGGTCTTGTCCGTGCCCAGCGTCAGCGCAAACAGGGATTGCAGCACCAGAAACACGGGGCACAGCAGCGCCACCAGCTTTTTGTCTCTTTTTTCGGTGCAGCCGCCGGCGATGGATACGCTGAGAAACAGCCCGTAGATCAGCACCAGCCCGTAGTTGAACACGTCCAGCGCCGACTGGAATGTCACATCAAATACGTCCTTCATGCGTCCCTCCCGGAAAACAGCAGGGCCAGATAGTCCTTTTGCAGCTGGCCGTACAGCAGACGGGACACGGGCACGTTATGGCCGCTGAAGGTGATGACCCCGGCGGGGGAGAGCTTTTCGGCCTGGAGCATATTGACGATGTAGGACCGGTGGACCCGCATGAACTCCGGGCGGGCCAGCAGCGCCCCTTCATACTCGCGCATGGAGGCCGCTACCTCGTGAACAGTGCCGTCGGCCATGTTGAAGAACAGGTGTTTGCCGTTGACCTCCACATAGCTCAGCTGGGAAAAGGGCAGGCGCACCAGCATACCGTTGGATTTGACGGTCAGGCCGTCCTGCGGCTTCTGATCCCGCAGATACAGCTTGTCCAGCACCGGATAGAGCAGCTTGGCATTGATGGGCTTGAGCAGATACTCCGCCGCCCGGACGCCGTAGCTTTCGTAGGCGAAGCCGGGAGAGGTGGTGAGAAAGATGATGTCCGCCGCCGCGTCGAAGGAACGGATCTCCCGTGCGGCGTCCATGCCGGTCATGCCGGGCATCAGCACGTCCAGCAGATACAGGGTGAAGCGCTCGGCGCGGGCGGCGTCCAGCAGCTGGCCGCCGCTGCGGAAGGTCTGAAAGCGGACATCGGAGTGCAGGTCAGACTGCCAGGCCTGCAAAAGCGCCGTGAGCTTTTCCAGTTCCTCGATCTGATCATCACATACTGCGATATACATGGCGCCGCCTCCTTGTGCTTTTCTTGTGCTTCCGCGGCTTTATTTTATCATAAGAAAAGGGAATTGTCACCGCAAATTTTACATTTCGCGGACGTGTATGTGCATTTCGCGGCATATACATCCCCAAACTCCTCCACATCTGGTACGATGTCCTTCGCAGGGACCACTGTGCCCTGCGGAAGGGGGCGTTTGCGTATGAAATGGGTCATCTGGCTCGTGGCGATCGCCAGCACTTCAGCGCTTGTCGCCCTGTGGTTCTGGGAGGTCCGCCGTCTGCTGCGTCAGCACCGGAGCATGGTAGAGAGCGCCCGGTGCCAGCTGGCCGCTTTTGAAAAGCGGGCGGCAGAGGCTGCGGGCAATGCTGATGTGGCGGAGGTCCTGCGGCGCAGCGAGAGCATTTACCGGCAGGCCGCCGGCAACTATAACGAGACACTGCATCGGCCATGGATCTATATTCCCGGGCGGCTGATGGGCTTCCACTATGAGGAGGCCGCGAAGGTCCCCGGCCGGGTACATAGATAGATGAGCAGGAAAGAGAAGCAACAAAAACCATTGGGAGGGTATTGTTATGCGCGATGAAATGAAACGGACGATGTTTGAACTGTTCGGCGTGGGCAGCGAGGATGACAAGGTGCTGGCCGCCGGCGGAAAAAAGCCTGTCGCAAAGCCGGAGCCGGTAAAGACCGCGCCGGTGCAGGCACCGGTACAGCCTGTGGTGAAGGCCAAGGCCGCCAGCTATCTGGCTGCGGGTACTTCACTGGAGGGCACACTGCGCTCTGACGGCGATGTGGAGATCGCCGGAGCATTCAAGGGCGAGGTCATTACCACCGGCACGGTGACGCTGCGCTCGGTCATCCAGAGCAATATCACCGCCGGCAGCCTGAACCTCATCGGCTGTACGCTGACCGGTGATGTAAAGGTCACGGGCACCGTTACCGTCAGCGAGGATTCTCAGGTGACGGGTAACATCAACGCCAAGGAGCTGCTGTGCGCCGGTAAGGTCAACGGCGATCTGGAGATCACCGGCGGCACTACCCTGGAGGAGAAGGCTCAGATCAGCGGCGGCCTGGTGACGGGCACGCTGGCGGTGGTCAAGGGCGCGGTCATCCGCGGCGGTGTGGAGATCAAGGCGTTCTCCGGCACGGCCAAGCAGGAGCCCAAGCAGGAGCACAAGCAGGAGCACAAGGCCAACTGACTGCGATCATGTGATCGGCGGCCGTGCAGCGGACGCTGGTACAGGAGGTATATATTATGGGCCTGTTCAGCAACAATATCCAGTATGCCGGCGGTTTTATTGAGCAGGAGGACGGCCCGGTTATGATCGCTATGCTGGACGGCATCGGCATGAATGGCCTGTATTTCCGCCTGTATATGGGCGAGTAAGCTGTGATAAAAAGGAGCACCCGGCCGGGTGCTCCTTTTTGCTTTTTTATTCTTTCGCCTCGTCCGCGTCCTCTGTTTGAGGCAGCAGCGTTACCTCCGCCGCATTCACCTGATGGTCCAGAATGGAGGTCACATGGATCCGCATCCCCTCAGCCTCCAGCGTAATGTCCTGCGGGCCGTCGTCGGGTATCATGCCCAGCGCGTCGAACACCAGGCCGGTCAGGGTGTCATGCTCCTCCTGGTCCAGCTCGATGCCAAGTGCGTCCTCCAGATCGTCCAGCTCTACGTTGCCGGTGATGACCAGGGAGCCATCCTCCCGCTTTTCGATGCGGGGCTCATCATCGTCCGAAATGTTGCTGTCGTCGCTGCCCAGGTCGCCCACCAGCTCCTCAACCAGGTCGTTCAGCGTCACGATGCCCACCATGCCGCCGTACTCGTCCAGCACCACGGCCAGGGGATTGCCGGTACGCTTCATGTTGCGGAACAGGGCGTCGGCCTTAATGGTCTCCGGCACGAAGTACGGCGTGCGGACGGCGCCGGCCATTACGCTCTCCCGGCTCTTATCCGCCAGGCGGAAGTACTCCTTGGCGTTCAGAATGCCCACCACATTGTCCGCACTGTCCTCGCACACGGGGTAGCGGGTGTGCCGCGTGTTGTGGATCGTCTCGGCCCAATCGTCCATGGTGTCGTCCAGCCACAGCAGATCCACGTCCGTGCGGTGGGTGGCGATCTCCTCGGCGGTCAGGTCATCAAACTCAAAGACATTCTGGATGAACTCCTTTTCCTCATGGTCGATGCCGCCGTGCTCGCTGCTGGCGTCCACCATCATGCGGATGTCCTCCTCGCCCACCTGCTCCTCGGCCTCGTTGGGATCAATGCCCAGCAGCCGCAGTATGCCGTTGGTGGACGCGCTCAGCAGCCACACGATGGGCGCGAACAGCTTGGAGATGACAGTGATGAGCCCGGAGATGTTCAGCGCTACCTTCTCCGACTGCTTCATGGCGATCCGCTTGGGCACCAGCTCGCCGAACACCAGCGTGAAGAAGGACAGGATCAGCGTGATCAGGATCACGGCGAGGGTGTTCAGCGTGGCGGGGGGAATCGTTACGCCCAGCCCAACCAGCCAGTCCACCAGCGGATCGGAGAAATTCTCCGCCGCGAAGGCGCTGCCCAGAAAGCCCGCCAGGGTGATGGCCACTTGAATAGTGGCCAGGAACCTGGCCGGCTGGGCCGTCAGCCGGCTGAGCCGCTTGGCCTTCCGGTTGCCCTCCGACACCATTTTGCTCAGCTTCACCTCATTCACCGAAAGTACGGCGATCTCCGCGCAGGCGAACACGGCGTTCAGGGCGATAAGCACCACCTGTAAAAGCAATAACCAACCTATTGAGGTATCCAAATTCTGTCTCCTTTCCCGGGCTCCGCTGTTTTCGCGGAGCGCCTCCTCTCGCTTTTTGCGCGATGTAAAAAGCGCAAAAGACACGGCCTGTGTGCCTCGCGCACAGGTCATGTCTCACGTCATTCTCTGTTGTTCTGATCTCGTTCAGGGCAAGAGTCGCTGCCGGCTGTGTCCATCCTGTGATAGAACCTCCCTGTATTTTTGGTTATGTTTTATTATACAGATGTGTAGGGGATATGTCAATATGACCGGAGGGAAAAGTGCCGCGGACGTCATGTCCGCGGCACAGTCATGTTACTCTGTCAGCAGCGTTTCCAGCCGCGCACGGATCAGACCCAGCAGCGTGTCGTTGTCCGGCTTGTCGGTGTATTCCGACGGGTCGCACAGCATGGTCAGGTCCTCGGTAAAGTGCCCGGCCTCGAATATATCCAGCCCCGCCTGCTCCAGACAGCCGGCAAAGCGCACCAGGTCGGCATTGCCGTCCAGCTCGCCTCGCTTCCGCAAGGCGCCGGCCCAGGCGAACATGGTGGCCAGGGGGTTGGTGGATACCTTTTCTCCCTTCCGCCAGCGGTAGAAGTGGTCGGTGACGGTGCCGTGGGCGGCCTCATACTCGAAGCAGCCGTCCGGGGACACCAGCACGCTGGTCATCATGGGCAGGGAGCCGGAGGCCGCAGCGACCAGGTCGCTCATCACGTCGCCGTCGTAGTTCTTGCAGGCCCAGACGATGCCGCCCTTGCTGCGGAGGACCTTGGCCGCGATATCGTCGATGAGCGCATAGCGGTAGTGAAGTCCCGCCTGTTCAAAGGCGGCCTTGTACTCCTCGTCATAGACCTTCTGGAACAGCAGCTTGAAGGTCTGGTCGTAGTCCTTGGAGATGGTGTCCTTTGCGCCGAACCACACGTCCTGCCCCACGGACAGGGCATAGGTGAAGCAGCAGCGGGCGAAAGAGAGGATGGAGGCGTCCCGGTTGTGCATGGCCTGCACCACGCCGGGGCCCTTGAAGTCGAATACCGTCTGGCGGCTCAGCTCCCGGCCGCTTTCATCGGTGAACACCAGCTCCGCCTTTCCGGCACCGGGTACGCGGTATTCCACCGCCTTGTACAGGTCGCCGTAGGCGTGGCGGGCGATGGTGACAGGCTTCTCCCAGCAGGTCACCACAGGCTTGACCCGCTTCAGCAGGATGGGTGCGCGGAACACGGTGCCGTCCAGCGCCGCCCGGATGGTGGCGTTGGGGGACTTCCACAGCTGGGTCAGGCCGTACTCCTCCTGGCGCTGCAGGTTGGGGGTGATGGTGGCGCACTTCACGCCGATCTTCAGGCGCTTGATGGCCTCCGCTGCCTGTGCTGTGACGGCATCTGCCGTCTCCTCCCGGTGGGGCAGGGACAGGTCATAGTATTCGGTGTTCAGGTCCACGAAGGGCTTAATAAGTGTGTCCTTTATCATGCCCCACAGCACATGGGTCATCTCATCGCCGTCCAGTTCGGCGATGGGGACAGGCATTTTGATCTTTTCCATTCAGTTCACCGCCTTTGCCGCGTAATAGTTGATGAGGCACCCGCGCAGCAGCAGCTCGCGCTCCTCCGCGTTGGTGTTTTTCAGATAGAGGAGGAGGTCCGTTTTCCTGCCGTCATGCAGCAGTACCGCGGGAAATTCCTCGTCGCCCCGGGCCACCTTCTCCCGCACCTCCGGGACGTAGATAAAGTCGCCGGGTGCGCCGTCAAAGCTGTCGTCCGCCGCCAGTGTAAAAGGCAGCAGGCCCCAGTTGACGCAGTTGGAGCGATAGCGCTTGGTGGCGAATTCGTAGCAGATGTTGGCGCTGCCGCCCAGCACCCGCTGACAGGAGGCCGCCTGCTCCCGGGCAGAGCCGTCGCCGGGCTTGTTGGCAAAGATAACGGAGCCGATGTGCAGCCGGGACAGACTGCGCGTATCCAGACCCAATGCGTGCAGCGTATCCGCCAGCACCGCCGGTACCTCACCTGCGGCCCGGGCGCTTTCCAGCGCCGCCGCGGCCTTGGCCCGGGGCACATAATCCGGGTCGCGGCGGGACAGGGTGAACTGCGCCAGCTTCATGGGGTTGGAACGGTAGGAGGACGTCTCGCCGGAGGGGATGAGCTCGTCTGTGGTGGTGACCTCATCCCGCAGAACGGAGGCCACCTGTAGGAGCAGATCATCGGATAGGGCGGGGATGGCGGGCCATTCGGCGATGTTGGGGCCGTATTGCAGCGGGGCGTCCGGCTGGGGATGGCCGAAGCCGCGGTAGACCCGCTTGTCGTACACGGAGGCGTCGAACTTTCTGGTGGCGGCGGCGGGGGCATCGTAGTCCACGTCCGCCGCGGAGGTGAGCACGCCGTGGTTCCGCGCGGTGGCGGCAATGGAACGGGCGTCCATCAGGATCACGCCGGACAGCTGGCCGTCGCCGGGCTTGGAGCCCTCGCGGTTGGGGAAATTCCGGGTGGTGTGGCGGATGGATAGGGCATCGTTGGCGGGCACATCGCCCGCACCGAAGCAGGGGCCGCAGAAACAGGGCTTGCACACCGCGCCGGCGCGCAGCAGCCGGGCGGACACACCGTTTTCCACCAGCTCCAGCTCCACGGGGACGGAGGGGGGATACACGGAGAAGTCAAAATTCCCGCTGCCTACGTCGCAGCCGTCCAGAATGGCAGCCGCCTCGGCGATGTTGTTATACAGGCCGCCGGCACATCCGGCGATAACGCCCTGCTCTACATGGAGCTTGCCGCCCTTTACCTTGTCGGTGAGATGCAGCTGCACCTTGCCGCCGAACTGGTCGGCGGCCCGCTTCTCTACTTCACGCAGGATGTCGCCGGGGTCGGCGATCAGTTCCCGCAGCGTCACCGCCTCGGAGGGGTGGAAGGGCAGGGCGGCCATGGGCTCGATGGCGGAGAGATCCAGTTCGATAAGGCCGTCATAGTACGCGCCGTCCTCGGGATGCAGGGGGGCAAAGTCCCCCGCCCGGCCGTGCAGCGCCAGATAGTCCTGCACGGCGCCGTCCGTCTCCCAGATGGAGGAAAGGCAGGTGGTCTCGGTGGTCATGGCATCAATGGCGTTGCGGGTGTCCTGCCGCAGGGAGGCAATGCCGGGGCCCACGAACTCCATGACCTTGTTCTTGACATAGCCGCT